>ENA-ORXR01001498-ORXR01001498.1-marine-metagenome-genome-assembly--contig:-NODE-1498-length-24670-cov-16.959175_pt1 | contig 24670 bp, 36 predicted proteins | sample MGYA00237866_ERZ511479 | MGnify/ENA metagenome assembly ERZ511479 | reverse complement strand
CCGATCTGTCCGGGCGCCCACCAACGGGGTCCGCCCAGCTGTCAAATGCAATGGCCAGGAGTGGCTCGCCGCTCTCGTCCACAGGCCGCCTGCACGTGTTGTATGTGCCAACGTTTTGCACCCGCAGCGGATTGAATCAACCAGGGCTTCCGCGGCCTGCTGGTCCGGTCGGGCCCCGCTTCTCACGCGCGGTCGGGGGCCCCAACTGCACGTGCCGGCGAGACAAGAACTCTTGTTGCTCTCGTGTGGGATGGCGCCGCTTGGGCCCTCGACGGGCGCGAGAGGGGGACCCCTGTGGGAGGCTACACGTTGACGGACGACCGCCATAACAGTCCATCCCGTGGTCCCAAAAGTTCCCCGACTCGTCCAACAAGTTTGTCCCAATGGTGTGCCGGATGTGCCTTGTCCGCTGTTCCCGCGACCGGTTTCGAAAGACGGAGTTTTCAGAACACGTGGGGGACCCCAACCTCAAATGACGGCCGCGGTGTGTGGTGCGAAGCGGTCGACGCTTCCCGCCCGCACCGTTGGCACGCGGAGGGGCGGCGCGCACGTGGGCCGGCACGATGGCGGGCCGTGGGTTGGATGTGAGGTCGAGGTGTGAGATCTCGTACGCTAGATCCAGTACCACAACGCTGCCGAAACCCGTGCAGCCTCCCGTACCTGAACGCGCATGTGAACGGGAGCGACTCCCGGTCAAGACATATTCAGGTGCAAGGCTTCAGTCTCGCGCTTTTGAACACCTGGAGGCCTGCATGAGCTTAAATGTGCTAACAACGGCGTCGGTAAGGACCGCAGCGATGTATGAGAAATCATTTGGCACACATGTGCATTTGTTCTGCCACGCAGCGCCCTACCGAACGGGCGACGTACGGCCCGGTCGCTGCTCTTTTTGCCCCTCTAGGGAGCCGTCCAGTTTAACTTTTTCCGCGCACTGGCACATGCACTGCGTAGCGCGACTCACCGGGAATGCAATGTGCTGCACAAACAGCTGTGCGGTGCACATGCGGCACAACGCGGAGAGTCCAAACAACAGAAGAAAAGCAGTGCTCCCCGCACCCTGACGGGGCCCCAGGTGACTAAGACTTGCGTGAGGCTAGCGCGCTACAGACATAAAACACAGGATAAGCAGACCATGGTCCCCTCGCACTCACGGGGCGGAAGTGACAGAACAATGGCCATGGGTGCGAGCGCCACAGGTTCGTGAGGACGCGACAGGTTAGTGGACGTCTTCGTACACCCCCGCCATTGCGTGCTCAGCCGCAGCATGCGCGGTGGCCACGGCCGCGTGGTGAACCGGTCCCGGCGAGTCCTCAATCGACGCCTCCCCCCCGTCGCCTTCGTCGACCGAAGGGTGTTCGTCAGCAACCTTGTTGCGCGTGCCTTCAGTGGCAGCCAGAGCGCTTGTGACAGGAGTAGGGTCGCCGGAAGCACACGGGGACGTCCAAGGCCCGCGGTACGATGGGTCATCGCGACGCGGCTCCGTGCCGTCCGTCAATCGCAGACCATTGCTGCTGCGGGCCTCTTGAGGGGAGAACAGGTGGCAAGCAACCGCAAGTTCCTCAACCCACTCTTCTCGGTGCCCGCTGTTCAGATCCGGTGTCGCGTCGACGACGTCCGCATCGTCCAACTCGCTGGCCGCGCGCTTCTTGAGGTGTTCCCTGACTCTCAAGTTCACTAGGGCGGCATGTGCCATCAAGCAGGCAAAGACTTCCCCAGTGGCGGGGAGAGGGCCCACCTCGGAGAACCGATGGAAGACACCGAGGACTGAGAACACGACGTGAAGCGCTCTGACAACGCCGCCGCGGTAAAGCAGCTCGGTGATAAAATCATCGTTGAGGATCAGGGCGGCAGCCTCTTGCGGCCCGAAGCACACGTCATACTTTGTTTGTGCGCCCCGCACGAGCTGCAAGGTTCCGAGGCCCGCATTCTCGTTGATAGATTTCCCGAAAGCGGAGACGGCCTTGTTACCGATGCGCTGATAAAAGTGCGACACCGCCCTGTGCAGGTAGCGGTACGCCATCGTCGCGTTGCGGAGCATGGTGGAGACGGACTCCTGCTCTAGCGCGGTCTCCGTCAATGCCGCAGCATTGACACGTGTCTGGCACTGCGGCAGGCGCCAGTGACGTGACAGGAGGCTATCGGCCTCTTGGATGACGACATCAAACCGCTCTGCAGTCCACTGTTGCATGAAGACGTTGACCTCGGAGATGTCTACCCAGACGTCCGCGGCCCCGCGCGCGCGCTCCAGCTTCTTTAGCAAGAACTGTGCAACCGTGGGCTGTGGGGCACAGACGTCAACGCAGACATGCGGGGCAGGCGCGTCGACAGAATTGAATGAAGGAGGGGAAAGCATGCACAGTGTTAGAAAGACTCGGTCTGACAAGGTGCCCACAGAGGCACATAGGTGCAGCCTGAGCGCACAGACAACGGAGCACTGAAAGTTACAGGTACACCTACTCTTGGCACCAGTCGAGCAATAACATACCATCAGGTCGAGAATCTACTTCACGTTCTGCACCTCCGTCGCTGCGAGCGACTGAGTACCGTCAGCAGGATCGGCGCCAACAACCGCGGCCGCACCAGCATTCTCCAAGGGTGACGCGGCCGGTCCGCTCGCCGTGACGTGCGTCAACACGGATGTCACGTCGCCGGACATTGAGAGAAGCGCACGGCGCTGAGATACGAGGGACGCGGTCAGTCGGTCCGCCAGAACGGAAATTTCGTCCACCTTCTTCGTGATGGCGCGAAGTGGGCTATTCATGATGGCCAGCTCCTTGCGCTGCGTGGTAATGTCGCGACGAACACCTGAAAATCCAAGTCCAGTCGACCGGATGAAGTCAGAAGCCTGCAGCGCCGTCGCGAGCCCTGACATCGAGCGAGCACCTGATGGCGTTGCAGTCGGTGAAGCAGCACGAGCGCGCGTCTGCGGTGTCGAGCCTGTTCCCGCCGCCGCCGACCTCCCCCGCGCGCTCAGCGCAGCAGCACCTCGATGACGCGAAGATTCCTTCGGTCCCGTACGAGCGCTGGCACGCCCCAGCGCCAAATCACCGCCATCGACGAGTGAAGAACCGGCACTAGCGACCAACAAGCCATCACTGGCCGCCGCCGCACGAGCCCCCGGCGACCCGCCGTCCCGTGTGTGTGACGGGCTGGGCAGCGAGCAGCGCGATGCCGCCGCGGAGCGCCGCCTCTTGCGTACGGCCAACGTCCCCGGCGAGGTCGCCGTCGGCGAGGTCGACGTCGTTCGTCCGCCGGCGCGGGTCTGGAAACGTCCGTCATCAGCGCGCTGCAGCTGTCCGCCGTCATTTTCAATGTCAACCGGGCCCCTGTGCGCGTACGTAGATGCTTCATCGCCCATCGGCGCGGAAACGCCACCGAAAGGCGCATGGATGTTACCAAATGGAGCGTATGCGGAAGACCCGGGGTTTCCTGGTTTAAAAAAAAGCGGCGGCGCGTGGTGGCGAGCGGCAGCGTGGGAAGGGCCAGCTTCTCCCTGAGAACCAGCGCACCGGGGGGCCTAAGACACTCCGGGTGCGGTCAGATACATCGCGAGGTGGTGCTCGACGGCTACCGGGGACACGCGGCCGGCGCCGTCGACAGTACTGTGCGACGCCAGCGGCCCAAATGTGGGCGTACGTGTCCACGTGGGCGCTGCTTGACGACCCCGCGACGCCGGGGGAACTCCATGGTTGTACGCGGGTGCTAGGGAGGGCATGCGTTGAGAATCGTCCTGAGCAGCTGGTACTTCCACGCCACAGGGATTCCCCGACGTGCAACGAACAGCGGGGGCCCCGGTGGCTGCCATGGCGTTGGCGCTTGGTCCGTTCACGTAAGGCACGAGACATGGTGGTGAAAAGGGAGGGACGAGGGACCCGGGTACGCCGGGGACGCCTTTAGTCAGGGGTTAAAGCAGAGGATGCCAGCCGGGGTCACAGAAAGCAGTGGCAGCGAGCACCGTTGGCAGCAGGCGGGGAGTGGTGACGTATAGGACAGTTAGGGGAGTCCCTCGAAACCGCGCAGGAACTTCTCTCATGTTAATCCACTTCATCTCGTGCCGCTCGGCAGCCGGTGCTCGGCGGCAGGTCGTCCACGGAGCTACGCTCGGCGAGCACGGCGGGGCAAGCTTCATATTCCTCCCGTGTGCTTACGAAAAATCATTCGTCTCAGAGAGGCAGGCACGCGCGCCAAAGACCAGACAGACACGGAAAGACGATGAAGATGGGCGTGCGCGCGGTGGGGGAAGGGTGGGGGGGGGGGGGGGGGGGGGGGGGGGGGGGGGGGGGGGGGGGGGGGGGGGGGTGGCGCAGAGAACGGCCGCGCACGGAAAAAGTGGGGCGGAGAGGGGTACCCTCCGGCCCCGCCAGTCACAGGGAGTGCGGCCATGTTGTCCTGTGAAGTCAGGCAGCACACCGGAAGACTCACGCCAGTTCGTTTGCACGCAGGGGCAGTAATACCAGAAGTGACGCGGCGGCTCGGAGCCAGGAGGAAGGAGCGAACGAGCACCGAACGCTGAACTCGGAGGAGCGTCATTATGGCCGCTTCCAGCCCACTGACAAAATTTTCGCGTGAGGGGACATCCAAAAAAAGGAAGGAGGTGGGTCCGATCGCGGTCCATATCCCGGAGCTCCGTACCGGTGCACTCCGTGAGCAGCAGTCAGGCTGCGGAGGGCCGTCCGCTTGAAGATGGCGCGGCGACGTGCAGGAGTTGTGGCCGTGCATAGGTGTTGCTCAGGGCAGACGATGGCGAAAGGCTGGGCGTCGCGTCCAGGCGAGATCGTCAGCGCGCGGCGAATGATGCCTGTGAGCTCTTTATTGCATGCATGTCACACATGGCATGCAATTGACGTATAACGGGTCTTGGTGGGGGGTCCTACATGTCCTACGGCATGACGTCATTGGCGGACTGCTGCAATCATTTTGGCGAAAACTGCGGAAGCCCCCCGTCTTCCACTAAGTAGAACTATTCAATACGTAGTTGGAGGACTTGATTGTATTGCGGCCTTCCAAATGACCGTGATGCGGACGTGATGCCGGCTCAGGCAGACCACATTCGGTAATATCGTCTGTTTTACATGGGCCTATGGCCACGCGCGCCCTCGCACTCCTCCACCTGCGACGCCGCAGTGCCTTTTCTTTACTTCGTCTGTGCATCGTGATGTACCACCCGCTTCCGACGATGTGCCAACGAGGCTGCTCATCGTCCTCTGCTGGCCTTACCATGTCTGCCAGTGGAGACGGCAGTCGGGCCACAACCAACCAATCTCGGTCCGGGCGCTCCATGCCGCTGCCCGGTGCTGGCTGCGGTTTTGTGCTCTGCGCCCCTTGCGTGCGCGTTGCCGTGCTTCTGGCGACACCGCCATCCCCTCGCGGTGGCTCCAGATTTTTCTGACCTTGTCGACTAGTAACCGCACCACACGCACAAGTGGGGTGAGGGCGGGTTGGCCCGTTTGTGAGCGAGCACGAGGAAAATGTCGCGCCTTCCTCTGTGATACGGACTGCAGGCGTCTGTCACTGGTGCAGGTGAGGAGCAAGTCGTCGCGGGAGATCTGCTGTCGGGGGTGTCCGTGTGCCTCGTGCGTGGGGTGGGCAGTACGATTTAGCGTGTCTCCCGCCTTATGCCATACGCCCTCTCGCACGGGTATGCTCCCGACAAGCGACTGCAGCGGCCGGTACCGTGGTTTCGGGAGAGCGTGTGGCCCACAGAGTGGAGGCCGTCGGTCCGGGGCCCGTAGTGCAGCGTGTGCCCTCTCCCAAGCACAGGGACCGCTGGAGTCCCTGCTCGGCCGGGCGCATGTACGGGAGGCAGTTGCACGTTCTAGTCTCAGCACGCCGCGCTTCCGACGAGTGGCTACAGGACGCATATGTTCTGTTCGTGGGGATGCCTTCCACGTTTTTATGTCTCCCCCTTTGCCGCGCGTAGGGCATGCGGAGGAGACCCACATCCGGTAGGTGCTTCCCCACAGTTGGCTAGCTGTTTCCAAGCACTTTTTTGACGTATTGGGTGATGCACCTCGTTGGTACAGGGGCACGGATCGCCGGGGCGAGTGTGCCCCGCGCGTGTGCACCCGGGGCGATATCGTGCAATTGCGTACTGACGACGGCACGGTTGTGGCGCCCCTGCGCTGCCCCTGATGTGTTTAGATGCTCCTTTCTGCGGGCCGGTCGTCAGTTTGTCTATGCGTGCAGGCATTCGGTGACGCGCCCATCTCTGCCGCGCTCGTGCTGGTGCTTCCGTGCTGGTGGGCTCCCTCATGCTGGTACCCCCCGCCTCCCACTCCACGGCCATTTCAACATGGTCCCGCCCACCGCCGTCTTTATTCCATGCCTCTTTTGCTGTCTATCCTTCCGGCATATGCCGAACCTTGCCCGCCACGTCCAGACCTCCCACCGGAACGAAAGCCGGTGTGTGGCTGCGGCCGTAGCGTCGGCCGCCATGTCGCAGTCATTCGTGCGCGGCCCCCTCGCAGATATGGCACATGTTCAGGGGCCGGCTCTTCTCAACATGAACGCTGGAATCGACGCCGGAGCGGCTACTGACGGTGTGGCGGTCACCGGGGCCGCACCGATGGATGTAAACACGAGTGAAGGTTCTCCTGCGGGCGTTTGGGCTGATGCGCCGCCCGAAGGGCGCAACCTGGACGGGGCGGCCGAGAGTGGGGTCTTGTTCGCTGGCGGGTGCGACACCGACGAGGAGCAGGAAAGCAGCGCGGCCGCAGATGGCAACGACGCAATCTCGACGGCAGACGTGGACTTGCTCGCGGCCCTCCCACGGCACGTCTTTTGGTCGAGCACGGCGTCTCGTATCCGAGCCTACTACCTCGCATTTCGAGAGACGTTGCAGTCTAAACCTGTAGTGCCCCTTCGGTGGGCGAGCCACACGTCTCTCTTTTGCACGCCAGCACTGCGCGGCGCCCTCCGCTGTTCGCTTACGGCGGGCGGCTGTGGACCTACTGAGCGAGACCACATGGCGTAGACACAGTCAGCGCGCGCGCTGAAGCAGGAGGCCACGCGGGGCACCGGTGTTGTTGGCCCAGTGTCGGGGAGGTTCCCGTCGGCGTCTAGCTTCCTCACGGCGACGCGTCATGAGCAACACCGTGTGCTAGCGAAGCGTCGCTGGATGGAGGTGAAGATCGAGATTGGCGCCAAGTCGTTTATCTACTACTACCGAGACGTGCTACATGTGGCCCTGGACGCCCTGGCGGCCGCTGAGACGGTATCATTTGGCCACGTTCCGTCTCCGGCGGAGGAACTCGCTGCCGTACACCCCTCCGGCGACGACGATGGTGACGATCACGAACGTCGCGGCACGCTAGACGCTGATCTGTGTGTGGACGAGTGCCGCAACGCGCGACGCGCGCACGGCAGTGATGCACGGGTTCTGGCCGTACTGTTGCACGCCGATGAAGCCTTGGTTTCATGGAGGGGAGCTCACTATATGTTCCCGGTCCGTGTGAACATTTCCAACGTGCTCGACAACGGCGAGCTATGGCGGACGGTCGGGTATCTCGAGCACGTCTCTAAGTCAGTGGGGCGGAGTGCCAGTGCCAAGCTCGCCGTGAACGACACGCGCAACGATTTGCTGCAGCGTCTTCTCGCCGTGTCGATGCGAGCCTTTGCACGGGAAAGTGAAGAGGGCGTCACAGCCGTCGTCGCTGGGCACGGGTCCGTGCTGCTGGTTCCCCTTGTTGTCGGCCTGGTCGTAGACCAAGTTGAGGAGCGAAGTGTTTTGGCATTGATGGGCAACCGCTTCCGGTACTTCTGCCCCCCAAGTATGGAGGAAATGGAAATGAGTGGCGGCTTGCTGGGGGTGCGGGCGGTATGCCGCGACGTCGTGACATCCTTGGAGGAGCATCTCTCGGCCGCCGTGCTGCGCGCGGACGATCCGCGTCCGAGTCGTCGCCGTGACCTCGATCGGGATCATAGCGCTCTGGCGTTTGTCCCCGCCCTAGGCCCCGTCTACGGGCTGGCCACGCGACCGTAGAACCTCTACCGCATCGTGTCCTTTGATCTGCTCCACATTTGGAAGCTCAGGATTTTGCGACTTTTGGCGCAGCGTCTGCCGGCAGTCTTGCACTCCTTGTGCGCAAGCACCGCTGGAGCCCGTCTTGGTTTCGTGCAGAGCACTCTGGACGCATTGAACTTGCGCGGCTTCGAGCTGGGACGCAACTGCAAGGTCACTCCATCGTCCCCCGGGTATGTTTTGATGTGACAGATCCATGTGGGTCGAAAGGGGAGGTCGGCTCGAGGCCGTTATGTCATGACGGGCACGACGCAGCATCACGGACTTGCACTCCTCTGCCCGGGGTGCACCCGATGAGGAACCGATGGCGACCTGTCTCTGACACTCATCGCTTCGTGTGCTAGTGTGCTTTCTTTGTCTTTATTTTCTTAGCTGCTTTGTCCCCATGACGGAGGCGCAGGCGACCATGACTGTTCGAAGCTGGAGGCATTTCAGCATCTTCTGGCCCTTCATATTGGCAGGCCTGATTGGCCGGCAAGAGGAACCACAGGCCGCACCCGCAACGGTCGACGGCTTCCCTATTGCGCCCACCGGACGCGCTCCCCGCGCACCAGCTTCTTCCGCCAGTGAAGCCACTGACTCATCCAGCGACGAAGGGAGTGTTGAAGGCAGTGCGTCGTAACTTGGCTCGGTGCACGAATCCATGACTGACTGTGACGACGGGTGGCGGGCTGTGCCGGACGATGATCTGGCAGTCGCAGAGGAGCAGGATGGAGGCCTTCCAAGCGAGCGCCTCGCATCCACAAGCGCCTACCAGACGAACTTTCACGACATGCCTGTACACGATGCGTACCTGCTCATGTTCTTCAGGCGGCTCGCGTTGGAGGAATGCTCTTGGGCGACAACGTTGCCGATCCGACGGTCCTCACAGAGGCGGCAGTCATCTATATGGACGCGGCCGCAAAGGTGCTTGTCGTGGACTACATCCAGACGCTGTATGGAAGAGTCAACACGTCAAAGTTGCACCGCCTCGTGCAACACCTCGGCGACGAGCTGCGAAACCGCGGAAACGTGTGGGAGGGGGACACATCGGCAAATGAGAAGCTTCACGGAAGTTGCAAGCGTATGTTTAAGAGCAGAAACAAGCGTGGGCCGGGAGTCGCGCTGCAAATGATGCGGTGTGAGGAGGCACAGTCGGCCGTCCTCCGGGAGTTGTGCGAGGCGGACGACGATGCAGCCGCCTCCGTGCCCCGCGCGCGCTCTGCGGCACACCTTCGTGACGACAACGGCACCACAGCCGTCAATCGCGAGCTTGACGGCGGAGGTACTGATGATGCAGCGGCGCAACAAAGTGCCATCGTCTCTGCGGGTAGTGGTAGTGGCGGCGCGAGGACCGGCGGCAGTACTTCTGCCCAAGACCCTCCGACTTTAACCTCGCACTTGAAGATCTCGGGCCGAGCACAGCGAGCGGCTGTCGGAGATCTCCGCCGTATACCGGCGTTGGACAGACTCGCAGCTGTGCTGGGCACGCCGGACCACGGCTACGTGACTTAGTACCGCACGGTGCGGGTCATGGCGAGGTTTCAGTGGGGAGCACCGCCGGCATTGCAGCACCTGCGTGCCGCAGACAGCTTCTTCGGCGGTTCGTGGTACTCCTTCATCCGGTACGCGGGCTCCGGCGGCGCCCTTTGCTGGGGTCAGCTGCGCCTCGTCCTACGCTTCGTCAATGGCCATCCCCACAGTTGAGTTGTGGTGAAACGTATGCGCCGCGTGGCGAGCCGCCCCGGATGCGTCCTATCGCGGTACGGGTGCGTACGTCATGCTGGGGACTTTGAGACCGCCGAAGAGGTGCACCCCGCGCCCAAGGTAGTGGACGCCGACCGTAATCTCCGTGCTGAGGACATCCAGGTCGATTGGTACGGCCTCTGTGACCGTCTCGGGCTGGGAACGACCCCGACAAACAAGACCAACCCCAAGGCGGAGCGCCACGCGTCGCGCTACTTCAACAACCCATTTTTCCCGTGGACGACCCATGAGCAGCAGCCCGGCCTGTAGGCACTACCTCGACCCGTGCTTACCAAACTTAGATGGGGCGTTCGTGGTCATGACCAACGGAGTGCTTGCTCGTTTTGCTTTCGGCCGTTGTGTGTGCTTCTCTTGCGATATAGTTTTGTAGTGTATCAGAACACGGGACCCCGTGCTTGTCGTATCAACAAATTCCGCCGGCGCAGAGTTGCACGCAGCGCCATCGCCAGCGGCTTTGCCCCCATCATGACAACTACACACATGCACATGCTCTCTCCGCCATTGAAATGAATGACAGAGCCCGCTGTCCCGACAGGCCCCCCCTGGCAATCCCCCCCCACTGCGTGCTGCCCCGGCATCTGTACAAGTGCACATTGACTACACCTGACCCCCTCCCTTCAGACGACTTGGCGGCCATGGCCACCCCGAGGCATCAGCCGAGCGACGGTGAGATGTCGTCGCGCTTCAGACCTCGACGTGACGGAGGCGCCACAACCGGCTTAGTCCGCCAACACCTCCCGGAGGGGGCCGCGGGCGCAGCTGTAGCCGCGCGCGCGGCCAAGCACCTGGTTGACGCGACTTGGTGGGAGATGTCCCTCTGCCCCGATGCGACCCCGCCGTCCCCTAAGACTCGTACCGCAATCGCAAGTCGGGCCCTCAATCGCGCTGTTCGGGCCCAATCGCAGGGTCGCAGGCCCCGATTGCATGGTCTCAGGCCCCGATTGCTAGGCCGCTGCTGGCCGATTGCGCATTGTCGCAATTGAGGTCCGTATTGCTTCGGCTCGGGCCCGACTATTGGCGGTAAGGACCCCAGTTTCTCAAACAGACGAGCAACTGTTGGTGTGTTGACTCCCTCGTCCAGGACATGACTGTTCACAGGCGTCATGTCATGCCTGACCGCCGAGCCCCACCCCTCCCGCGCCCCTCCCTGGCCGGTCACGAAACCCCCTTCATCGGTCCTTGGCGGCGAGCACGGCCGCCCCCCCCCCCGCCTTCGCTCCCCTCGGCCATCCCACATGCCGCGGGCGCGACGGCGTAGTCGACGGCGATCGCCCGCCGGCGGCCGCTCGGCGGGGCTCCGGTACGCAACTCGGCGGCTGCAGTGCGCTGCTCTGCAAGCGGAGATGGGGCAGCGGTCGCGGCGGATGCGGCGGCTGGGCCGCCCGTTTCCGCCGACGCCGGCGCCAGCGCGCCTTCCCGCCCCCTTGGCATCCTTTCGGCGCACGCCCCGTTTGTGGCCGCGCAGCCGTCCCCCGCCAATCCCTGCTGTTCCGGAGACCTTGTCCGTTCGCGGCCGTCGGCGCGCAGCGGCGCCTTCTTTAGATTTTCTTTGACGGTGGACGGCGGCGCGTCGCCGAAGGCTGCCGTAACGCCGCCACCGCCTAGTACCGCCGCTGCTGCCCCTGCTCAGCACCGGCCTTTTCGTGCCCTGCCGGTCGGTGCGCGCGCCGCCGGGGGCGCCAGCGCTGCTTCCCCCGACGGGTTCTTGGGCGGTGCGGACGGAGGCCCCCTGTCGTGCTCGCGTGCTCGGAGGGGCGGACGCAGCACCGTGGACTCATCGCGCGCGGCCGCTTGCGCACCCTACTTGGCAGCACTGCCTCTGTTCGGGGCGCTGACGGCCCAACCTCCGGAAGCGACTGGCGCCGTGGCCCCGCGAGGTGTGTAGGCCGCGCCGACAGCGTTGGCTCCGACCGTGCCGGTGCGCACAGGCAAAGCAGCCGCCGTCGCGGCCGCGACCGCCGGCGTCGATTGTCCGCCGGAGCCGGCCACCTCCGTGCTCGCCGCCGGCGCGTCTTGTAGGGCCAGCCTGCGCGTGGGTGAGAAGTCTATGCCCCCGGTGGAGGTGTACGTGGCCGCGCTGTGGGGCGCGGTGTTAACGGCGCCGTCGGCGCGTCTCGCCGACGGCGCAGGGGCGGCAGCGTTTCCGGCGGAGAGGCGGTGCTCGCGGCGGCCGCGGCGCCGGCTCCGGCGCCGCCAACCTTGCCCCCGCCCTCGCCGGCATGGCGGCCCACCCCTCGGGAAGAGCAGTCGGAAAGTCTGGGAGGAAGGCAATGACGAGGGGAGGTGGCTACGCACAGCAGGGAAAATGGAATGAATGCTACTACTCCACCCTGGTTCGTTTTTTCAGCAGAAGCACAACATAGCTGCATCTTGGGCAATCTTGCTTCAAGGCGTTTTTCCGTCCAATGCTGACGCGAAGTCCATGATCCCACCCCCCAAAGTGTACTGGTAGGCTTTACGCATCATCAAGCATAGACACAATCAAACGTACTATATCTGAAGCATCAAGACGACGGAGCGGACGGAGAAACAGCAGAAAAATGCCCTGGCTTGGGATTCCGCTTGGCCCAATGAAGAACTGCCTTCTGCGATGTAGCGGGTGCCAGCGCCTGGCTGACCCTGCGGCGAGCGTACTTCTTGTCAGCAGCCATCCTCCGCACGATATCTAGCAACCACTTGTGCGGACCCGTCGAGGTTAACCTTTCCGCTTCCGGCGCAGCCGCGATGAGGAGGTCGTACGTGCACTCAGCCACCTCCACCGGCGCCTGGTTTTCCTTCCCCTTCACACTGCTCTTGTTCTTGTACTGGCCTCTGGAAGTCTTTCCGGGAGTCTTGTACTTCTTTCGCCACCGGAAAATGAGGCTTGCCCACGTCCGGATGCCAAACACAGCATACCTCTGTGCCAGATGCACGTGACACAGACTGACGGTGTCATCCACCGCTTGTGTGCACTTGTTGTTGTTGGGGTTGTGGCCCTCCGTCAAGACGAGCGCAACGGCGCACGGCCTCTCCCACGTCTATCAGGTGACCCTCGCGACGGGGCTCCCATTCTCGTCGACCGTCGACTCCTCGTGCTCGCCTTCCGAGGACGGGGAGGAATTGGTGGCGGAGTCGGGGCCCCCAAAAGCATCACCAGACGATGGTTAAGCCGCTACGCCGGCGGTGGGACGCCTCTCAGCTGGTGCGGACACAGTAGACTGTGTCGCCGCGCCACCACTCGGCGGTGCCGTATCATCGTGAAGGACATGATCATTTTCTTGAATGTTGTCGTGAAGCTGTGGGCCGGCATCAAGTGCGCCAGCGGCTGCGGCTGTGGCGGGTGCGACGGCGGCGTGGCCAGCGGCGGAGGCCGGTGATGGTACAGGAACGGTGGAAGCCTTGACCGTTCCTGCGGCTGTGGCGGGTGCGGCGGGGGCGTGGACCGCGGCGGAGGCCGGCTATGGTACCGGCACGGCGGACGCCTCGACCGCTGCGTCAAAGACGGCGCATAGAGAGAGATCAACAGAACCTGACACCGGCTTGCCGCTGTTAGCGTGGACTAGGTCTTCGAGGAAGAGCGGGACGATACCCTTTCGGCCGGTAAAAAGAGGTCACGCAGGGAAAAAAGTCAGGTCAATTCAGAGGTCGGGGCACTCTGACAGCAGGGAGGCCAGGCGGTCGAGGTGGATGGGAGGAACAGGCGGGCACCACTTGGTCATGGCGGCGCGCCAAGCAGCATTCGACCGCTTCTTCTCAGGGGGGGGGTGGGTGGGGGGGAGCTCACTGGGTACACTAAGACGCAGGCGGCGCCGGTGCCTCGAGTCGTCACCCTCCGGCGCACTTGGATTCTGGTCACAAGGGTCCGCACGTGGGCCACGCTGAGGGTGCTTCAAACGCCCATCTCCCGCAGGAACAGACGATGACATATTGGCGCTGACGGGACAGCCGCCAGAAGCAGGTGAGCGCAGAGGGCGGGAAGAAGACGAAGCAGCAACAGGTGCCGGTTGCGCGAGCAAGAGAAAGAAATCGACAGGCGGGCCAAGAGGAGAGGGTGCGGGGCACGCAACAGAGATGCCGTTGTGCAAAAGCTGACATGCCCGACTCAAATCCTTGCAGAACACCAGAACAATTACGCAAATAGTTGAACATGTGTCTTAGAAAGAGCCTGTTGCATTGCAGCCGTCGTCGGCGTTCGCTGTCACCACCACTGCAACATGTCCACTGTCATTGGCGGAATCTTGTACCAGTCCTTCAGGCGATGCTCACGCCGAACTTTAGGAAACGATAATCGCCAAGCATCATGCCATGCCTGCACACGGAGCAATTCGTTCTGCAAGAATATATATTGCAGCACATTAGGGTATCCGCAGTGTGACAACACGCCCAGCCAACCCCACCCAGTCGAGGGGAAGGCGAGCCAGGCCGTGTCGCCAGGTAGTCCTGTCCGGGAATACCCGCCCCGGAAGGAAACCCCGAAGAGCACACACGCACGGCGTCGACCGGAGGATGACGCCCAGAGCGACAAACACGAGTTGTGTGACCGGAAGTTTTCTTGCCCGCGTCGAAGGCCTCGAGGCAACACTCACGCCTCACCCTCTTATCCCGTTCGTTTCCCTTAGACCCTCCGATAACCCCCCCTCAGACACCCACGAAAGACCCTCAGAAAACCCTCCGAAAACCCCCTCTCAGACACCCTCAAAGGAACCTCAGTAAAACCCTCCCCTCAGGGCACATGGGGCCAGTCTCCGCGGAGGACGGCCGAAGCTTCGGACACCGCCTTGATTAGAGGCGGGGAAAGGGTGCTATGTGACACCCTTGCGGCGCCCCGGTGTCAGGGGCGCGGTATAATACTGGTCAATGGTCCAAGTCGGGTTTACAAAACGTTAGGCCCTTAACTGGGGGCCTGCCCGGGGATCTACTAGTCCCAGGGAAGTCTCGAGGTCTCGGTTGTGGTTGGGGAGTCACGGGGCGATCACAAGTGGATCGCCACCGGAATGATTCGAAATATGCGTCAGTAGGACATATTTCCCTCGCGAGAGCCAGTGGCCGCTTCGGACTGACTGCATCCGACCGCCCATGACGCGAATCAACGTGTCCCCTCTTGACTGGGAGGGAACTGGTTCCCCGAGTGTGGGGGCCAGGTGTCCGGCCGTCACACGTAGAATATAGTTTCATCATTTATTCCAAAAGCGGAATTCCTTCGATCTCGACTTGCCATCGAGAGTGGTTTTGCTGACACGCCGTGACCCTCCTTGCGCGCGTGGTCACGGCGGGCCGCGCCTCCATTCGCGTCCGTTCTTGTCTTGCATCTCGTGCTCACCCTCCTTCCGCTCGTGGCCACGGCGGGCCGCGCCTCCCTTTGTAGCCGTGCGTGTCTTGCAGCTCGCGCTCACTCTCCTTCCGCGCGTTTCGCGCGGGGGCCGCGCCTCCCTTTGTAGCATTGCGTGTCTTGCAGCTCGCGCTCACTCTCCTTCCGCGCGTTTCGCGCAGGTCGTACCCAGCGTCCTCCGTGCAGATTACTGTACTGCGGCTCAATCGCATTTGGTGCTCGGAGCCGGACGGGTGGCCACGAGCCCAGTGGTGCTGCCACGGAGCTTCGTGCCTAGCAGTTGTGCATGTGGCGTCCCTTCGTACGCCTTCATGCCTGCGTTTCATTTGCGTGTGTTTTTAGCAGCTTTGAGGCAGCGGCGGCCGCGGCAGGGGCTTCGCACCGAGGCCGTTGCCAGAGCTTCTCCCTTTGCGGCGGCATCGTCGTGACGTGGATTTCTGGTGCCGGTCGCTGCGCGGCTGGGGGCTGTCAAGTGGTGGCCATGGGAGACGCAGCGGCAGACAACGAGGCTGCCTTTGAGCACATTGAAAACATGAGTCTTGTTATCTTTTCGTTCTTCGCCCACCTCGGCGGCGTCCGTGTTACCACGGAGGATGCCTTTGCGCTGCTGCCGGGCACGTACGTGAACGACGTCATCATCAATTTCTATGCCCATTATCTCAGGGGTCCTGCACTGAACGCCGAGCAGATGCAAGGCGTGCTCGTACTCCCCAGCTACGTGTTCAAGCTGATTCTCGACAAGGGGCCGCAGGGGGTGATATCGGCGTGCCGCTTCATTCGATGGCTGCGGCGGCCGCCGCCCGCTCCACCGACATGTTTGCCGGCCGTCGCCGCTCACCTCCCCCCCGGCAACTCCACCGCTGCTGAGATGTCGGCCGGCGCGGCCGGCGCTGCCACTTCCAGGTCTGCGGCACCTCTAGAGGGCAACCGCCCCCCCCGCCACACATGTTCGAACATCGTGGCCGCCGATTTTGGCGCTCCCCTCGGGGCCGTCTCCGGCGGTCGCGACCCCCAGAACGAAAAGCGGCGCCAGGGCACCGACGCGCGCGCCGCCGCGGCGGCTGCGGCGCAGACTGCGGACGGCGTCCGCAACGTTGCGGCACCTGGCCGCGAGGTTGGGACCGTGCGTGACGTTTCGGACGGGATAAGTGCGCGGCGTCGCGCGAGTGCCGCACCTGGCGGCTGCGCGACGTCTCTGCTGCCGTCAGGCAGCTGCTGCGGCGCGTGGTCGTGCAGGCCAGCTGGTCCAGCGACCGCATGGAGGTCTGCATGCTCTCCGAGCTTACCGACGCGCTTGAAGCGGTGGTGGCGCTCTCCCCCAACACGCGCGTGGTCACCCTCGTTCCGGGGGTCGATCTACCTTCCGCTTCCCTTCTGGGTGCCCACCTCCCGCGTTGGCTGCCGGTAACGCGGGCCTGCGACAAGGCGCATGACTGCCACGTCATGCGCTTCCGGGACCAGCTGGCCTCCGTCGGTGGGTGGGTAGGGATCCCAGCGGCCCACGAGGCGGCCGTGGGCGCCGCCCTGATGCGCGAGCTGGATCCGTCTGTGAGGGAGCTGGGGGCGGATGACAACGATGCCTCGGGTACAGCGCGGCGCGGGGCGGACCGGGGATACCCCGTTACTGTTGTCCCCAGGGGAGCCGCGGCGGCCGTGGGTGGCAATCGTCGGGGGGATTGCAATCCCCCCCCGACCGGCTCGGCGACGGCATCGGCCGCCGGGGTGCCTGGAAGTTCTGCACCGGCGCACAGTACGACCGCGGAGATTTCATCGTCTATGGCCACTGCGGCTGCTCAGAAAACCCTTGGCCGCGACGGAGGTGCGGTCGACATGGCCGCGGGAGTGGGGAAGTCCACGCTCATGACGACGACGGCGGACCCCACGCCCAATTCAGGTCGTGCCGCACCCCCCGGCTCAGAAATATCCCTTCGGAACGATGTCCACCGTAGCGTTAGCGTCCGCGCCGCCGCACGCCACGGCTATTGCCGAGATGGCCCGGCGATTGAGGAAGACCCGCTCGCGGCGGCGCGCTTGTCCCCCGCACCCGGTGACGTGTTGACCGAGACGCCCGCCGCTACCGCCGCCTTGGTGGCTGACTTGATATCGCGGCCACTGACAGCCCCCTCGCCCAGCCCGCCGCCCCCCTGGCCACGATCGCTGCGCGACCACGGTCGTACTTGGACGCATGTCCAGCATCTCTGAGCCACAATAGCCATGGGGGGGGGGGGAAAGAGCGACTAGGCTTCTTCCTAGCCATTGTTAGGTGGAGCAGAAGGCACGGACGGCGGTCTGACCAAAGCCGTTGGCGCTGAGTCGTGGGGAGAAGAAATGGACAGGTGGACCTGGCTGCTGACAATCTGTTGAACATCTGTTCTGGATTGTAGCCCCCTGTCATGGACCATTCTGTTGGCCATCTGTTGGCCAACTGTTGGCCATCTGTTGGCCACCTGCTGACCATATGTTGACCACCTGTTAGCTATTTGTTGACCACCTGTTGACCACCTGTTGACCACCCGTTGACCATCTGGTGACCATCCGTTGACCACCTCTTGACCATCTGTTGACCATCTGTTGACCATCTGTTGAGGATGGTGAGCGTCATGCCGAGCGTAGAGTTGAGGGCGAAAGACGCCGCCTCCTGAGCGGCCGGTGTAAAGGCCTCGGCGAGCGGAGCCGCCGTCGGCACGGATGACGACGACGGCGACGGCGTCGGCGCGGGGGGCGCCAGCTCGTGCGTGGCCGCCAGCGTCGCGGTGGCAAAGGAGGCAAAGACGGTGACGTAGGCGAAGACAGTGGCAAACTCGGAGGTGTGGACCGTGGCAATGCGCCGCTGGAGGGACGCCACCGCGTCAAAGAGGTCGGTCATTTCCTGGGGTGGGGGCCCGAAAACCGCTGGTGCGTCGTCGAGCGCCGCGCACGTGACCGACAGAGTCGTGCGAGCGGGAGCGGGCGGTGCGGTCGAAGCCTGTTAGTGTGTCGCAGTGCGGTCGAAACCGTGCCGCCCGGAAAGGAAGCGCCCGCCACGAAGGGGGGGGATGGGCCTGACGCGGCGTCGCCGCTTCCCAGGAGGCTTTCCAAGGACGCCAGCGCGTGTCTGCTGCGGCTTGCCGAGCTTTTCTACCTCCAAGCACCCACCCTCGTCTATTGGCCAGTGCTCATGGCATTAGAAGACTACGCGGCGGACCACGTCGTCGCCTGGCTGCTGCCGGCGTCGCACCAGCTGGGGAGCGAGGCGCTGGCGTGCGTGCGGCGCAAGCTGCGCGACGCCACGGCGCGTATGTTGTTGCTGACGCTACCGTCCGTCGTCTTCGACGTCGCTGCCCTCCTGCGGGGCAGGGCGATGCGCTCGTCGCCGGTGTTTCGGACGGTACGCATCGCCATGCTGCTCGACGAAAAATATTCTGAGGGTCTTCTTGACCGCAGTGCGGGTGTGTGGCGGGTCTCTCCGCCACCAAGACGGTGGTCGTACCGACAGACACGGCGCCGCCGCCCACTGCCCACCCCTCCGCCACTGGCCGCCCTTCCTCTCCCCCACTTCCTTCCCGCTCCGTAACCCCCCCCCTGTCTCGCCACCCACACGAGTGACACATGTATAAACATGCACCAATCGAGCTCTGCGACTCCCGAATTTTTATTGTTTGCCTCTGCAAGGGCAGTGGGTCGATGTCTGAAATGAGAGCACCGCCCTGGCGGCCGACAGCTGTGCCACGACGTTCAGCACGATCGGGTCTGCGTCGTGTGGCACCCGAATGGCGCCGAGAGCCCCAACCGTCGACCGGCTCCGCAGGTAGGGCAGGGCTGCAGCGGGCTTGCGGGAGGCGCCTGGAGGCGTCACCATCAAGATGACATAAAGCCACGGAGGCGCTGCGTCATCGACAGCCTTGCTCAGTGGTCCTCGCCCCCCCCGCCAAGCCCGCTCGGCTACGGCGGACGCCGTCCGCATCGGCCGGCGCAAAGCGTGCAAAGATCGAGTTGACGCGCGCCCACGAAGCCCATCACTCTTGGGTTTTCCTGGAACCAGTTGTTGAACAGAAGGCTGCTTCAATGTCAAGGGCGGCCCGCAAGACGTCCTTGTGAGAGCCTGCGTCCGATATCACTACGAAAAATTCATCTCTGCCGCTACCTTTCTTCGCTAGCGCACTTGCCTGCTGTTGAGGCATCCAAACTGCCCGTATACGGGGCCGCATGACTGTTAGGATTGTCCTCATGGAAGGGCCTCTAAGACACAGGTGAACGGAGATTGGCTTGGGCAACAGCTGTTGGATGCAATACTGCGGAGAAAGTGCGCTATCGGGCGCCAGCGATGCCGCTCTTGCACGAGTGGCAGGGTGCGATGATCGATCGGGTCACGAGAATGACGTAGTAGTGCTCCAGTCGCTTGGGAGAGAAGATATAACAGCCCATGGTGACGAGCGAATCTGCCTAGGACCTGATGATAGGGAGGCCGGCGACGCCGTGGGCGCCGTCATTGGGGTTCAGCTTCAACCCTTTCAGGCCTCCTAGACCTCAATGTGGTCGATTTCTGTGTCTTCAAGTAAGGCGGCCGCCTGATCACATAGAACGGATGCCTTTTTTGTGCCCCAGCGGCGTCCTCGCCGCTCACGACGCTACTACAGCGGCCGTCGCCCATACCCTTGTCTCCAATCCGAGCACGAGCCCAGTCGTAGAGCTTGGGCCAATACAAGAATCTCACGTGCTGCTGCGCCCAGCCCATCTGCCGGTGCACCCTCTGACACGCTCGTGGGCGGGAGAGCTTGGATCTTCCAAGCGCGGCTGGGGCCCATCAGCAAAGACTCCACGTCAACGGCACGGGAAAACAGGTAGCATCATCCCGCAGGCCCATGGGCGAGCAGCCAACAGCCCGAGAGCGCGCTGACGCAGTGCGGCAGACGGGGAAGGCGAAAAATACAGTGGCACCTGGACATCGTGGCTTCATGACGCTGCCTAACGTCATCTCGCCTGTCGACTGCAAAGGAATTTCAGACAAGAGCCCCCCACCGGCGAGCGCTGACACACGGCCTTAGATACGCAGGGTCCCACCCCGGACGCAACGTGGAGACTTATCACGACCGCTCGGACGGAGATCGAATGTACGGGCTGCGAGTTCTTTTTCGCACGAGTCAGGACAAGGCCTTTGTTTTGCAGTTCTAGCCCGCTGGCCGTCCACTTTGGGTGTTGGAACGCGTACAGATGTGTTCCAATCTCTTTTTTCGCTTCTCGGTAAGCACTGATGGGGGCCACAAATCGCTGTTTACCGTCCTTAAGTGAGGACCTTGGCACCTTGGCAGCGGGGCCTAGACAGCGCTCGTGGATGCCATCGCGGCGACGGGTGATTCACGATGTTAGACGACACTGCCCGCGGCCTGGCGGTCGCCTGGGTACTGTTTGAGGGCTTGTCCAAGAAGGAAGCGGCTCGGCGTCTCGGCTGCAACCGTGCGACGGTGTCGGGGTGGATCAAGTCCTAGCTCGATTCGGGGGAATGGTGGCCAGACCCCGTCATCCGACACCGCCACGCGGACAACGTCCTGTACGACACCCACTTCCTGCGCGCAGTGGACGCTGTGCTGCGCTCGGACCCAGAGCAGTTTATAGGGGAAATAAAGGACGTGTTTACCTTCCTTTCTACCCTGCCTGGCTACAGAGACGAGTACAAGTCTTCTATTGGGACATTGGACAAGGTTCTTCACGCCATCGGCTTCTCGTACAAGAAGCTCTACCGAATGTGTCGCGAAAGGGACCAGTTCCGTAGAGAGGAGTTCGCTCGCATTCTGCTGGCAATCCCTGCAAGGTGCATGGTGTCTGTCGACGAGACGCACAAAGACGGAGGGGACTTGCGGCGTCGCAAGGGGCGGTGGCTCAGAGGACAAAGATATGAGTGCCTCTCTCGCAGCAGCAAGGGAATGCTGCGGACTTCAACCATGATGGCTGTTTGCTCCGAGAGCGGCGTCCTACACGCGGTCACGACACCAACTCCCCCCGCCCAGAACTCTGACGACTGGGTGATCTTCCTTAACGGCCTCTTGCCGGCAATGAAGCAGTTTGTCCCAGGACTCCCATGGGCGATGCAAGAAAGTAGATGTGTTCTACTCTACGACAATGCTCCAATTCACACGGCGGCGGTCGACGCCTTCATCCGGGCGTGTGGCGTGTTCCCGCTGCGGCTTCCTCCCTACAGCCCCGAGTTCCAGCCGATTGAGGAGGTCTTTAGCGAATACTCTTTCGCGCTCAAGTCGGCACACCATCACTACCCGGGGATACCAGATGCCTTTCTCCACGCTGTTGCTATTTTTTCCTTGGATACAGACAATATCGCTTCTCACTTCACTCACTCCTTGATGGAGGCCGCGCGCAACGTTCCGGAGCTTGGTGGGCCTGAGGGAGCATTTGCGGAGGCGTTCGAGCCGCTTCCCGTGGAGCGAGAGTAGTGAAAATAGCAATGGCGCCCTTCTTTATTGCATCAGAAGCAAGAGAAAACCTCAGCGACGCGAAGCCACCCACGCGGCAACGGAGTCACGCAAACCCGCAGGTAGGTCATCAAACTCTGGATGCGGGCCCCCTTGTGGTCCCCACTCGCTCAAAATGAGCTTGACGACGGACGAGATGGCCATAGAGGAGCCGTCGACAGTGTGACCGCGCAAAAAGTGGCGTCGCATTCCGGCCGCGGCCTTGCGCTCAAAGTCAGACCGGTCAGGATCAGGGCCGTTGCCGAAAAGGAAGTCGGCCAAGCTGCTCGTCAGAGCGTTGGCGCCCATTTGCTGGAGAGCAGTCACCGGCGGACGCCCTGCTGTCTGAGCACCGGGGAGGTTTGCTGCCGCCGGCGGCTCATGCGCAGCTTCCTCGTCATCAGCTCCATATCGAGAGTTACTGTGCGTGGTCACAGAAAATGGGCGTCCCAGGCATAAGCAGCACAGGAGACTGGAACAGTCGGTTAGGATAGAACTGAGGCGGCACGTATTCCTCGATCGGGCGACAACGCGAAACTAAACGCAGCGAAAGCGGTTGGAGAAGATGAGACACATCACTTACACTCGAGGGGAGCCAGCTGGACCGCGCAACCCTCCAAGGCGCTTGGACACGTTGGCCGCTTGCTCGGCGCGCCTCTGGCGTGCCCGACTGTTGAGGGTTTTGTGGATGGCTGAGCACAACACGTCCGAGTTTGGCACCGCCCCAATGTTGCTTGAGCCGAAGTTGGCTCCGGCCTGGACTGCTCCAGCGTAGAGCCGCGCCTCCCGCGGGTCTAGCTCCGCGCGCAGACCACGTGCGTACTCCGTGTGGAAAACCACACCCTGGCCATTTCGCGCGATGGCGGCGCGAGCAGCAGGTCCCGAGTGGGCATCCAGAGCCCGGTCCATCACATCCGCGCGCCCAGCAGCTGGCAAGTCCACAATGCCAGGCTGGAGGGCGGCGGAGCGCCGAAGCCCCGCTGCGTGGTCCGCGTCAGCTGCCGCTGACGCCTCAAGTCTGGCAGCGGCGGCGGCGCGCTCCAAGTGGATGGGTTGGACTTTGGCGCATACCATAAAAGCCACCGTGTAGGTAGCATTCCGCTTCTTGCAAATCGACCGGCGACCAGCTGCCGACAGCTTCCAGTCGTACCCTTTTCGCAGCGACATGGTGATTGGAAGGTGGCCTTGCATCTGACAAAGAGAGCAGCTACAGACGTCACACCAGGACCATGCAGGGACAACTGAGGCTTAGCAAAGGTACTGCAATCATAGTTAGAGTGTGCGGGCGCCCGATGATCGTGTCCACAGGGGTTGTCGCCCTTCGAGCACTCAATATATGGCACCCTCAATGTCACGTAGGAACTTACAAAGACTTTGCCGTACACTTCTGCTTCGCAGTTTTTCCCGCGCACGTGCACGACGCTGTCTTGAACTCTGCGGGAGCCCCTGGGCTCGACGTGCATTCCCGGTTCACGGCACTGCAACGTTGAATGTTGTGGCCGCGCTCTTTTTCATATCTCGTGCGATATCCGCAGACGGTGCAAGCGTTACCGGTGTTGCCATCTCCAGCGCCATCTTCCGAATCTGAGTCGGATCCCTCGGCTGCCGCCGCCGCCAAAGTTGCCGGCTGGCCCGAGGCCGGAGCAGCAGGGGCCGTTGTGCCCACACCAGGAGCAATGGTCTGGCTCAGGGAGGCACCTGCGGGGGTGGCGCCCGTCACTGCCGTCCCTGCAGCTCGGGGCGCGGTCGCGGGTGCAGGAGCTGCACCGCGAACCGCAACAGGACTGATCTCGTCAGTGGCAGACATAGCGCGATGTTCAGGTAATGAGACGCCGTGTGGTTGGGCACGGGGAGAAGATGGGTGGGGCTGGTCGCCAGGGCCATGGGGAGGAGGGGCAGCTGGGCTGACATCTAGGCTTAATGCGAAGCAGCCGGCACATAATATAGATGCGTGCCGCTAACCTGAGGAAGCCTATGCAGACCGCTTGTCTTGGGGCCCCCCTTGGACCCCTTTTGCAGGGCTCTCTCGCCTGGACGCCCCATTTTACACCCGAATCAGCTAAAGGCTCTCAGCGTGCATGTTTTGGTATTCACCAATTGCGTTGCGCATCATCCGAGGCCGATGAGAAAGACATGAGAAGAGGTTGGACTCGGTGCATCTTTCCAAGGCACCATCAAGACGGGCCGCCCAGAAACTTGGCATCCCCTGGTCACGAAGAGACATACTGGACCGAGCAAAACCTGCCAGCACGGAAGAAGCGAGCTGTGTGACAGGAATGAGCAGCTGAAGGCGCTCCTGTCTACATCGCAGCATACGTATCATGCCCTGCAAGCTGGTGATTGTGGCTCACAATCGACGCAAAAAAGGACACAGTGTATCGAATCGTTCCTGCAGGACCCTTCAAGGAAAAAAAAAAACTGTAAGAGCAACAGGAGGTGCCAAAAAAGAATGCAACACTTCAACACGACAGGGCCGTCGCAGCACAGCTGGTCAATGGGACACGTCGGGAATTGCGTGCCCAACAGAAACGTTGTGACGACACAGGGGAGAGACAGATGTGACGTAATAAGCTCAGACCTAACGCAGAGCAAAACACAACACAAGAGTGAAGGGGTGCGGCTAATAGATGAGAAATAGGAAAGAGAAGAGCCGACACAATGCCAAAGGAACACGGAAGGTGGTGGGTCGAGAAAAGACCACGAGAGAAAAGAGAAATATTCGGACGTGGCGTCAGTGAAAGCGTCTCGACGGTGGCGCCAGCCAGTGTACTGCATGACAACAGCACCAGACAGAGGGTACTCAAGGCCGAACGACAAAACGAGGAAACAGCGTATGAGAATGGCAGATGCGCTTGCAGAAAGGTGGGAAGGGCGGGGGAGAACCAAGACACCAAGCAGTACCGGCAGATGCATTGACACGAGAAGCAAAGCGGAAACGGTCGCAACACACGCAAGAGCATGGGAAAGCAACGACTGGGAAGAAAGAAACAGGAGAACGGGGTGATCGTGTACGAGCGCGACAAAGAAAAAAATGAGAACAGCTTTAGTGAAGAGGGCGAGCACATGTATATTCAAAAGACACATGCAAGAAGGACGGCGCAAGGCGTCAGTGGAGACGGGAGGAGACCGTCACAAAGCATCGTCACGTAAACA
>ENA-ORXR01001497-ORXR01001497.1-marine-metagenome-genome-assembly--contig:-NODE-1497-length-24677-cov-28.181220_pt1 | contig 24677 bp, 16 predicted proteins | sample MGYA00237866_ERZ511479 | MGnify/ENA metagenome assembly ERZ511479 | reverse complement strand
CAAAAAAAATCCTCATATTATTATTATAAAATTTTCAAATTTTTCCGTACATTTAATCTCTCTAATTTGAAGGGAAAATTGTATCTTAGTTCCCATTTTGAATTTTGCAAGTTGTTATTGGTTAAGATGAAAGAAAGGCGACTGTTTTGTGAAATTTAATTATCGGAACAAGAGGTGGCATAGACAAGAATCTCTGTGTTACGACTAACTAATCAAATAATTGCGACCCTGAGTAAATATGTACATATATGGTAAAGACAGCAACAAGAGTGCAAGAAGCGTTGAACGAATATTTCGGTTTTGATAGTTTTAAAGGAAATCAGGAAACGATAGTGGAAAGCGTATTGGATGGAAAAGACACTTTCGTAATCATGCCTACGGGGGGCGGAAAATCTCTTTGCTATCAATTGCCTGCCTTGATGATGGAGGGCACTGCATTAGTCATTTCACCGCTTATCGCACTGATGAAAAATCAGGTAGATTCTGTGCGCGGGTACAGTCAGTCGGATGATGTGGCGCATTTTCTTAATTCATCGTTGAGTAAAGTACAGATACGTGCTGTCAGAAAAGCCATCGCAAGTGGTGTGACAAAACTCCTCTACGTGGCACCCGAAACCCTCACGAAAGAAGAAAATATAGAATTTTTTAGCAATACAAACATCTCCTTTGTTGCCGTAGATGAGGCACACTGTATCTCGGAATGGGGACACGATTTTCGCCCTGAATATCGTCGTATTCGACAAATGATTGATGAAATCAATGCCGACATTCCCATCATTGCATTGACCGCAACAGCGACGCCGAAAGTCCGTACTGATATTGTCAAAAACCTCAGAATGAGGGATGAAAACATTTTCATTTCTTCCTTTAATCGTGACAATCTTTTTTACGAAATACGTCCGAAAGGTCGCAAAGAAGATTGTGCGAAAAACATCGTTCAATTTATCCAAAAACATCTTGGCAAATCGGGTATTATTTATGTTCAAAGTCGTAAATCTACCGAAGACCTTGCCCGACTATTGAACGTCAATGGCATCAAAGCCGCGCCATACCACGCCGGACTGGATGCCAAGACACGAAGCAACACGCAGGATGCCTTTTTGATGGAAGATATTGATGTCATTTCTGCTACGATTGCCTTTGGAATGGGTATTGATAAGCCTGATGTTCGGTTTGTTATACATTACGATATACCAAAAAGTATTGAAAACTATTACCAAGAAACAGGGCGCGCCGGAAGGGATGGTATGGAAGGTATTTGTGTAGCCTATTATTCGTATAAAGATATACAACGACTCGAAAAATTCTTGCGCGATAAGCCCGCCGCAGAGCGCGAAATGGGCGCACAACTCATGGATGAAATGACAGCTTATTCGGAGACCGGAACGTGCCGTCGTCAATTCCTGTTACACTATTTTGGAGAAGATTTTGACAGAGATGATTGCAATAATATGTGTGACAATTGTAAGCATCCGAAGGAGCGCAGAGATGTGCAGAATGAAATGAAAAATGCGGTCGAAGCCATTTTGCAATTGAATGAAAACAACCGCATAAAACCCATGATTAGCTTCCTGACAGGAAAACGGACAAAAGAAGTCAGCGATTATGGTTTAGATAAATTGTCATTGTTTGGTGTCGGCGAAAAAGAAGATGACCACTTCTGGAATTCGGTTTTGCGACAAGGTTTGTTGAGTAATTTAATTCGTAAAGAAATCGAAAATTACGGCATATTAAAAGTGACAGAAGCGGGTCATGCTTTTATCAAATCTCCGTATAAGTTTGAAATCCCGATGAACCACAACCACGAAAAACTCGCCGCTGCCGACCTCGCTAGTGCAGCTGCTTTTGCCAAATCTGCTGCGCTTGACCCCACACTTTTCAAGATGCTCAAAGACCTCCGAAAGAAGGTCGCCAAAGAAAAAAATGTGCCGCCGTTTATCGTTTTCCAAGATCCTTCTTTGGAAGATATGGCTACGCATTACCCTACGAGCGTGGACGAGATGGGAAATATATCGGGTGTCACAAAAGGGAAAGCGGTGCGCTACGGCAAAAAATTCGTTGAAGTTATCTCAAAGTATGTGGAGGAAAACGAAATAGAACGTCCGCATGATTTTGTCGTGAAATCCATACCAAATAAATCCAGTCAAAAAGTAGTCATTATACAGAGTATTGACCGCAAAATTCCATTGGAAGACATTGCCCGAAGCAATCGCATGAGTATGGAAGAACTCATGCACGAACTCGAAATGATTGTCAATTCAGGTACTAAACTCGACCTGAATTATTATATCGAAGAAAATGTGGATGAATATTCCCGCGAAGATATTCACGACTATTTCATGGAAGCCGAATCCGACTCACTCGAAGATGCTTTCGCCGAATTGAAAGAAGATGATATTACACGAGATGAAATTCAATTGATGCGAATTAAGTTTATCTCTGACCTTGCTAATTGATGGGTTGCGGGTTAACGAGTTGCGGGTTGCGGGTTGCGGGTTAACGAGTTGCTATAATATAAGGACGCCTGATTTTTCTTAGAAAAATCAGGCGTTTCTTTTTAACCCGCAACCCGCAACCCGCAACCCGTCACCTCTTCACCCTCGGCAGTCGCCGTCTTGCTGCAAGGTCGTATTCATTCAAAACGATGGAATAAGAAAGAGAAATGACGCTTGAGGTCAAAGGGTTTCTGACATTAAATTCTTCTTGAAAAAGGTAGTTAAGTGTGACAGAACTTCGGGCGGCAAGTGGGCGTGAAAAACCCAAAACAAGGCGATAACGATTGAAGTCACTGCCTTCGGGAGAAAGCTCGTAGAATAATTCTCCGGCAAGTGAGAGGTCTAATTTTAAGGGTTTAATGCCTGATTTTAAAGATAGCTTGGGGCGTACAGTGCGCTCGGGCAAATCTCCTCTTTTATAATTTTCCTGATAACGCAGTCTGAAAACGGGTTCGACCCACCATTTCTTATCCGGTTTTAGAGATAAATCAGTGTATAACCGTTGAGTCCTAGAACGCGAACGAAGCGTGTAGCGATACCCCAATGATATGCGCGCTTGTTTGAACATTTTATAGCGAACACCGCCATCCAAAAAAGCAGATTTAAACTGAGCAACATTATTATTGAGCCGGACTTGCTCTTCGAAGGAAAAAGTCAATTTTTTGCCCCAGTCTTTTTCGAGTTCGATACCTTTCCAGAGTTCAAAATCTTCGCTTTGTGCAGATACATTTGACTGGCACAAAAGCACAAAGCACAAGCACCAAATTCCAATCCCCTCTCGGCTAAGCCGAGACCAATTTGGACGTATATTCCCCTTAAATTTCCACTGGAAATTTATCATGCAGTTTTCTGTATTTTGAATGAATTACAATGCTGAAATGCGATAATGCGTTAATGAGAAAAACATTGTCGCATTAACACATTTCAGCATTGTCGCATTGCTAAGCAAGAGTTTCTTCCAGTTGTGCTCGCCCGTTAAATTTTGCTGCGTCCATTTCGTCGAGGTCTATCTTAGTTTCGAGACTATTTTGAGTTTCATTGGCATCAAAATGAATGTAAAGTACGGCACTATCTGTCAAATAATTGACCGAATATACTTCAATTTTTTTAATATTCAAGCCCATTCGTTCTTCGAGGTCTGCTTTTAACTCGTCGTAGTGCTGTGGTTGTACCAGTTTTACTTTTTCATACTGTACTTTACGCGACACCAGTTGTTCTTGGAAAAACGACTGTTCCATAATATACAATGCACTTACGATGCTTGCATTAATGAAAAGTAGCTCTAATACAGCGAGTTCTGCTATGTTGATAGAATTCATCACTGCCGTGCAGACCACCGCAAAAAGGTAGGTCATATCCTTGATGCTTATCGTTTGGGTACGATAGCGCATAATGGAGAATAGGGCAAACAAACCAAAGGCAAAGCCCATTCCCAACTCCACGTTCACCATAAGGTGGCAGAGGAAAAAGATAAGAATATTGAAAATGAAATAAGTGAAAATATATTCACGTTTATCATTTTTTTTGCTGTATATCTGTTTTACAATCAAATATACGACTAGGATGTCAATCGCAAATTTTACTAATAATGTAGGTAAGTTACCGATTTCAAACCAGTTGATAGTCGGGCTTGCTTGAAGCAATATCTCTGTAAATATCATTTCCCGTGATTTTTGCTAACTTTAAAAGTTTCTTTTTGAATGTGTTTCTCTTTATGGAGTCCAGACAGGTCATAACGCCCAGACAATATTTGCTCAATGTCATGGGATAAACTCTGTGTGCGTGTAGTGCTTGTACTGCCGGCGATTTTCGATTAAATCGCTCCTGCTTTACCTCAATGATTGCCATGTCGGGGTGTTCCATGACCTGCCGTAAATAATAATTTTGAAAACTCAAATTTACATCAATGGTCACGCGTTCTGTCAGGTCTTTATTTGCCAGGGTAATTCTACGATAAAATATCAGTACCGAAGGCTCAAGCCGGGAAATATCCAGAGGCGTCTGTTCCTCCAAAAAATCCACAGACTTCGGCTGAAGATTGTATTCGATATCGTCAGTTTGGATACGTGTTTTGATGGTTCGTTTTTTATTGGATTTGAATTTGACTTCTAAAAACGACAAATTTGATTCGATATATTTTCTAAAACGTATCTTATAACGATTCGTATGTCCATTGTGATGTTTCATGTACAAATCCAAAGTTGCGTAATCGTAATACAGTGATTCATAAGAACTTATGCGCCTTCCGTCTATTTCAAGCACAAAATAATCGCCATTCAATGTATTCAATACACTGGGAAGGGTTTCAGTTTTTATGACCATTTTGGTATCCTGACGGTTCATCAATTTCACGCTGTCCAAATCTTTAAGCGTAATCGGCTCATAATTGATAAGTGATTCGTGAATCCTCTGATTTTGTAATTGTAAATTCAACATAGTTCGTACTTTTCTTCTTTCTAATGTGTTGCTGTTGACCATACAATCTTGAATAAAATCAAGCCAACATTGAAGTAGAATGATTGGTATGCCAAACATCTCTCTGCGACAGAAAGCAAACTTTCTAGTAATAATGGCTTCGTGAAATACGTGGATAGCTGGTAATTCTATTGTTGTGGGTTGTTAAATTTTTGGTAGCTCGTGCATAAAGAACTACTTAATTATTAAAAAGTAGCAGTTTACATGAGGATAGTTGCATTTCACAGTAAAGAATTTCCAACACCACTTTTACACTTCATCATCGCCTAATCAGATTGTGAACGCAATATGTCTGAGTGAATAACAAAAAAATGCTACAAAATACCAAAAATGTGACGTAGTTTTTGACGAAAAAATGTGTTTTGGAGAACAAGGAAAGACAATATATTTGGTATCAATTGTTCTATTACAGACACATTTGGAAACAAAAAGCCCCATCAGGTTATAAAAATATATAATTTGATAGGACTCTAAGTTATTGTTATTTTTCGGAATAAACAGAAAATTGATTGATTTTTATTGAGGCGATTTTTAATGCTTACTTCAAAAGTGGACACGTTTTTAAAGATTTTAAGATAGACTCCTTGAGCAAGTAAACTATACGCTAAATTAATTAATCGTAAACTATTGATTTTTAATTATTTACAAACAAAATAAGTGTTGTTTTATCGTCCACCCACCCACTTACTTAACAACGATTTACTAAGAAAATTATCGTTTTATATAAATAATAGTCCGTGCAATTTTTTATTAACTTTGATTATCATTAGACTTTGGACAGAATGGGAATTAGGGAACTGGGAAATTAGGTTAAAATTCGTAATCTATTGATTATCAGTTGTTCTAATTTTATTTGAAAATTTGTGCTGAAATGCGCCTAAAACTCGCCTTGCATTTTCAAAATGCAAGGCGAGTTTTAGGCAAGCGCAAGGTTCATATTGTGATTTTATATTTTTGTAGGGTAGAGTAATTTTCTTCCTCTTCCCTTACGTAAAATTTAAATCATTATCAATCCAAAAATAAATTATTGAACAATCAATTTCTGTACTGCAAATATACCTTCCTCACTCAATAATTTGACAAAATAAGCACCTGCATCCAATGCGTGCAAATCCAGCGGGACTTCACCGCTTCGCACATCTGTTTGTTCGCACACCGTTTGTCCTATCGAATTGATGAGTTGTAAATGATATGCTCCGGTCTGATAACCAAATTCAATGAGTACATTGCCCGTGGCAGGATTCGGGCTGACTGTGAAACCATTTGCAAATTCGGCATCTTCCGTATTCACAACTGTATTGCATGTGTTATATACGTAAATTGGCAAGACGGTATCGCCTGACAATCCGGATAAGTCTATTTCACGATTTGTACCGCCGATTCCATTATCTGCGCCACACTCAAGTACTACAAAGTCAGCCGTTTCCTGACAACCATCATCGCCACAATCACCATTAAAAAACTTGTACTGATGTACGCCCGGAATCACCATTGTGGTCGCTTCATAGATGCCCGAAGAAGTTTCGGTCAGTTGAATTTCGGCTTTATTCCATGCACATACCTGAAATGCTCCCGACACATACACGCCCGTAGATTCCACGATTTCATTGGACATATCGACACGAAAAGTAACAGGAAACCTCTGCCCCTCCGCAGGAACATCGTAGTGCGTTTCGCCCGTAACCGTGCCGTCCGTCGCCACATCAAACGAGCGATTCGGACCTTGAAGCAACCAAGCTGCATCTGTGCATCCGGTGTTTTCTGCGCCCCATTCGTAAGTCGCGCCTGCGCTAGCGGTGACTTCGAGTGACCAGATATTATCATCTGCAATTGCGTCGCCGTTTGTGCCGTCATCGTAGCCGGCTTCGCTTGTCCAGCCTCCATATGAGCCTTTGAAATTAACGCTTTCGAGCGATTGGTTTTGGCTGTCATCCAGCGTGAGCAATACCGTTACATCCATACCTTCCAATGGTATGGTGTAATTGGTCTCGCCTGTGACATTTCCGGCAGCATCCACCGTAAACATACGATTTGCACCATTGATGAGCCATGCTTCATTGTCATCCAAATTGACTGCGCCCCACTCATGTGTACCCTCGCTTGCCATGACGATAATCGTATGGGTAAAATCTCCCGCAGTCGCATCACCATTCGTACCATCATCGTAACCTTGTTCGGTAGTCCAGTCACCATACGAACCTTTGAAGCCGACATTTGTCAACGCCATATTTTCGTCGGTCAAGGTGAGTGTGACCGCCGTTTGTGCATACGATATTGATGTTGCAATTGAAAAAATAAATAATTGTAAAATAATGTTCTTCATAATGAATCTTTTTATTGTTTAAAATTTTTTAAATAAATGATTTATAAAAATAAAAAGAAATTTCAACTTCAACCTCAAATTCAACTGCAACTTCAATTTTAAAGAATTTGCTACGCAAATTCTGGCATGTTTAGAAATGTCGTGGACACTTTTCTAAACCACTACACTACCACTTTTTATATGTTGTAGGAGTTTTAATTCAACAAAAAAATCCCCGACAGCCAAGCCGCCGAGGATTCTACGTTTAGTTATATTTTAGTCCATAGTCCATAGTCGATAGTCCATAGGCAAGCGCGAGTTTCTAACGTATTTTCGTATTTTTCTATTGACTATCGACTGCTTGTCGTTAAAACGGATACTCACTCTCTGCAATCACCTTATCGGCTACGGTACGACGAGCAGCTTTTACATTTATAGGTACGTATTGAGCAAATTTGCGAATACCTTTCAACATCAACATCAATTCATCACCTTCAGAGAAAGAAGTCAAGGCATCCTTCGCAAACTTGGCTACGCGGTCAGTTGTATCCGTCATCACGACTTGCAATAACGCATTTTCTATCTTTACATCGCGTCCCATATTTTTCAATTTCGCTACACGCAACATAGTCGATTCTGCCGTAAAAACATCAATCATCATATCGGCAATATTCATCAAAATCTCCTGCTCGTGCTTGAGGTGGAGTTTGCCGTCCATCTGTGATTTTACCGCTGCACCCACGACCATCAAAAAGGTCTTTTTCAAGCCTGCAAGTGCGCTTTGTTCATCTGCGTAATCGCCTGTAAACGTCGTACCATTTTCACCCGACACCAACTCTTTCTGTACTGCCCAAGCCGGATTCGTCAGGTCGATTTGTCCTTTCATGGCGCGTTTCATCAACTGATTTACGGAGAGTAAGCGGTTGATTTCGTTCGTTCCTTCATAGATACGGTTGATACGCGAATCGCGGTATGCACGCGCCGCGCTAAACTCTTCCGAGAAGCCCAATCCGCCGTGAATCTGCACCGTTTCATCTACTGTATAATCCAAGACCTCCGAGCCAAGCACTTTCAAAATCGCACATTCGATGGCGTATTCTTCGGCAGCTTCGAGTTTTGCTTTTTCGCGCTCCAAGCCATCCGCTTGCAGTGTTTTGATGCGTGTTTGAATCATTTGCGATACGCGGTACTGCGCCGATTCGAGGGCATAATTGCGGATAGTTTGTTCTGCTAATTTATATTTTATCGCGCCAAAACTCGCAATCGGTACGCCAAATTGTGCGCGTTCATTGGCATAAGTTGCAGCAGTTTTGATGCTTTCTTTGGCACCACCGAGTGAGAGTGCGCCGAGTTTGAAACGCCCGACATTCAAGACATTAAATGCGATATGATGCCCTTTTCCTATCTCTCCGAGAATATTTTCGGCAGGTACTTTAGCATTTTCAAAAAAGACCTGACGGGTAGATGAACCCTTGATGCCCATCTTGTCTTCTTCCGCGCCAAGCGTCATGCCATCCGTACCTTTTTCCACGATAAATCCCGTAAATTTTTCGCCGTCAATTTTTGCAAATACAATAAATACATCCGCAAAACCTGAGTTGGTAATCCACATTTTCTGACCATTGAGAATGTAGTGTTTACCATCTTCAGTAAGCACTGCGGTGGTCTTTGCTGCAAGTGCATCCGACCCCGAACCCGGCTCGGTGAGGCAGTAACATGCCTGCAATTCGCCCGTACACAATTTTGGGAGATATTGTTGCTTTTGCTCCTCCGTACCAAAGTACAAAATCGGCAACATTCCGATACCTGTATGCGCTGCAAACGATACGCAAAATGACCCCGTTTTGCCCAATGCTTCGCAAATCAAAGTATTGGTATTGGTATCGAGATTCATACCGCCATACTCTTCGGGCATATGCGAAGAAAGCAAGCCCAAATCGCCCGCTTTTTTCAACAAATCCGAAGCAATATTATTCTCTTGTTTTTCTATTTTGCCAATTTGGGTATATATTTCATTATAGACAAATTCATCACAGGTTTGGCGAATCATTTGTTGCTCTTCGTCCATTTCTTCCGGGATAAAAACATCCTCCGGGCGTGTTTCGTTGATGAGAAATTCACCGCCTTTGAGGATAGCCTGTTGTTCTAATATTTCTGCCATATTTAATGAGCGAATGAGTGAATGAGTGAATTTTGAATGAATGAATGAGTAAATTTTGAATTTTGAATGAATGAATCATAATAAAAGAGCGTCACGATTCATTCATTCGCCCATTCAAAATTCATTCATTGATTTTCATTGTCGCATTATTAGACGTGAAAATACAAAAAAGCAATGCACGCATTGTATCTTTTTATTTAAACGGAAAAAAAAGAAAAATGTTTGTCATATGTAGGATAGTTGTGTATTTTGTTTGGAATTCATCAACAACAATTTAAATGGTAGCTGTAAAGGATAAACTTTTTGCATTGGTCAAATCACTCACGAAGGCAGAAAAGGCACATTTTTCGAAATATGCCCGTTTGAGTTCTGTGAAGGATAAGCCTGATTATTTGAAGTTATTTGAGTATCTTGATAAACAGGAAGAATATGAAGAAGAACTGCTAAAAAAGCATTTTGAAGGAGAAAAAATATTGTTGCATTTTTCCCGAAAAAAAAATCAGCTGATCACAAAAATCACGGAAAGCCTCGGTGTATTATATGAGTCGCGTATTCCCGAAACTGATTTGCGCCGCCAAATGAATCAGCTTCCCGTATTGTACGAGAAAGCCATTCATGAAAAAACGCTCTTGAAAGAAGTTGAAGTCCGAATAAGAGCGATCAAGAAAATGGCACAAAAACATGAGCAACTCCATATTTTGATGGAATTATTTGATTGGGAGAAGCGGGTACTTGTCAATCAAGATAAGAAAACGAAGGAGCAGGAAACACAGACACTCATCGCTGAACAAGAAAGCTTGCGCCACATCTTGAATGTCGAGCTTACCTTGCGGAATATCTATTCGGAAGCCTACCTGATACTCACGAAAGATATTGAATTGGAAATTACGGCAAATCGCGATAAATTTGAGCGATTGATGGAATACCCTTTGAGTATCGACGAAGTAGATGCTTTGTCAAGCAAGTCAAAAAAATATTTTTATTTCTTAAAAAGCAGCTATCATCACATAAGACAAGAGCCGGACATAGCGTATAAATACGCGCGTTTGTTGATTGATATTTTTGAAAAACAAGAAAAAAAACAAGGCTTCATCAATACAGTAGATTATAAAAATCAATTGTGTTATTATATGGTAACATGTAGTCGTGCAGGGAAGTACGAGGATTATCCGCAAACCATCGCCAAAATACGCAAGATGTATGATAATGCCGAGGAAGATATTTTGCTGCTCAATACGATGAGTTTTTTGGGTTTGAAATACTATCTGAATACTTATCAATTTGCCGAAGCCGCAGAACTTGCCGACGACATTGATAAGCATTGGGAAGCACTTTTGAAGGTCACGCGTAAGCGGCGACAATTGGCATATTGCTATAATATGTCTATAGTGTACTGGTTGTCCGGGAATGTAGAAAAAGCTGTAACGTGGTTGAGTCGTATTTTGAATTTTGAGGATGTAAAAGAAGGGCAACGCATCGTTTTATTTGCGCGAATTTTGCAACTACCGATTTATTATGATTTTGAAGATGAAAATCTAGATAATCGCGTAGAATCTACCCGCCGTGTACTTGCCAAGCGTAAGCAATTAGGAGATTTTGAATCTATGGTCATAAAGTTTTTCCGAAAACTGATTCGTACCTATGAAAAAGACAAAAAGAAAACTCTTTTTCAACAATTCAACGCTCAATTGAACGAATATCAAGACAATAATACGCCTGCACCGCATGGTTTGGAAGAACTTTTAGTTTGGTGTACACGGCATATTAAGTAATGGCGTTAGCTCTAACATGTCCGCAGCTATTCTTATCATCAACTGTCAGTCGTTCACCGCCTTTCATCTATACTTTTGTGCATTTCCTCTAATTTCATTATTTACAAATTTAATAAATCGTAATTTTGATGTAAAATAAATCACAAAAGCCGTTGGTCGTCTCTACTAACTCAAGTACCAAATTCCAATGGAACATGACTGAAACACGTCAAAATTGGAATTTGGAATTTGTTTTTTGGAGTTTTTCAAGTTGCCTGCAACTTGAATTACCGTTTGTCGTCCATCGTCTATCGTCCATCGTTTTATGCAATTAATCGAAAACATACGCCTCGCGTTCCAGTCCATTCGAGCCAACATCCTACGGGCAATATTGACCTTGATTATTATTGCCTTTGGTATCATGGCATTGGTCGGGATATTGACGGCGATTGATGGGATTAACTCGTCATTGAGTAGTAGCCTTGCAAGCATGGGCGCGAACACCTTCAATGTAGTACGCAAAGGCGACGGACTTGGTGGCGGAAATCGCCGCGATAGAAAGCGCGGTCCGGCTATTTCATACGACCAAGCCTTAGAGTTTAGAGAGCGTTATGATTTTCCGGCGAAAGTGTCGGTCTCGGAAAGGGGAACGTCCCTGGCGACTATCAAGTCTAAAGAAGAAACGACCAATCCGAATATAACCGTCATGGGTATCGACGATAATTATCTGGAAGTAGCAGGATACACGCTTGACGGCGGGCGCAATATCAGCTTTGAAGAAGCCTATGGCGGGCGTAGTGTCGCGCTCGTGGGGCAAGATGTGATTAAGAAAATTTTCCCTGACAAAAAGTATGATGAAATTATTGAAAGCGTTATTTCTGTAAATAATGTCAAGTACAAAATCATCGGGATACTTGCTACGAAGGGGTCAAGTGGCTCATTTGCAGGAGACAGAAATGTGCTGATTCCTCTCTATAATCTCAAACGTCAATTTGCCCTCCAAAACAACTCTTACAACCTCTCAGTAGGTGTCGATAATGCCTTGGATATTGATGCGGCAATCGATGAAGCAATAGGCATATTCAGAGGCGTGCGTGGGCTTAAAATCGCAGAAGATAACGATTTTGAAATGACCAAAAGCGACGGCTTGTTTGACCTTGTGCAAGAAAATACGGCATATATTCGTATGGCAACCATATTTATCGGTATCATCACGCTGCTCGGCGCGGCGATTGGTTTGATGAATATCATGTTGGTATCTGTCACCGAGCGTACGCGCGAAATCGGTATCACCAAAGCCATCGGTGCGACCCGCCGCAATATCCTCATCCAGTTTTTGACCGAGGCAATTGTGATTTGTCAGTTGGGTGGTTTTTTAGGTATTATATTGGGTGTATTGGCAGGATTTGGGGTGACCAAATTATTGGGCGGTGTATTTTCCCTCCCCTGGGCATGGATGTTTTTAGGCGTTGCGGTTTGCTTTATTGTCGGCTTGGTATCGGGCTTGTATCCTGCACTGAAAGCAGCAAGGCTTGACCCGATTGAATCGTTGCGCTATGAGTAAGGCGGTAGATGGTAAACGGTGGACGGCGGACGGCGACAACGCAGGTGATTTATTGGAAATTATCTATGAAACTGACGACCTCGTAGCCATCAATAAGCCACACGGCTTACTCGTACATCGCAGCAAAATCGCCAACGACGCCAAAGTATTTGCTTTACAACTCCTTAGAAATCAAATCAATCAGCGTGTATATCCCGCACATCGTTTAGATAGGAAAACTTCCGGGGTGCTTTTATTTGCCAAAAACCCTGATACCAATACTGCGCTTCAACGTTTATTTCAGGAAAGAAAAATTAAGAAAACCTATATCGCGCTTGTACGCGGTTTTGTGGAAAATAAAGGTACGATTGATTATGCGATTGGTGAAAATGGAAAGGTACAGGATGCAGTGACGCATTATGAATTAATACGCCAATTTGAAATCCCCGTTCCCTTCGGTAAGCATGAGACCTCGCGTTATAGTCTCGTCAAATTAAGCCCCGAAACAGGTCGCTTTCACCAACTCCGCAAACATATGGCGCATATTTTTCACCCCATCATCGGTGATAGACCGCATGGCTGCAACAAACAAAATAAACTCTGGAAAACCCGCTTCGATATGACAACGATGCTACTCCACGCAGAAAGCCTTGAATTTGAATGGGAAGGTGAAACATTACACATTCAAGCGAAAAAAAGCGAAGCGTTTGAAAGAACTTTGAGGTTTTTGATTGCGTGATTTTTGATTAAAAAACATTTAAGCATTTCATCATTTAAGCATTGTAACATTACTTAGGGCGCAAGCCTTCTAATCGTCCATTCGTCATCATTTTTCTCATAAAAAATACGGTCATGCAATCGGCTGCTACGCCCTTGCCAAAATTCTATTGCCGAAGGCTCTACCCGATAGCCGCCCCAGTGTGGCGGACGCGGAATAGGTTTCTCTTCACCGTATTCAGCTTGGAGTCGCTGCATATTATCTTCAAGAATTTGTCGATGGTCAATGCTTTGACTTTGAGGCGAAGCCCAAGCTCCAAGCCTGCTCTTACGCGGACGACTATTATAGTAATTATCTGATAATGAATCTTCTACACGCTTCGCTTTTCCTTCTATTCTGATTTGTCGCTCCAAGCCATGCCAATGAAAAACCAACGCTACGTGCGGGTTGGTTTCAATTTGCTGCCCTTTTCTGCTTTCATAATTGGTGTAAAAAATGAAACCTTTTTCGTCAAATCCCTTCAACAGTACTATACGTGCAGAAGGCTTGCCGTCGGGAGTAGCGGTGCAGAGCATCATGGCATTGGCTTCAAAACCTTCTGTCTCACTTGCAAATTGCAAAGCACCATCAAACCAATTTTTGAATTGCACAAAAGGGTCGGGCGATACCTCGTTTACATCCAAGGTTTTTAATTGGTAATCACGGCGAAGGTTGGCTATTTTGTTTTGCATGATTGTGGAATTGTATGATTGTATAATTGTGAAATTGCGATGCTACTGAATTAATGTTTTTTGCAAAGCAAAAAATCATCAAAAAAGCATTTTGCAATCATACAATTTCACAATCCTTACAATTTTACCCTTTCAAATGTTTAGCTAAGAAACGTTCCATAGCAGCATAAAATTCAAAGCGATTTTCTTCATTGTGGAAGCCATGCCCTTCATTTTCCTTCAAAATATACTCTACATCAATACCGCGACTGCGAAGTGCTTCTACCATTTGGTCGGATTCGGCTTGTACCACGCGAGGGTCTTTTGCCCCTTGCGCGATGAGTAGCGGAGCTTTGATTTTATCAACATGAAAAACAGGTGAAGTGGCTTTGAGTCGGTCATGGTCAGCCGGGTCTTCAGGGTCGCCGACCATTTCTTTGAGCATTTCGAGATAAGGTTTCCAGTACGGCGGAATCGTTCCCATGAACGTAAAAAGATTGGAAACCCCGACATAATCTACGGCACAAGCATACAGGTCGGGCGTAAAAGTGACACCCGCCAAGGTCGCATATCCACCATAGCTACCTCCGTATATCGCGATTCGATTAGCATCTGCAATGCCTTGCTTGACGAGCCAATCTACACCATCAGAAATATCGTCTTGCATTTTGAGTCCCCATTGGTTGAAAGAGGCTTCCCAAAATTTTCGCCCGTAGCCCGTGCTGCCTCTGAAATTCATTTGCAATATGGCATAGCCACGATTGGCAAGAAATTGTACTTCGGGATTGAAGGTCCAGCTATCTCTCGCCCAGGGTCCGCCATGCGGATTGACCACCACAGGAAGGTTTTCGTGCGGTACATCTTTGGGTAATGTGAGGTAGCCGTCTATCTTGAGACCATCGCGTGCTGTGTAGGTGATGGCTTTCATTTCAGCAAGTTTGTTTTCATCCAACCACGGGCTGACTTCAGTGATTTTTTCGAGTTGGTCGGTATTTTTATCATAGAAAAAATACGCTCCCAGCGACCTGTCGCTGTATGTACGCACTAAAAATTTGTCTTCAGCTTTACTTGAACTAACAACGACGACTTCGTATTGTTTACCGATTTTATTTTCAAGATTATGTTGTAAATCTTCGCGTTCTTTGTCAAGGAATTTGTATTGCCGTTTCCAATCTACATACGAAATAAGAGTCAGTACTTTGCGCTTGCGCGAATAGGAAAGATTTGCGACATCTACCTCTTCATTTTCGTACAGTACTTCTATTTCTTTTCCATTAGCAATATCAAATTTGACAATCGCGCTTTTGTCACGATTCAAATTGGAGGTAGCATACAGATGTTGATTATCAAAAGTAAAAAACAGAGGCGCGAGGGTATCTCGAAAATTTGTGGTGAGCACCACTTTAAATTCATCATCTTCCGTAGAACGATATAAAATACTGGTACTAACACCGTCGGTAGATGCCGCTACACGCAATTTGCCATCATGGTCAGTCATCCAACTCGTGATATTCCCCGGATTTTCGGCGATCATATTCAAGTCGCCTGTATTGATATTGAGGCGATAAGGGTCAAAAATCTGTGGATTTCGCTTATTGAGTCCTACGATAATATGCTCGTCGTCATCTTCTAAGTGGTCAATAATTTGTGCCAACACACCGTCAAAAGGGGTAAGGTCTTTGTCATTGCCTCCGGCGACATCTACGCCAAATACGTGAAAATTTTCGTCGCCGCCAAAATCACGCGCATAGAGTATGCGGTCGTTTGTTGCCCAAAAATAACCTGCTAAATCGCGGTCTTCTACACTTGTCAATCTCAGTGTCTCCTCGCTGCCTATTTTCTGCACATGAATATTCATTCTATTTTTGTACGGTGCGAGATAGGCAAGACACTCCCCGTTTGGCGATAAAGTGTAACGGGTTCTTTCAGGGTTTCTAAAAAAATCTTTTAATGGTATCGTTTTAATTGTCGCTGCATCCATTGTTTGTAAATTAAATGTCCTTATAGCAAATAGCAAAGTATCACGCAAGGTACAACAAAGTTTAAGTTTTTAGGAATGAGGTATAAATAAATGTTTAATTTTAACCCCGTTATTTTTTCTTTTCTAAACAGCTTTAGGGGTGAAAATCACGTATCAAGAATTATGAACTTATACATCGAACCTGACATCCGAAAAGCCTACACATTGCCCTCTACATTCTATCGTAGTGAGGCAATATTTGAGCAAGTAAAAGAGCAGATATTTACTAAATCGTGGCATTATATCGGAAATGCTGACCTAGTAAAAAAAACGGGACAAGTGCATCCATTTACCTTGCTCGAAAATGTGCTGGATGAGCCATTGGTACTCACCAAAGATAAAGATGGTACTACTCATTGCCTTTCCAATATCTGTACCCACCGTGGCAATATCATGGTACACGAACCCGGAGAGATGCGAATGTTAAGTTGCAATTATCACGGGCGATGTTTTCGATTGGATGGTACTTTGCGGGCAATGCCGGGCTTTGAAGACGTGGAGAATTTTCCGGCAAAAAGCGACCATTTGCCGCAATTGCCACTCGCGCAGTGGGGACCGATGTTATTTGCTTCATTATCCGGCGAATCTACTTTTGAACAGGTATTTTCGGATATGCAAAAACGGCTGTATTGGTTGCCGATAGATACACTGGAATATAATCTCGTGGGGTCGAAAGACTATTTTGTAGAGGCAAATTGGGCATTATATTGCGATAATTATTTGGAAGGATTTCATGTGGCATATGTGCATCCGGCATTGAATAATGCAATTGACATGGAGAATTATACCTATGAATTGTTTCCCTATTCTAATCTGCAATTGGGCGTAGCCAATGAGAGCGAACCTCGCTTTGACATACCCGAAGGAGCGCAGGATTATGGAGAAAATATTTATGCCTATTATTGGTTTGTCTTTCCCAATTTGATGTTCAATTTTTACCCCTGGGGTTTATCTTTGAATGTAATAGAACCCCTGAATCACAAGCAAACCCGCGTCCGGTTTTTGAACTACAAATTCAGAGGTGTAGAATTTGACCAAACCGTCCACAATCTTGATATTACAGAAATGGAAGATGAAGCTGTCGTTCAGCAAGTGCAAAAAGGTATTCAATCCCGTTTGTATAAACGCGGACGTTTTTCGCCTTCAATGGAACAGGGCGTACATCATTTTCATCGCTTGATTTCGGAGTTTGTCAGTTGATAGTTCATGGTGCATGGTGCATGGTGCATGGTTCACGGTTCATGGTGCATAGATTGTCGCGAGTTTTATTTTTTCGCGTAGCGAAAAAACAACTACAAAAACTATGCACTATGCACTATGAACTATCAACTTGAAATCTACTCTTCTTCGTCTGTTTTTTCTTCGGAATCCCCTTCCTCATCGTCGCCAATCAACAAGTCGCGCTCGTTTAGGAAACTAAACCATTTGACGATTTTTTTGATGTCGCTGATATGCACTTGGTCTTGGTCATGTTCGGGGAGTACTTTTGCAAAGTAAGCCCGTAGGTCATCTGCCGAAGCTTTTGTATCAGGTGTATCGCCTGCATCGAACATTTTATCAAAAACGGTGCTGAGTTCAGCACCTCCTTTCTCGTCTGTGGTATATACCGTGATAGACGCTAAAGGTGTAAATTGATGACTGCGGGTAGAAAAGAATCCTTTTTTCTGCGTATCAAGATTTTGGGCGATCATGCCGTTGTTTTTATTGACAAGCATTTTGAATACCCCTGATTTCCCGCTAATCACTACTAATTTTTCTAAATTCATTGAGTTGAAATTGTTTTGCTGCTGTATGGTTTTATTGTTTTATGCTGTATTGTTATTTTGTTATTTTAATTTATTTTTTTGACAGGCAAAAAAATAAACATCGAACAATAAAACAATAAAACAATCGAACAATAAAACAATGAAATCTTTTGCAAAATTAGCAATTCTACTTGATTCATGTCAATTTTTCTCACTGACTTTTAATTGATTATGAAATAATGGGAATAAAACAAGCCTCTTATTTGAACGTTTGGTAAACTATTTGCTCCTACCTTACTGTTTTTAAGCAAAGTACAAGTTTTAATTTATTTAAATACAAATTTTAAAACATCAGACTTCAAATTGCAAAATATCTTTCCGATTAATATTTTCCAAATCCCAATCCCCTCACAATATCTCATCTATCAGCATAAACACATACCTTGTTTCTATATAAGGTTATTTTTTTTTCGTCCATTAACTCTTTTAATCCCAACAAAAAAACAATAATAACGTAAAATATGAGGACAACATCATCCCTATCTATGAATGTGATTGGAAAAAATATATTATTGAGTGCAAATAAAGGCACATCTGACAAGGGGCATCTGGAGGAACTGCTAAAACTCAATGAGTTAGCAGAGATACTATCCGTTAAAGAGCCTGACGAAGCATTGAAGCATACGGACGAAGTCATTCGTAAAGGGGTGGAGCATTACCAGTGGCGTGAAGTTGCCAAAGCCTATAATACGAGAGGTACTGCATATTGGTATAAAAGCAATTATGCCGGGTCGATAGCGTCTCAGGAGCAAGCACTTGAGATTTGGAAGTCGCTATCAGATGGAAAAGGAATTGGCAAATCTCTTATTGGTCTTGGCAATGCGAGCCTTCGACGTGGAGATTTTCACATCGCATTGACTCACCTCCAACATGCACTCCAATATTTTGAAGATGCAGATGACGCCGAAGGTATTGCGAGCATTTACAATAATATAGGAGTCATTTACAAAAATTGGGGTGACTATGAAAAAGCAACCATCTTCTACCACAGAGCTCTTGAAATCAAGGAAAAAAACAAGACCGCAAAGGGTAGTATCGCCAATTCGTACAATAATATAGGTATATTATATTTTTTTCAGGAAAATTATTCGAAAGCATTAGAGTATATTCAAGTTGCGGAAAAAATTAATAGAGATTGTGGTAATGTCAATGCCCTAGCGGGCAATTATACCAACATCGCGCTCATTCACAACCGAGAAGGTCACCACGATACTGCCCTCGAATACCTAGCAGAATCGCTCAAAATCAAGGAAGAACTGGGCGATAAATTGGAAATAACCGTAGCATACCGCGAAATTGGAGAAGTACACAAACAACAAGGAAAGTACGACGAAGCTCTCAACAGTTACCTGAAGGGACTTGCCATTCGGGAGGAAATTGATTCGCGTCACGGCATTGGTTTTTTCTGCAATCGAGTAGGAGAAACTTTTATGTTAATCGGCAAATTCGACGAGGCAATTACTTATTTGGAGCGAGGGCTGAAAATCAATCTTGAAATCGGCTCAAAAGAATTTATTAAAGAGAGTCATCAATTTCTTTCCAAAACCCATGCCCTAAAAGGCGATTATAAAAAAGCCTATGACTACCTCTCCGAATTTATTAGTGTGAAGGGAGAACTCTTCAATGAAGAACGTACCAAAGCAATCAATGAAGTTCAGGCAAAATACGAAGCCGAAAAGAAAGACCTCGAAATCGAAAAGCTCAATATGGAGCAACAGCACCTCAGTGATATTAATGATGAACTCGAACTTTTTGCCGGAAAAGCTGCCCATGACCTCAAAGAACCTTTGCGTATGATGAGCAGTTATAGTGGTTTGCTCAATATGCGGTATGCAGAAAACCTAGACGAAGACGGGCGCGAATATGTCGATATTATACAAAGTGCCGCCAAGCGCATGAGCAAATTGCTCAATGGACTGCTTGACTACGCACGTTCGGGCGCAGCCAATGTCAGAAAAGAAGATATAGACCTCAACGATATTCTTGCACACATCGAACACAACCTACAATTGACCGTAAAAGAAACCGGCGCACAGATTGTATACAATGAATTGCCCACTGTGTATGCTGCTCCCTCGGCGATGTTGCAATTATTTCAGAATATTATCGCCAATGGCATTAAATTTCAGAAAAAAGATACTCTGCCTATTGTCAAAATCACTTGCCAAAAGCAAAAAAGTGCCTACCTATTCTCTATTGCAGACAATGGCATAGGTATTCCCGATGATCAACAAGAACAGGTTTTTGAAATATTCAGACGCCTAAATTCAAGAAAACACTACTCCGGTTCCGGTATTGGACTCGCAACATGCAAAAAAATCATCGAAGGATTAGGCGGAAAAATTTGGTTAGAATCGACACACGAAATAGGTACGACTTTTTACTTTACCATTCCTTTCGCAGTATAAATGCCTGTTGGGCTGTCACATTATTTCCTTTTTTCACGAAACATCAGATGTCTCCATTTTGTAACTTCGTAACTAGTGATTGTTCTGTTAGTTCATAATGCTACTCACTTCAAAACACACTCATCCAATTAATAAAAGGTATCATCTTAGAGCATGTTTCAATTTCGATTCATGACTTATCTCCGTTGTTTTTTGCGACGTAAAAACAAGTTGATAATTGTTATGCTCAAAAATTTTATCCTACTACAAGGAACGATAAACATCACTAAGTGAACAAACGAGAATAAATTAATCCAAGATGCGAAATATTTTTTTGTTAGACGAATCATTTTTGACGCACATAGCCGAGCTACGTAAGGAGAAAATGATGAAGTATTACGAAAAAAGATACAGTAGATTGGATTAAGTTATTTTTGTTTGTTCACTAAGTACACCGTCCAAAAAGTTTCTTCACTTTTTGAAGTATTTCTTTTAAAACGACTCTTCCCCAAAAATTCCTTATCCCGAAAGCATTCGGAACGCTCATTTTTGGGTCGATTCATTCCAAAATAAACGTCAAAAACGATAAGAAATTTAATAAACAATGTATTAAGTATAAAGTAAACATCATGCAGAAAAAAATTACCTGTTCTATCATTATGCTCTTCACAGTGCCTTTTTTGTATGCACAAAATATAGGTATCGGAACGCCGACCCCGGACTACACCCTTGATGTCAATGGTCAGTTGAGTATCAATGATTACATCTATCACAATGATGATTTGGGAGAAGATACCTATATGGGGTTTTCTAATGAAAATATATGGGAACTCGTTGCAGGCGGCAATGAGGTTGTCAAAGCCGACGGCGTAGCCAATGAATTTATTATCAATCAAAACATGGCAGGAACAAAACTACGGGTGGTTAGTGATGGTATTGACCATTTAATCTTGACCGACCCTGCCACAAACCGTGTCGGTATCGGTACAGCTACACCAGACTATCTGTTGGATATAGATGGTAGTTTCCGAGTGGTCAGTGATGGTATCGACCATTTGATATATGCGGATAGTGACAATAATTACGTTGGTATTGGTACTGATTCACCAGAGCATTTGTTGGATATAAGCGGAGATTTTCGTGTGGTCAGTGACGGTATCGACCACTTGATATACGCCGATAGCGACAACAATAGAGTCGGTATAGGACAAGCCACCCCGATGTACTTGCTTGATATTAAAGGTGATTTACGAGTAGTCAGTGACGGCATCGACCATTTGTTTTATGTAGATACAGATAGCGACAGAGTCGGTATCGGTACAGGCACACCCGCTCAAACACTGGATGTAAGAGGCGTGACCCGCACAAGAGGGCTTGAGTTTGTGAGCCCATATACGGGAGCTATCACGACATTCGACCAAATAAGTACCGGCACGGAAGTCCACACCGGTGGCAATGTGACAGGTGAGGTCCTTAGTATGAATATTACTTTCCCAACATTCTACGCGACTACTCCGAAGGTACTCGTAACTGTGAAAGGTACAGATACCGGCTTAGAATCAGATGCAATTTTTGTTGCCTCTGTACGCAGTGCCAATTCAAGCGGTGTCACGATTAATCTTTACAGAGCCGATAGTGGCAGCGTAGGCGACCATTCATGGACGCAAAATCTTGTCATCACATGGATGGCTTGGGAGTAAATTCATTGAGCTGACGAGTTGTTGAGTTGTCGAATTGACGTATCATATTTTTTTGACAACTCAACAACTCATCAACTCATCAACTCGACAATTCAATGATTTCAAACATGGAAAAAAATAAACAATATAAGGAGAATATAATGTCAAAATATTCAAATAATATTCTAAGGCTTTTATTGGCAACTGCTATTATTTGCGCCTTGCTTACGAAAGGGCAAAGCCAGCAGAGTCACGAATTGTTTATAGGCGGACAATTATATGTAGAGCAAGGAGCAAGCGTATATGTTGTCGGTGATTTGCACATTGATGGTGCTGTTGGTCAGCTAAATAATGATGGCTTGGTGCAGTTGCAAGGAGATTTGTATAAGACAAACGATGCACAGTACAACGACACCGGCTTGGGTACAGTCGCTTTTAATAATCAACTCATTCCGACTACACAAGGGCAGTCTATTTACGGTGATTTTACAGGTGCTAATGTCATAGGCAATCTCAGTATAAGCAGTCCTGTGATCGGTTCATTATTCAAATTGCGCTCAGGAGATTTAGAGATTACCAATACCCTTCAAATGACAGACATTGTATTTCGTACCGATGCTACAAGTCATGGAGGCGATGGTGCTATGTATGCCAATGAACTCTATATTAGCAATCCGGATCCCAATGCTTTACAGTTGTCGGGTAGTCCGTCATCTACCTATATCGAAGGCAAACTTCGTCGGGAAGTAGCAGCAGGAAATACCTACACTTTTGATATTAGCAATGGAATGGTCGAGCGCGAATCGTTCGAATTAAGTTTCCATACCACTCCGCCTAATTTCAACGTATTGACCTATTTTCAAAACCAACAAGATAATTCCATCGACCTCAGTACCGTATGCAATGGTTCGAATTATCAGGCAGATAAATCAACCGGACGTTGGATAACAACACCTTCGCAAGAAACAGGTTACACCTATGATGTCACCTTACTGCCCGGAACGAATTTAATGAATCAGCACAATTCTACCGATAATATCATCGCCGAAGGTGGTGTATTAACACAAAGCTGCCCGGATGATACAAGCATTGCAGCACAAAACCTTAATAGTTTATCGTATTTTGATATCATTGGTTTATCGCTCAATTTGGCAATCGAACTGGAGCGTATTTGGGCAGAAGTTGAAGGAAACAATATCAACGTTAACTGGACGACCGCTTCCGAAACCAATAATATGGGTTTTGATTTGGAACGCAGTACAGATGCCATCAACTTTGAACGAATCCAATGGATAGAGGGACAAGGCAACAGTTCTACTTCAACGGATTACAAATACACGGATACCGATGTCAACGAAGATCTTGTGTATTATTATCGGGTAAAAGCCATCGAAACAAGCGGAAAAGAAGAATATTCGCCCGTCGTTTCTGCTTCATTGGGCGGCGATGTTATTGGCGTACAGGTATTCCCGAATCCGATAAGTCAGTACAATAAAAATCTGTCACTCGTAGCTATTAGCGACGGCAATTCACAAATAGAAATATTCAACGAAGCAGGGCAATTGGTATTCAGTCATCAATTCTCGACGCTCAAAGGTCAAATTATCAACTTCCCCATTCCGTCATTAGCAGCAGGTATGCACATCGTCACAATGACCAATGGCGAATATATCAAACGAACTAAATTAATGGTTACGCCATAAAAAGATACATCTTTATCATAAATCGAATCGCGCCCGACAAACTCGTTTGTCGGGCTTTTTTTTGTATCGGCGATTTCAATCGCCAGATTATCTATCGAATAATTTTTCCCGCCAACATTCCCACAATCAAAAATTTTCCCGCCAACATTCCCACAACTATCCTCAAATTTTCGTATTATTGTTACGCCTTATGCCAAATAAAAATTCCAACTCATAATAATGTCTTCGCCAAATTATGAATTATGAATTATGAATGACGAATTAATTTAAATCTCATTTTATTTGTTATTGATAATTAGCAATTAACAAATTATACATTTTTTACCATTCAAAATTCTTCATTCATAATTCAAAATTAGCGAACACATTGCCATAAGTACCAAGTTCCAATCTCGGTGTAAACTTCACATTCACCTACGAACTATGGACTATCAACCATAAACTGAATTATGAAAAATCTACGTTGGATAACCTTGTGTGTTTTTATTATTTTTTCTGCAAAAAATACATTTTCACAAAATGTCGAATTCAAAGTCATCGACAGCCATACAGAAAAAGCCTTATCAGGTGTAAAAATCGAACCTGTCTGCATAGACCGCACAGCATACACCAGTTCGTCGGGAAAAACCACCTTGAATTTGGGTGTTGATTATTGCTGCAATGTCAAAATCACCAAACTCGGCTACGCGCCCGAAACAGTAGAAGTATGCCCCGAAGACAATCGCGTTGAACTCTACTTTTTCCGCAATTTCAATATCAAAGGCACGATAAAAAGCCCGACCGGAATGGCACTCAACCGCGCCCGCGTCGAGTTTGGCAGCGAATGTGGCGACGGAATGCGTGTAGCTTATACCAATGCGGCGGGGAGCTTTACATTTACGCCACCGGCTATCGGCGCATGTTGTTATGAGATGATAGTCAGCCATCC
>ENA-ORXR01001496-ORXR01001496.1-marine-metagenome-genome-assembly--contig:-NODE-1496-length-24678-cov-12.223284_pt1 | contig 24678 bp, 25 predicted proteins | sample MGYA00237866_ERZ511479 | MGnify/ENA metagenome assembly ERZ511479 | reverse complement strand
CTTTTGCGTCGGGAATGCTGGACGCGTTACTTGGTGAGGAGAGCTATCTCACCGTTCGCGGACGACGTTATTGTTCTGAAATGACGGTTTCAATTCCGGACTTGGACGATGGGCCTCCGCAAGACTACCCAGTTGTAAGCGTCCAAATCGAAGTCGATGGGGGCTATGAAGGCAAAAATGTTCTGGCCTTAATCGAAGCCAAAATGGGCACGGCTGACAACATGAATATGCGTCAGCTAATTTATCCACATGTTCATTTCGAAACGACAACCGCCAAAACTGTCCGAACATTCGTAATGTTCTATGAAGCGGGATCAATTTTTACATTCATTCCAATGATCTACTCTGACGGCACACCAAATTTGGATTACCAAAATGCCACGCGCTACAGACTAGTCGGACACACCCAACCGCTACCGCAGACCGAACCGCAAATCACCCTGCCGTCAATCAACTACGACGCTCCCTCACCCCAAGCCGATGATTTTTCTAAAATCTTATTCAGCATTAGTAAGCTATCGGAAATACAGCCCGCTACACCTGAAGAGCTTTTCCAAACTTATCCAATCGTTCCACGTCAATATGCTTACTACAGCGCAGCGATTAGATGGTTAGGTTTGGCCGATAAGACCGGTAACAAACATAGTCTTACGGACTTTGGCGAGTCTCTTCTCAAGATGTCCGAAAGACGACGTATCGAAACTTTGCGGAAACAGATGCTGCAAGACAGTATTTTCAGCAAGCTGCTGACCAATCCGAACTACGAAGCAAGTGTTGAGGAGCGAAACCAATGGGGTGTAAACTTAACCACCTATCGGCGCAGGCGAACGACTGCCTTATCTTGGCTAAGAGCTACAGAGGTTTTACTGGTCTAATTTGACATGATCACATTTTGTTCTTATGCGAAATCATGTTAAAATCCGACTCACCCTTTCAACTATATCACGGCGATATGCTCGCCAAGTTGGAACAAGTCCCCGACCACTCCGTCGATATGATTTTCGCGGACCCGCCTTATAATCTCTCTAATGACGGGTTCACTTGCCAAGGCGGGCGGATGGTGTCTGTGAATAAGGGCGAGTGGGACCGATCGCAGGGGGTGGAGGCGGATTTCCTGTTTCATCAAACGTGGATAGCGGCGTGTAATCGCAAGCTGCGCCCGGGCGGGACGCTGTGGGTGTCGGGAACTTATCATTCCATCTATCAATGCGGCTACGCGATACAGGTGGAAGGGATGCACATTTTGAACGAGGTGTCGTGGTTTAAACCTAATGCCTCGCCCAACCTGTCCTGCCGCATGTTCACGGCCAGTCATGAGACCCTCATCTGGGCGCGGACAAAAAAGAAAGACAAACATGTCTTTAATTATGAAGCGATGAAATATGGCGACTTCCCCGCCGACATTATGAAAAAACCGGAAAAGCAAATGCGCTCTGTCTGGCATATTCCGCTGACGAAAAAATCCGAGAAGGCCTTTGGCCGTCACCCCACGCAAAAACCTGAGGCCCTGCTGGAGCGGGTCGTACTGGCCAGCACCAATCCCGGCGATATTGTGCTGGACCCATTTATGGGGTCAGGAACAACGGGCGTCGCGGCCCTGCGTCACGGCCGCCGCTTTATCGGGATAGAAATGGACAAAGCCTATCTGGAAGGCATTGCGCGGCCCCGCCTGCAAGCGGAATTGGATGCGTTTCAGGGTTTGCCAAAAGTCGGGCAAAAGCCGGATACGGAAAGCGAGCTTTGGGATGAAATTGGCGGGATAATGAAGGCGGGGCGGTAACGTCTTTCCTCTCCTTGGGGAGAGGTCCGCATCGCACTGCGATTGCGGGGTGAGGGATGACGCAGGCAATCGATTCATAGGTTCGATGGCAGGCGGTCGGCGTCCCCGTTTCAGAGTTTTCCGTTTCCCTATATTTTTTCGCGCGTTTCTTCGGTTTTATGGAGGGGTTTTGAAACTCTGTCCCTGTTTCAAAAAAGAATAATCCACGATTTGGATGCGTATGATAAACTGCAATAGTTCTTTCAAACACGGGACAGGTGAGACGTCATTTACCAGTTTGAGAGACGGTGGGTCTGAGCAGTTTTGGGTGACTCCAATTCTTGTGCCGGGACTTTTGAAGTGAGAGCCGACGCCATGGTCCAACGCTGGCCATACTGGTGGGACAGACGGGCCGCTTCATCAACAACCACTGCCGCGTGGTCTTGCATGGGCCTTACAAACCTGTGCGCCTGACCTTTGCGTAAAACAACTATTCTATCTGGTCTCCATCGCGGAGGTCACCACGCGGGCCGTCCTACATTTTTTGGGCGCGCCGCCGCCGGCCAACCCGGCGCGCGATTCGCCTTTCATCCTGGCAGCCACTCGATCGGCTGCGAGCCTAATCGCGTGAGAGAAACTCTATGCCCCGACAACCCAAAAATTCTAAAACCCAAGACGCCGCCTTTAAGCAGCTCCGTAATCTCCGCCAAGCCGTTCAGCTCCGTAGCGATCAGGTGAAACTCCGCCGCCTTGAATGGGATACGCAGACGCTTGCCCTGCCCCACATCACGCCCATGCCCGGCGATGGGGAATTGCAGGTTCGTAAGCCTTGGACGGATAAAGACATCCCCCGCCCGCGCCCGCCGGTCTTGCCGGAGTATAAACCCGGCATGCCGCATGACCTGTATCAGCTTATGCTTAATCTCTATATGGATGAGTGCCGCTATGAAGAACGGCGCGACCCGTATAACAAGCTCGCCTCTGTCACGGCGCAGGCGATCTTGGAAGCCGCGCAAGAGCGCGAGGATGCGCGGCTGGACAAAGAGCGGGCGAAGGAAAAGCGAGCCAGAGACAAAAAAAATGCGAAGGCGACAGAATCGCCCTCGCAGATTTAAATCGGCTTTAGAAGGGTGGCGCGGGGCTTACGGCTCCCAGTCACCTGTGATCATGCAGCTTCCGTTTCCGTCATCCGTTGTGCCCGTCGGGCAGTTCAGTGTTGAAACCGTTGCGCTAGATTCTAACTGGGTTGATGTGGCCACGCCTGATTTCTGGATAACATAGGCCTCGCCAGAGACGTCGCCGGAGACTTGACCTGAGGACTGTCCTGAGACTTGACCTGAGGACTGTCCTGAGACTTGGCCTGAGGTAATCATCATTTTGGCTTTATCGCGTTCGCTCATGCCCCACATTGCAGCATTATTTCGGGCTTTTTCCATGGACATGGCTCTGGCTTTCGCTCTTGCTTGTTCCAGGGCCATGGCTTTGCCGGCTTCCAACCCGCCGGCGGCGGAGATGTCGCTCGGAGACACGGGTCCCAAAGACACGCCGCCGGTAAGGGCCGCGTTTGAGCCTGTGACTTTTTGCATCGCGATGTCTTTACCGGCATCCATCACGCCATCTTGCGAATATTCGTCAAGGCGCACACCGCCCGTAATCTCATCGATTTTCATATCCGCACGGTTTTTCACAATGGCAATGGCCGCGTCTTCTTTAGAGCCGCCCTGGATCATTGTTTTGCCCGCAATGACCGCGTCATCTGTCGTCATATTCTCCATGACGGATTTGACGGCCTTGTCCTTGACGGCGTCGGTGGGAACCTGCGCGGATGCGGCGGCCGGCACCGCAATGAGGGCCGCAGTCACCAAAAGAGTTTTAAAGTGAGTCATAATTTTCTCCATTTATTTGAAGTAATTCATTTGAGGGCACTTATTTTCGCGCGAGATTACGGCCAGAACAAGGCACATCTATGTGACCTGACCAAATTTTCATTAAAATCAGTCTTGCAGCTGATTATCGGAAAGACTCGAACCCGCAGGACATTCACCGCGGCGGAGGACTTTGGTTTTGACAAAGACACTCCCCATTATCGGTATCTCCGCGACAGTGTCGATATCGTAAAAATTAGAGCCAAATTTCGCGTCCATTGTCCCGCTAACGTCAAACCCCATCTCGGTATCGGTGCAGGCAAAATTAGCTGTTCCCGTCGACTCCGTCATGGACACATTGCTCATGGTGCATTGTCCTTCGCCCGGTATTGCGGCAGCCAGCTCGTCAAAGGTTTTGCTATTTTCACCCTCAAGGATGCAATGTTCCGACTCATCAGCGGAGATTTCATTCCCGCCCATCGTAATCTTGGTCGAGATATCATAAAGGCCCGGATCAAGCGTCACGCTCTGCGCGGCGGCCATGTGAGGCATGACAAAAGCAGTAAGGCCGAGGCCGAGTAGGGGCAATAATCGCGTCATGAGAGACTCCGTGAGGTCAAGTTCAGCTCGGATTTTGGCCGATAGCCGAAAGAGAATATGTTAAATGTCAGAGGGATTTATGAAGGGGACAGGCTGAAGGCGCGCTGAACGGGGACAATAAAAACACAGAAAACCCTGCCTCTCAGCAGGGCTTTCTCATCAATTTAGGGAAGCTTATAAATCCAAGCCTTTAACCGTGAAATTATCCCAAGCGCTGGCGCCGGAATCTTCCGGGACCGGGGCTGAGGGTGGGACCGCCGCCGCCTTTTGCGGAGATTGCGGCGTAATAATCGCTGTCTCTGCGGCTGTATCGTCGGGGGTCTCGTCGAGTAGCGGCTCATCACGCAGCCATTTCTCGGCCGCGTCAGAGTTTTCCGGGGCAAAGGCCATGAGCTCAAGGCCCGGGATAACGGCGCCTTCGATCTTGGCGGAATTTCGGATCCAAGTGCTGTCGGTAATCAAGGCGCAGCGGTCAATATCATGGGCGCGGCGCAGGACTTGGCCAACGCTGCGAAATTGCTGGCTCGCTTCTGCCAGATCGGAGAAATTATCAGCCTGCATTTCGACGCAGATTTGTAAATTATCATTGGTGGCGGATTCTGTCTGTACATTTTCAATCCAATCGAATGTGGACTGGACGGTCTCCGATGTCATCGGACCGTTAACGGACATTTGGACGATTTGGTCGTCGAGGGTAAGCTCAAGGTTCTCGGTCTTGAGGGCTTGCATAAATTCTCCTGTAAAATTGCTGTGCTTTAGGAGCGATTGGCAAGCCGTAAAGTTCCAAGAAAAGTTTAAAAATCTCGCCCGGACGCACAGCATCCGGGCGACGATAGCTCTACAGATCGGGCGTGATGACCTCTTCGGCTTCCGGCACAAATTCCTCCGGCTCCGATTTTTCGGTCTCATGCACGGCCAGTTCGGACGGCTCAACACCGCCGGATGCATCGGCATCATGGGCCTTAAATGTGGCGTCATATTCGCCGCCCATGACGACATCTTTAAAGGCTTCGTCGCCATGCTCTGCGCGCGTAATTGCAAAGGTAACAAACTCATCCGCATTCAAACTGCCGTCCTGGTCCAGATCCGCAGCTGTGAAGTTTTGCGCAGTCATATCCGGCGCAGTCTCTAAAATGGCCTCCGGCTGCTCATCCTGCGCGAAGGCGGGGGCGGCAAAAAGGACGGCGATAGCAATTGTGGTAAGCGTCTTGACGTTGGACATAATACTCTCCGTTTTTCCAACACCTCCCCAGCGCTGAGGTCTATGTGGCGGCGTTTGCTCAAGCGCTCAAGTGAACGAGGTGTAACGAAAAGGTTAGATAAAACAGGCCACATTTCGGCCCCGTTTGGCGTAAACCTCCGTATCGACAGAGAAATAGATGAACACATTTTCACCACACCCCCGTAAGAATATGGTAAGGCTACATTACAAGTTCAGTGGGGGTCACGTAACAATGGCGACGTCCGATCAACACTGTGCAATTTAAAGGAGAATCGACGTGCCAATATCCATCATTCGCTCGCTAATTCTATCAACGACCTTTGGCTTAGTGACGGCAGCCTTGCCGATGACTGCCAGCGCTGCCTCGACTGCGCAAGGTCAAAATCAAGCTCGGTCGATCGAAACCAATTTCACGCCGCGGCCGAGCAGAAAAACCCAGATCGGGTATGGAGCTTGGAGCAGTCTTCTAGGTGATATCATATTGTTTATGGGACCTAGCACGCGCACGCCCTTTAAAGCGCCGCAGCGCGAAACAGGATCGCGCATCTCCCGAACCCACAATTCTCCCTTCCGCTTGGAAGGAAATAAAGTTCTATACCCGCATATGAGCTCTGGCGTGAAACAGGCCATTCGCGAATATGCCGCCGAGCTGGAAGAGATTGGCACCCGGATAGACATCCCTGCCATGCCGCGAAATGAACAGCTGGCCTATTGGATAAATCTACACAATGCGCTTGTCATTCGCGAGGTCGGAGAAAATTATCCCGGGCCGAACCGCAAACCGGAAGATATCAAACCCATCGACGGATCAGATGTGAAACTGCATGACGCGAAACTCGTCACGATTGACGGCATCCCGCTATCGTTGAAAGATATTCGGGAACGGATCGTCTATCCGAATTGGAAAAATCCGGACGTCCCCATGGCGCTCTATCTTGGCGATTCCAGCAGCCCGTCCCTGTCTAATGTGGCCTACACAGCATCAGAGCTCAGGCTTCAACTCAAATCAAATGCCGAGGAATATGCGAACTCTCTGAGGGGTATGGATGAGGGAAAGGTCAGCCGGGTTTATCACGACATTGCACTCTGGTATTTCCCGGATTTTGCATCGGACATCGAAAATTATTTCCGAAAACGAATGCGAGAAGAAGTCTTCAGCGAATATACGGCAGCCGGTTATCGCGGAGTGAATAGATATGATAATGTCGTCAATGATATCACCGCCGGACACGGCGAACGCGGGCGTCAACGTTTGTCGGCATCCTCTGACATAGATAGTTTCGCTTTAGGCAAAGATGTTCAGCAATTTCTCACGGACCGGGCGAAGAAAATCGAGAGGCTACGAGATCAGCCATGGTTTAAACGCGGCACGGTCACGATCATAGATATTGAGACAGAAGATTTGGGTGAAGTTGAATAATGCTTTGCGTGGTTTACTATCTTTCAAAGTCACGACATACTCCATCACGTGGGATATGAAAAATGAAATTCAGGCGCATCCTTTTCATTGGTGTTTTGTCAATCTGTGCCTTCACTGGCGGCTCGTCCTTAGCGTAGGACGCTATTCCTCAATGACCGTGCCTTGGCCGCAAGGAGTAAAGCCATATTCACCCGCTCGGCCACATTCAACAGCGGAAAGACGGCTGAACAAATTACAGCGGATGAGTTTAACAAAATCTATCCCGATTTCGTTCCGAGCATGGCGACGTTTGGTTTGGTCGCATCGACATTTCGGCGAAAAAAATCAGCGTCGATTACGCTAAAAATATGCCCTCAGATTTTACGCCTTGCGAGAGCATTTATGCTGTACGCCTATGCCGCAGGGCGCGGATAAGTTGACGTAAAATATCTGCCGCGAGTAAAACTCAAAAGTGAAAAACGCGACATGGCGAATGTAGCTTGGCCAATGGGCGGCCGATTGCGCAATAGCTCCCTCCCGGTTTGGTCGATAAGGCCGCGCCATAACGGCTCGATTAAGAAGGCATTTGCTGGCGATTTTGGCGGGCAGAAAACTTCTTTTACCGTTACGCAAGAGGGGCGCATCTTGGGCGGCCGTTATCGCGACGGTTGAGATAAAGACACCTCGCAGCGTACCTGGACCGAGGCGATATCTATCGGTGCGTCCATTACTGGGGTAGCGGTCGAGGACGATCTGATAGAGGTGAAAGATAAAGCCGGACTGTAGGTGTGGTCCCGCACCGGAGATTTACGCGCGGACATTACTTTCCAGAACCTATTAGAAATGGCGAGCGGCCTTTATATTGATCCCGAGCCTGGCTTAAGCGGTAACCGGATGGATAGGGTTTATTTCGGAGATGGGCTAATGGCGCAGCAAGCCACAAGATCTTCTCTTGAGGCCGAGCCCGGCACACGATAGAAATATACCAATAACGACACCATGCTCACGGTCCGCTCTCTGCGAGAGGGCATGAATAATGACGGCAAGTTTCACGCCTATCCGTTTAAAGCGCTGCTCCATCCGCTCGGGATGTCTAACACTGTGCCTGAAATGGATCGGGGCGGGGATTTCCTCCTCTCCAGCCAAGTCTGGACAACGGCGCGGGATTTAGGGCGATTGGGCCAGCTATATTTAGATGACGGCGTATGGACATATGACGGCAGGCTTAAGCGCATTTTACCGGAAGGCTGGGCAGGTTATGTGGCGGCCCCTGCTCCGGCGCAGCCACCGAACCGCCAAGGCGAAGCGGCAAGTGAACCGGGACGCGGATATGGCGCAAAGTTCTGGCTATATGAGAATTATCCCGGCGTGCCGAATGACACTTATGCGGCGCTCTGCAATCGCGGGCAGTTCCTGATTATTGTCTCCTCCAAACGCGCGGTCATCGTGAGACGCGGTTATGATTGGCGCCGGAATTATTTCGACGGCCCGAAATTCACAGCGGAGGTTTTGGCAAGTTTGGAGAAGTGAACGCTAGTCCAGTCCGGCCGTCAAAACCATGGGCGTGTAGGTTTCAAACCGAACGGTCCGGCCCGCTTGCTCCATATCATCCTTTATAATGACAATATTATTCAGCTTCGCCGTCTTGTCGGCCCGAAGCTCAATCGCCGCGCCGGGACGTTCCACGAGATGTCGCTGGACTTCGGATTCGACCAAAGCCAGCGGGACAACGCGCCCTTCAACGGAGATCACGTCTTCCCCGTCGACAACAATTCTGACGACATCCGTCGGCAGACCAACCGGAGCCTCACCTTGGGCCTGCGTGAAGTCCACACCGCGCTCGTCGAGAAAGACAGCCGTCACGATGAAGAAGATGAGGAGGATGAAAACGATGTCGAGCATGGGGGTCATATTCACCCCGTCTTGATCTCAACGAGAGACCCGATCGAGACGACGCGACATATATTCCTCCTGCTTACATATATGTAACGTAATACTATTACACAAATAATAGCAAGGAATTTACTTTCGGATCAGATAATCAACCAGCGCGAGGGCTTCGGGGCTGTCCCATTCTGCTTCCCCCTCGAGGATCGCGACTTCGCGGCCCTGCGGGTTATAAATTATGGTCGTCGGATACCCTCGCAGCTGGAGGTTTCCCGGAATGCCGTAAGATCCATCATGCCAAGGCGAGAGATTTTTAATGTCGTTATCGTTGAAAAACTTGGCAGGTTCATATTTTGTCCGGTCAATAGAAATCGTGACAACTTGGAAATCGTCTCCGCCTCGCTGGCCTTGCAAACGATCAAGTGATGGCATTTCCGCCAAGCACGGCGCGCACCAAGTCGCCCAGACATTAACCAGGACCGTTTTCCCGCGCAGTTCTTCGAGAGTAAATGTTTGCCCATCCGCCGAAGAGAAAATCGTTGTCGGGGGCAAAGGCGGCGTTTCGCGAACGGTCAGTTTCTTAAGACTGTCTTTGGCATATACATCTAAACCCGTCGCGGGAGCCTGACAGGACTGGACAAGAACGAAGCACAGGCCGAAAAGCCCCACAAGTAATACCGCACGAATAGCGTTGCCGAGTGAAAAGATTGAGGACGTCATGAACGACCAAATAGATAAACCGACCGGAAAAGGCCAGAAAATGTGGGGGGGCCGCTTTGCCGCAGGTCCGGGCGCGCTGATGCAAGCCATTAATGTCTCGATTGACTTTGACCAACGGCTGGCCGACCAAGATATCGCCGGATCAAAAGCCCATTCAGATATGCTCGCAGCGCAAGGAATTATCACGGCGGAAGACCGAGACTCGATTCACGCGGGGCTGGACGAAATCGAAGCTGAAATCACCTTCGGTACATTTCCTTGGTCACCCGAACTGGAAGATATTCATTTGAATATTGAATCGCGGTTGAAAGACAAAATTGGCGAGGCAGGCGGACGTCTGCACACGGGCCGGTCCAGAAACGATCAAGTGGCGACGGATTTCCGTCTTTGGGTGCGCAATCATGTCGAGCTATTCCAATCGCAACTCACAACGCTCATTTCGGCCTTGGTCGAGCAAGCCGAGGCTCATGCGGACACGATCATGCCGGGATTCACCCATCTACAATCGGCCCAGCCCGTCACATTTGGTCATCACATGCTCGCCTATGCAGAAATGTTCGCGCGGGACCGCTCACGCTTTGCGGATTGCCAAAAGCGGTTAAATGAAAGCCCTTTGGGCGCCGCCGCTTTGGCCGGAACGCCTTATCCGATTGATCGGGACATGACAGCCAAGGCCTTAGGATTTGACCGCCCTATGGCGAATTCTCTGGATGCCGTCTCAGCTCGGGATTTCGCCTTGGAAGCGCTCAGCGCCGCCACGATTTGCGCGACGCATCTATCCCGCCTGTCCGAGGAAATTGTGATTTGGACCAGCGCGCAATTTCGCTTCATAAGCCTGACCGATGCCTTCACGACGGGCAGTTCCATCATGCCGCAAAAGCGAAACCCTGACGCGGCAGAGCTTGTCCGCGCCAAAGTCGGGCGCATTATGGGCGCGCTGACGTCGCTGACTATCGTTATGAAAGGCCTGCCTCTCGCCTATTCCAAAGACATGCAGGAAGATAAAGAACCTGTCTTCGATGCCTTTGACGCATTGGAATTGGGGCTCGCGGCAATGGCTGGTATGGTCGCTGATATGACGCCGAATAGGGACCGCCTCGCCGAAGCTGCGGGCGCTGCCTTTTCTACCGCAACTGACCTGGCTGACTGGCTTGTTATGAATTTGAACATGCCGTTCCGCGACGCTCATCATGTGACGGGGACAATCGTCGCCATGGCCGAGAAAGAAGGTGTCACCCTCGACGCGCTGTCCCTAGAGGACATGCAAAGCGTGGAGGCACGCATCACAGATGATATATTCAACGTTTTGACACCCCTCGCCTCTGCCAGCAGCCGCACGAGTTATGGCGGAACCGCGCCAAGCGAAGTCCGCAAACAAGTCGCGCGTTGGAAAGCGAACCTAAGTTAAGGCGTTTAAAAGCACGCCTTTGGCACACGGGCCAGGATGTCCGTCATCGGACCTCCGGCCCAGTCATCGGAATGGGGTTTATTGATTGAGCTGGTGCGCCAACTCAATCCCCAAGAGCCGGAGTCCTCGTCAAATTCCGCGTTCAGTCCCAAGGTCTCTTCGGGGCTGACAACAACAATTCGTATAAGGCGGTCCGCGTCTGATGCGACAGCTTTGGCGGCTTCATGCGCCGCATTATCAGCGGCAACAAAAACAGGAACTGCGCCAGCCCCAAAATCATAGGAGAGCTCACAAACACGGTCCCGCGCGCCGCGAAAATTCGCCATGCGAAACCCGCGGGTCTTGACGCCGTCAGAAGATGTCGCTTCCAAATTGTTCAGGACGCTAAATGCCTTCTCCGAAACTTTGTCGAAACGACGTTGTTTCATTATCGGCACGTCCAAACGGTTCATGACTGCATTGGCACTGGATTTTACGGACCCGGCTGCATCTCCCACGACCCGCGCAGGCGCTGTTGCAATTTGCCACGCTTTGAAAAGACCGATGGCGACCAGGAATCCCACCAGAAGGATCATCGTCCACTTTACAGCTTTCCACATCTCGGTTCTATCAGGCTTAGGTTCTGACATTACACACGGTCCTCCTCACTAAAATCTCGCATGCGCTTTGCAGCCTCTATATTGGCGAAAGCGCGTTGGGCGGGACTATAATTCATCCATCCGGCGATATCTTCTCGGGTGCGTCCGCATCCCATGCAAACCCCGGTGGTGATGTCCAGCGTGCAAATGAGCCTGCACGGGCTGTCAGTATTTAGGGTCGCGGTCATACCGCCAAGTTAGCGCAGGTGCGCGAGACTGCAAGCCTCTCAGTCTTCGGAGGCGGCGACCACTTCGGTTTTTAATTAAATGTCGCACTTAAACATTGTGCGCAACCTTCACGAGGTCTTTTGCCGATCGGCATGGTTCCCCTGCGAAGGCAGGGGTTGCGGCCAAACAAAGCGCTGGCGTCAACAGCGTTTCACTCCGCACTCGCTGCATCTCCCATTCCAAATTTGCGTAGAGTTTTCGGTGACGGTACAGGCTGGAGATCATAGGCTCCGCCCTCAATTAGCAAACTATCCGCATCTGCATCTTCAATGTCTTCCAAACTGGCAACCCACATGTCTTTGACGAGCTCGAGCGCGAGCGGCGAACGCGCATCGTCTTTCAAAATAAAGGCTTTCGGCTCCGCTTTACGGTCGATCATCCGTATAGCTAAATAATCGGTATCGGGCATGAAAATCGCAATCGCGCCGGGTAGCATTTTTTTGTAAAATTTCTTCCCGTCCTTGCAGGCCTCTTTTAGCTCCGCCAAACTGTGAAGCCCGGGCGTGGATTTGAATAAGGGCGACAACCCCATTTCGAAGTAAAGCCCCTCATCATCTTCCGGCCGGGACGCGCGCGTGGGATCATCGACACAAATATCCGTGTCGGGCCGCGCCGTGGCAGCGGCGATGAAAGTTGGAACCGCGCCCGTCTCCCGGGAGAATGGCAAATCTGTTACCAGCTCACCCTTTTTGGCGAGATAAAAACGGTCCGGCCACGCGCCATCATCTTTAATAATAAACCGAGGTTGCAAACGCACATCGACTATGTTTCGGCGATCAGGCTTCACTTCGGCCAGTTCGCTTATCAGTTTCGGGACATCTTTGGCCGGGAAACAGAAGGTTTCCCCGCGTAACTCCGGCTCACTGGAAAATGCAGGCGTGGCAACCGCGCACAGGACTGTCACAGCAAAAGGCAGTATTGCGTATTTCATCCAGACCACTTTCCCGTTATGCGGTCCCCAACAAGATGAGGACGACCATGACTTATTCTGACCTTAGCAAGCTGAAACCCAGCTTAAAAATGACGATACTGTCACTCTTGATGACAAGTATGTTAGCGGGCTGCGGCATTCGCGGAAACCTAAAGACGCCGCCGCCAATCTTTGGAGGTAACTCCAAGGCTGATGCCGAACGCGTTCCAACTGAAGATTTGGATAAAGGCGATAAAACCGAGGATTATGACTCACTGGACAGTGGTGACTTTGACGCGGTCGACGAAGATCCGCTGGCTGATCTCTAGGCTATGCGACATTTCGACTATGTAGACGGTAACATGTTCGCCGAAGAGGTACCTTTGGCCCGCATCGCCGCCGATGTTGGAACACCGGTCTATGTCTACTCCACTGCAACCTTCACGCGGCACTACCGCGTCTTCGCCGATAGTTTTGAAGGCATTGAGGCTTTGATTGCCTATTCGGTCAAAGCGAATTCCAACATCGCTGTGCTGGCCACATTGGCCGCGCAAGGGGCCGGCGCAGATGTTGTCTCTGGCGGCGAATTGAAACGCGCGCTTATAGCGGGCATTCCGGCAGAAAAAATCGTCTTCTCCGGTGTCGGAAAAACCCGCATCGAGATGCGCGAGGCTCTGACTGCAGACATCCGAGTCTTTAACGTGGAAAGCATCGCCGAATTGCGCGTGTTAAATGAGGTCGCTGTTGAATTGGGCAAAACCGCCCCTATCGCCTTTCGGGTGAACCCTGATGTGACCGCGGGCGGACATGCGAAAATTTCAACAGGTAAAAAAGAGAATAAGTTCGGGATCGCTTGGTCCCAAGCCGAAGACGCCTATGCGGAAGCAGCAAACCTGCCCGGCATAGAAATTATCGGCGTGGACGTTCATATCGGCAGCCAGATTTCAGACCTCGCGCCTTTTGAAGCCGCTATCACAAAAGTCAACGGACTGATCAAACGTTTGCGAGCGGCGGGTCATACTATTTCTACCTTCGATATTGGCGGGGGATTAGGCATTCCCTACGGCAATAATGTCGCCGCGCCGCCGCCGCCATCTGAATATGCGGCGCTGGTCAAACGACTGACAGCGGATTTGAATGTGAAGATGATATTTGAGCCGGGCCGCATGATTGCCGGGAACTCCGGCATTTTGCTGTCAGAAGTTTTATATGTGAAGCGCGGTGAAGACCGGGATTTCCTGATTATCGACGCAGCAATGAACGACCTGCTTCGCCCCGCGCTTTATGATGCTTATCATGATATTGAACCAGTCCGCCAAGGCGACCTTGATCGAATGGAAACCTATGACGTTGTCGGCCCGATTTGCGAGAGCGGCGATACTTTTACAAAGGGCCGAGAAATGCCGAAATTAGAAAGCGGCGATCTCATCGTTTTGCATTCCGCAGGCGCATATGGCGCGGCGCAAGCCAGCCAGTATAACACGCGTCCGCTCGTGCCTGAAGTTCTTGTAAACGGCGCAGAATATGCGGTTATTCGCTCAAGGCCCAGCGTTGAAGACATTCTCAAAACCGAATCTTTGCCGGATTGGCTGACAAAACACGAAAATGTCACAGACATTTAACGCGACAGCAAAGCTGACCCGATTATAGTCGCAGGGCATGTCAGAGAATCTAGACACAATTATTGAAACGACGCAGCGCCTCGTCGCGCGTGCGCGGCTTCGCCTGTTCTGGGAAACCTATGCGCCGACGCTTGCGCCCGGCGCTTTGGCGGTTGGCCTCTTCAGTCTCGGCGCTTGGCTCGGGTTATGGCAGTGGATGGGCGACCCCGTCAGGCTCATCGCCCTCGCCTTCACTCTGTTTTTCTTAGGGCGCTCAATCTTGCGCGCGATGCCGCTTCGGCGGCCAACCCTCTCCGATGCGCGCCGCAGAGTTGAGATCGATTCCGGACAAGCCCATCGCCCTTTGGATGTGCTTGATGACCGCCCTGCCCTATCGGCAGATGTTTGGCCCGCCCATCAAAAACAAGCGTTGGGTCAAGCGAGACAGCTGGACTATGCAGCCCCTCGCCCAACCCTTGCGCCTGTCGATCGGTACTATTTACGCGTTATTGTGCCTATCGCGCTTATCGTGGTTGCCATTTCTATGGCCGGATTTTCCTTTGAGCGCTGGCGAAAGGCCGTCACACCAAGCTGGCAATCCCCGATCCGTTCCAGCCAAATCACTTATGAAGCTTGGATAGACCCGCCCGCATATACGGGCCGACCCCCTATATATTTCAAAGACGGCGCAGATGTTGCTGTCCCGGCCGGCAGTGAGTTTGTGGCGCGTATTTCCGGCGTGAAATCTGCGCCTCGCCCGCGTCTGAGCCAAGGCTGGCGGTCACGTTTCCTCACGCCAAAGCGCTTGGGAGCAAAAAGTTTCGAAGTGCGACAAATTATAAACGACACCTCCAAAGTTGAATTCCGGGTGGGCGTTTCAAGCGAAGTCTTTGCCTTGAAGGTCATGGACGATCTGCCCCCTGAGGTCGAGATTGTTGAACCGCCGGAGGCTGATAAGCGTGACCGCTTAACACTTGTCTACGGGCTCACCGATGATTTCGGGGTCGAAAAACTCGAGATAGAAATGTCTCTGCTTTCGGACAATACGGAGGCCGCGACGGCCTTTGACGGCGTCACCGTTCGGGCGGACATTCCGCTGCCCACATCTCGGCAGAAATCTGTGGAAGGCGCGAAGGCGGCCCTCGATTTGTCAAAAACCCGTTATGCCGGACGCAAAGTCATCGGACGCCTAGTCGCAACTGACGGCGCAGGACAAACAGGTGTTTCAGAGCCCGTTTGGTTCACTGTCCCAGATAAAATTTTCGTCGAACCTTTAGCTAAGGCCGTCGCCGAACAACGCACACTCGTTATGGCAGGATTGGACGACAGCTACGCGCCCGAACCCAAGCCGGAATGGGTTCCCAGTGACGGCTATTGGAATGAATATCAGCCGCGCCTGCATTGGGACCGCGCCCCGGCCCCGATACAACGCGCAACGCTTCTCATTGAAGCTGTGACAGATGAGCCCGCCGGCCTATTCAAAGACCCGGCTGTTTTTATGGGGCTGCGACATGCTCGGTCTCAGATGCGTCACGCAGAGAGTATTGCAGAGCTGCAAAGCCTGCCGGAAGATTTGTGGCGGATCGCTTTGCGCGCTGAATTTGGCGTTCTGGGGTCAGCCTTGGAAGAAATGCGGGAAGCGGAAGCTGCGCTCAGAGAAGGCATTGCAAGACGCGCCTCCAAACGTGAAATCGACACATTATTCGAGCGCTATAATCTCGCGGTCGATGCCTATACCGAAGAATTGCGCCGCAAAGCGCGAGAGGAAGGCAATGTCTCAGAAGGCGGCGAAGGTGGAGGGGGCCCGCCCCCCGGCAGTCTCGACGAGATTCAAGAGCTCTTAAAAGCCATTGAAGAAGCCAATGCCGCCGGAGACACCGAAGGCGCGCGAAAGGCTCTCGCCCGCTTGGCCGATCTGTTAGAAAATATGCAAATCCAACTCTCCCAAGGCGGCGGTGGTGGAGGCGGAGGAGATCCATCCGGCGGCGATATGTCCGAGGAAGAGAAAAAACAGTTGGAAGACCTGGCTGATCTCACGGGTAAGCAACGGGACCTGCAGGATGAGACGGAACAAGCCGAACGCAATGATGAACCTGAAGAAGAGCTCGACCCGCAAGAATTAGCGAGACGCCAAGCGGAGTTGCGCGACCTGCTGGACAATTTGGGTGACACTATCCCGGCTGAGGGTGAAGGCGAGCAACCCGGCGAAGGTGAAGGCCAATCCGAAGGTGCTGACGGCTCGCAACCCGGGGGAGACCAAGCTGCGCCCGGTGAAGGTGACGGAGAAGCTGAAGGCGAAGGTGCTGGAGACAATCAAGGCGAAGGCACTTCGCCCGGTGCCGGGACAGAACCCGGAGAGCGCGGCAGAGGCGGATCCGGCAATCTTCAAGAACAATTTTCTGAGGGCATTGGCGCGGCCGAAGGCGCCATGCGCCGCAGCGAAGAGGCACTGCAACAAGGCGATCTCGCCGGTGCGGGTCAAGCCCAGGAAGATGCCATTCGCGCGCTGCGTGACGCAGGTGAAGCTCTGGCCGAAGCTGTCTCCGAGAGGCGCGGTGAGGACGGCGGAGACGCCGGAGACGATCCCTTAGGACGGAGCGATAACGGATTTGATAGTGGGAACGACACCGCAGATATCGACGACCGGGACAATGCCACCCGTTCTCGCGAGCTGTTGAAGGAATTACGCCGCCGCGCCGCAGAGCAGCAGCGTGAAGCGGAAGAGCGTGAATATCTCGAACGCTTGTTAGAACGCTTTTAAACGGGCTTATTCGTCAGGTGAGAAACGGTAACTCAAGCCAACTGCGTCGATCGGCGGGGCGGGATAATCCGTATCGATAGCCACGCTTTGACCCGCTGGGACGGTTCCGGGTTCAACAAACCAATCGGCCAAAGGTTCGCCGGATCGATTTTCCAACCTCAGTTGGATGAGCGGCGCGGCGATGGCTTGTGATGTGAGGTTTACGACCTCCCCTGTCACGCGCAACATCGGCTGCCCGTCCACAACCAAACGCTCGCTTGTTAGTCCGCGAACATCCAACCCGTTTGCTGTCACTTTCATGCCCAATGCTTGGTATATAGTCGCCGAGCGCGGGAAGGCCTCGACAATGGCTTGCCTCTTGAGCACAGCCACCACCGCCGCAAGGGTGAGAATAAGAATTGGCACGGCCCAAATCAAACGAATGCTGCGCCGGCGCTTTGCGAGTTTTTCTGCATCTGCCTTATCCCGCAACAGTGTATGCGCACCAACGGTAGCAGGCGCTGCAGTTTTGGGAACAAAGGGCAATTCAGATTGTGGGTCAGGTTCTTCGGTGATCAAAACCGTCTGATTATCCTCCAACGCCATGGCATCGGGATCGACGCCGTCCACATACCAGACATTTTCACAGCGCGCGCAGCGCACAGACCGCCCATTCGTGCCAATAGTGCCGTCTTTCGCCATATATTTTGTGGAACATTCGGGACAGGTCAGTATCATGAGGGCTCTAACATCTTCCGAGTCAGTAAAAGGTTTCAACGCAACCGTGCCACAACAGGCCCAAATGTCCAGTTTGCCGGACCTCGTTAATTTCGAACGAGTTGCGCTTCGCTATGGGCGAGGGCCGGAGGTTTTATCAGATGCCACGCTGGATTTGCCGCAGGGCAGTTTCACCTTTCTGACGGGACCTTCCGGAGCAGGGAAATCGACCCTGCTGAAACTCTGCTACCTCTCCCTTATACCCTCGCGTGGTCTTATCCGCATGTTTGGCCGCGACAGCGCACTGTTGTCAAACTCTGAGCGCCAAGCGATCAAGCGCCGTATTGGGGTCGTGTTGCAAGACTTTCACCTGATTGAGCATCTTTCCGTCTATGAGAATGTCGCCCTGCCCCTGCGCGTTTCAGGGCAAGCGCGAGCCGCCTATAATGATGATGTCGTCGAGTTGCTGCAATGGGTTGGATTAGGGCACCGCATGCAGGCCTTTCCGCCGACATTATCGGGCGGGGAGAAACAGCGTTGCGCGATCGCGCGGGCCGTGATCGCAAAACCTGATCTCCTGATTGCGGATGAACCGACAGGCAATGTTGACCCGGCCATTGGACGGCGGTTGCTACGCCTGTTCTCGGAAATGAACCGGATGGGGACAACCATCTTAATCGCGACACATGACACCCATTTGATCGATGAGTTGGACGCGCGCGTTCTGCGGATTGAAGATGGCCGCGTTTATACAGGCAAACCCCAATGAACGCCGCGGCCGGACACGCCCCGCAAGAAGCCCCGCTTCTGCCTGGAAAAATCCGCAATGCCCGCGCGCTTTGGATCGTGCTTATTATCATGGCTTTACTGGCGGGCTGCGCGCTGCTTTTTGCGCGCGGGTCCATGCGCTTGTCCGGTGATTGGCAAACCCAGCTTTCAGACACGTTGACAGTTCAGGTGATGCTCGACGATGCGGCGGCCTGGGAAGAAGATACAAATCTTGCGCGCGAGACATTGCGAGGCATTTTCCCCGCGGCCGATATTGACGTCTTGCCGGAGGCCGAGGCCAAAGCGTTGCTCCAACCTTGGTTAGGGAATGCTGAATTGCCTGAAAATTTGCCCGTGCCGGGCCTCATAAATTTAACGGGGCCGGATCTGAATCCCCGCACAGCACAAGCGGCATTGGACGAAGCGGGACTAACGACAAATATAGATGACAATACGCGATATGCGGATCAGCTCAGCGCAACAGCCCGGCGATTGGTCGCCATCGGCTTGGGCACACTTATCTTGATTTTGCTCGCCGGGTTATCCGTCAACATCTTTGCCACACGCGCAGGGATGACGGCGCAAAAAGAAATTATCCGTGTGCTCGTTCAGGTCGGTGCAAGTGATCGTTTTATCGCAAAACTGTTCGTCGGTCAGGCCTTCCGGCGCGGTGCAATCGGAGCCGTTATTGGATTGACGCTGGCTGCGCTGCTTTGGCTCTGTCTCTCGCTTTTGGGGGATTGGGGCGGATTGGGGTGGACCGGATTTGGCGCGGGCGCCGTTGATATATTATGGCTCATCGGTCTGGGCGCGGTATTTGCCATTATTTGCGCCGCTGCGGCAGGCGTGACGGCGGCGCGTCAACTAGCCTTTGAGCGCAAACGCCTGTGAAGCGCAAAGCCGACATAAGGCAATCAAAGCCGCCCCAGTCTAAACGGAAAGGTTGGGCGCGTTTTCTGACGTTTTTAATTGTCGGTACGCTTTCACTTTTACTCGGCGGATTCATCGCATTTGCACAATATGTGGACCGCGTACAACCGCCTGAAATCCTGCCCGTTGCGGACGGTATTGTTGTCTGGACGGGCAAAGGCGGCGGTCGACTACAGGCGGGCGTGGATCTGCTGCAATCCAAAAAAGGCGAGCGACTTCTCATCTCCGGGGTGCATGAAGATAATGGCGCGGCGCAGATTACAGACGTCACGGGGCTAGCCGCTGACCTGGCAGAATGCTGCCTTGATCTGGATTATGTGGCAAAAGATACAATTGGGAATGCGCGCGAGACGGCCAGTTGGGCGCGGGCATTGGGTTATGAGCATATCATATTAGTCACATCCGCCTATCATATGCCGCGCGCCAAGGTGGAAATCGATGCGGCCGCCGGACGTATGCGTATCACGCCTTTTCCCGTTGAACGGGCCGATACGCGAAAATGGTACAAATCTGCAAGCCGCACGAAGCGCTTGCTACAGGAATATTCAAAACTTTTGCTGGCATATGCAAGAGGCCGCGATGGAGAGGTAAATCCGCCCGAACTGAGCGACGTTCCGGAAAACTAATCCGGATCAGAATCCAAGATGCGGCGGCGAATATCGCGGGTTTTCGCAAAGCTATCCAACAAGGCATCACCGTCATCCCAGCGTATCGCGCGCTTCAATGCAGTAAGATCTTCGATGAAGCGGTCGACAACTTCCAGTGTTGCGGTCTTATTGGTCAGAAACACATCGCGCCACATGACAGGGTCGGACGCAGCGATACGGGTAAAATCCCGGAAGCCGCCGGCAGAGAATTTCACAACCTCTTTGCGGGTAACAGTTTCCATATCAATGGCTGTGCCGACAAGCGTGTAGGCAATTAAATGCGGCAAGTGGGATGTAGTCGCCATGACGATATCATGGCGTGACGGATCCATAACGGCAACATCACTGCCCAGTTTTTCCCAAAAATCCGTCAGGTCTTTAATTGCGTTTTCATTCGTCGCCATAGGCGGCGTCAACACACACCAACGATCTTCAAATAATTCTGCAAAGCCGGCCTCCGGGCCTGAATTTTCAGTGCCTGCGATGGGGTGACCGGGAATAAAATGAATATCGTCCCGAATTTCACCCGACATCGCATCCACAAAATGCCCCTTCACCGAACCCACGTCGGTCAGCACAGCACCCGCCTTCATAGAGGGTAAGAGCGCCAACGCGGTCGCTGCGAGACGCGCCGACGGCGTACATAAAATAACAAGGTCCGCCTGCGCGGCGAAATGGTCGGCAGGACCGTCAGCGACGCCGTCAGCAATTCCCAATTTGGTGATTGTCTTGCACGCAGCTTCTGATGTGTCGGCAATATAGATAGTTCTACACTGGTTTTTCGCCCGCGCTGCGCGCGCGATGGAGCTGCCGATGAGGCCGCCGCCAATGATTAGAAGAGTTTCAAACCGCATGATTATTGTCCAATCGGGCGTGGCAGACAGCCAATGACTCGGCGTGTCGCTGAGGGCTCTATTTCTTGAAAACCGTCTAAGCTAAAGAGGCGAAACTTCCCTGTCTGCGCGCGCAAGATCGCGCTGTCATGGACCCCATCTTCATCGGTCACACATAGCAGCGTCTGATCTGCACCAGAGGGCGTTAAGACCACCTCAGCAACCGCAACAGCACGCGGCCAATCGAGGCGCCCCGTGCGCGGCAATCCCGCCAAAATATGCAGGCCCTCCATCGCGCCGCCCGGGCCAAGCGCTGTCCACCAATTTATCATCCCGCCCGGCGGCGGTGCAGGTGACGGTAAGACAGCCACGCCTTCATCCTCGGAATAACACGCCGCCAAAGCCGCGCTGGTCGTGGGGTAGGTGCGGACATCCAAAGCCGCACCAAATCGGTCGCGCACGAGTGACCAGTTGGACAGCGCATCGCCTTCCAGCGCGACATGTAGGCGCATCGGCCCTTGCGCGGCGAGGCTGGCGCTCATGAGTTCCGCCCAGATCGTAGAAACGAGTGACGCGCGTGTCGCCTCTGCCGTCGAAGCAAGCTGCCTGACATGGCTGTCTTCGCGGGACGGTCGCCAGACGCGCATCCCACCTTTGGCTTTCCTGACTTGGGCGGACAGCTCCAAACGCTCTGCGATTAAATCGAGCAGCGCATTGTCTACACGGTCAATCTCGCGCCGAACGGTTTCAATATCCGGAATATCCTCATTAGGAATGTTGTCAGGCATCAGTTCGGTTCACACCCGTCTTGTTTACGCGGGTGCGGTTCATCACCGGCACACCCGCAAATTTCGGTCTCGCCACTTTCTGTGCATGACCCACGTCTGACGGCGCATAAAGGCGCTTGATAGCTTCTACAAGCACCAGTCCTGAAAAACGGGGCCAAACTGTCTCGCCGAATCGCTCAGCGCCCCGTAGTAAGCCGGGTCGGGCACAAAAACGCACCGGCGGAATATAGAGTGCGTTGGCCCCCACAGTTGGGGTGAATTTGGCATTTGAGAGCGCCGCCTTGAGTTGCCGCCGCGAATAGGGGCGGCCCGCGCCAAAGGGTAAGCTATCCGCGCGCGCCCACATACCGGCTCGGTTTGCACAGATAATGACGATACGCCCCTCCGGCGCAAGAACGCGGTGGAGCTCTGCCAGCGTCGCAGCGGTTGTCTCGGATTCTTCTATGGCATGGATTGCGAGCACCCGATCAAAACTCGCGTCGGAAAACGGTAAGGCCTGCCCTTGAGTGAGAACAGTCGCGATGCCGCGTCTGCCCTGATGCGCAATGGCCCCTTGGCACTCAGGCATAGCCAATACCAATCTATTCGTTCCGGCTTCATAGGGCGCGAGATAGGGCCATGCATAGCCATAGCCGAGCACATTCTTGCCGGCCAAATCCGGCCACAGAGACGCCAAACGCCGCGCCGCCATATCGCGTGCAGCCTCGCCCAAAGGGCTGGCGTAGAATTGTTCTAATCGTGTTGCGGTTTCGCGCATATGGCAGGCTTAGATTATGATGCCCGCTTTTGCCAGCTCGGTGCAGCAGACGGGACACCAAACATGAACCCTTGGAGGTAATCCACACCTAACCTGCGCAAGATATCCGCATCGGCCCGGTCATCTACCATCTCAGCGACTGTGTTAACGCCAAAGGTCTGAGCCAGATCGACCATCATACGCACAAAAGTCTGCTTATTGGGGTCAGAAGCGACGCCTTCAATTAGGGTTCCGTCGATTTTGATCGTATCCGCTTCAATCGCCATCAAATTCCGGAACGTCGTATAGCCGGACCCGAAATCATCAATCGCAAAGCTGCATCCGAGCGATCTGACGCTATTGGAAAATCCACTTGCCATGGCCGGATCATCCAGCGCGACGGTCTCTGTCAGCTCTATCGTGATCTGTTCCGCGTGCTGACCCAGCGCTTTTAAGGCAGCAATATATTCAGACGAAGATATCGGGTCTTTCACGGTTCCTGCAGACACGTTCAAGGCCAGATGAATACCGGGTTTCTGTTTTAACATCTCAGACGCCAATTCGAGCGCGCGCCGGTCCAGCAAATGGACCAGACCCAAGCGCTCGGCAGCCATGATGAAACGGCCTGCACTGATAACTTCGCCGTCTTCGCGCCGAAGACGGAGCAAACATTCATAATGATGAAGCCGGGAGGACTTAGTTTCTATGATGGGTTGATAGGCCAGTTGGATACGGCGCTGGTTCAAAGCTTCCAAAATATCCTGCGATGTCGTGGCCCGAGATACACGGGCGGCTTCAATAGCCATGCTCTCTTCATACATGCATATCTGCGAAGGCTTGGCTCGCTTCAACGCGATCAGCGATTGGGATAATGCTTCGTCTGCAGTCTTGGCCTGCGTGCGCATTTGCGTCGATCCAATAGAAATTTCGCCATATAACCCGCCGTGAGGGGTTTTGACCGGGGAGTTCTCCAAGAGGAAAAAGAGGCGGTCCGTAATGTCTTTCACGTTCTCTTGTGATGATCCATATAGAATGATCGCAAAATCTGACCCACCAATACGTCCGAGAACATCAGGCGTGCGTACAATCCGAGAGAGCCGTCTCGCAAACTCCGTCAAGACCCTATCTCCGGTTTCATACCCGTAGACAGCATTGATATCATTTATGTTTGTCAGCCGCAGCCGCAGCAATGCGCCCTCACCTCGCTGACGCTGACTAAGCCCGGCCAAATGCTCCAATGTGCTGTGGATTGACTCCAAATTTGCAAGGCCAGTTAGGTCGTCATGATTTGCCAAATAGGCCGCGCGGGCTTCGAGACGCACCTGCCTTGTCACATTACGCATCACGCCTTCTATATCTGTCGGCTCATCCCCGGAGCCCGACTTACGGCGCCCCAATTCTTCGATCCAGATTTGGTCACCCTGATAGGTTCGCCATTGGTAGAGCAATTTATATTCCGCGCCGTCCCATGTCAGGCGGCGGATGGCTTTGTCTCGCGCCCTTGCATCTTCAGGCGACAGCCGCGCCGCCCAATCGGAACTTGTTTTCGGTATTCGGTTATCTGAACTGCACAGCACATCCACGGCTTGCATTGCTGGATTGAAATCCAACAGAGTCATATCGGTCAAACGAAAAGGTGCAGCGCGCATGAGGGACAATGCGGCATCGCCGTCCCACGCGCCAGATATCCTGGCCAGTCGATCGCCTTTAACGACAGATTTATCCATGATTATGCCCCATCATGAATATAACCGACGGTAAACACGTTGAAATTCATGAGATCAGTCACTGAAACCATCCGCGACAGCAAAATCTCGCCGCGCCGCCGCGATGGTCACCATAAAGCCGGCCATGACATCAAGAAGAGTCATCATCATAACCATAAAGAAGACAGAGGTCGCAAAGGCTGGTAGAAGCAGGAATTCCACCAAACAGATGATAAATAAGATCAGCGAGAAGGCGTGGTTCATCACGGCGGCACGGCCTATTCCCGTCGACTTGATAAGTTCAAAAAACAGCATCAGCAGTGCCCCGCCAATAAGGGTGTGTCCGGGCGTGATAAACCATGTCGCGCCGCTTGTCATAGGAATAGCAAATACATCCGTGTCCAAGCGCAGCCGCATATCTTCAACCGTCGAAAAGGTTGCCCCGCCCAAGGCGAGAATATTATAGACCATGACGGGAATGATCATCAGCGGGAAAAGAGTAAAAAATCGCACGGTTAAAGCTCGAATCAACTTAGTTAAGAAAACCCTACGGCCCAACCGTTTAGGAGGCGTTAA
>ENA-ORXR01001494-ORXR01001494.1-marine-metagenome-genome-assembly--contig:-NODE-1494-length-24716-cov-5.013962_pt1 | contig 24716 bp, 26 predicted proteins | sample MGYA00237866_ERZ511479 | MGnify/ENA metagenome assembly ERZ511479 | reverse complement strand
CCAATCGGGGTTGGGTTGGGAGTATTCGAAGGGTGCGGTCGTCGCTGACGCGATGCCGCCCGCCGGCGAGGTCTTCGCCGACAAAGATGGAGGGTTGAGTCTGCTGAAGGTGTGGGTGGGTCCGCTGCAGTTCAACGCCCACTACTTCGATGCCGGTGAGGTTGACTTCGATATCGAGATCGACGTGCTGGGTGGCGGGCCGAAGTTCGAGTGCCTGGTCGCGTTCATGGACTGGGTGGCAGCGGTGGCCGGCACTGAGGCGGTCATGACCCACGAAGGCAGCGCCGAATTTCAGATCCGGTCGGCTGGGGCCAGCGTCGACGACGTGACTGCGATGGATGCCGTCCGCTTGGCTGATCTCCGCAACCCGGTCTTTTGCGAGTACCGGGGCGTGATCGCTCCCCGAGCTCGGCTGAATGCGGAGAACGTCGACTCGTGGCTCGAGAAGCACGGCGACCCGGATCTGACTTCTGGAGTTCTGAGCTACGTCCACATGTATGACGTGATCGAGTCGGTCGAGGACGAGGTGACGCTCGCTCGTCTGGCACAGCAGATTGCTCAGCGCTGGCGCGGGGCGTTGGGCCAACAATTCTCCGACCGACAGTTTGTGGTCGGTGTCGATGGTGAACCTGATGAGTACGGCCCGACTGTCTGGATGCAGACCAGCAAGGCCGCTGCGTCTGGGGTCGGTTTGAACAGCGAGCAGCGCGAGCAGGTGAGAGCGTTGGCTGCCGAGCGACTGGTTGGCGGTTTCAGCCCGGAAGGGGCAGTCAGGCTGGCGGCCGATTTGTTGGCTGACGGAATCGACGATCCGGCTGTGGTGGCGCTCGCGATATTGCCTGCGGATGCGAACGTACTCCGGCGAGGTGATGTGGAGCCGATGTTCGATGAACTCTGTTCGGCCATTGGAGTCCGGTTGGCTGCCCCGGGCGAGGCTGGGTGGGTGCGCGCCCGATCGTTGGCAACAGCGATCGTCGACGGGGACCTGGCACCGGGTGTTGGGGCTTCGCACCTTTGGCCGCTGTGGGAAGACTGCGGGCTGGTTCCTGGGTCGGACCCACTCGACATGTTGCAGCTCTCTGAGGAGTGGGAGAGCAGCGTCGGAGCCCAGCGCCAGGAGGCTGAACGACGGATCGTTGCATCTGCCCACTCTGTCGTTCGGGACGCAGACCGTGCCTTGGCTGCAATGCGTATGCCGAACGGTTTCACGAAAGGAACGATTCGGGCGGTTGATGTGATGCCGTTGCTGCTGGAGGCATGTCCATCGTTTCTGCCCGTCTGGTACGAGGTCGAGGACGAACACCGCGATGCGCAGAACCAGGGTGGCCGGCTCTGCTACCTCGACGCAGGTGACTTCGCGAGGCACGTGGTCGAGATGCACCGATCGAATCATCGCCGCTGGCTTCAGAACGCGTTCGACATCATCGAGCGGATGCACATCGAGGGCGATGAGTACGTTCGGGAGTTGGCCACGATCGGCTACCTCGAAGACATCGAGAACATGGCTGGACACGCTGGTGTCGACCCTGCCGTCTTCGAGGAGTACCTGGGCCCCGAGAGCCGACGCTGGTGGGAGGGGCTGGAAGCCTTCTGGTCTGGGCAGCGCCCGACGGTGGTCCCGGATGACCGGCGAAAGACTCTTCGTCACTGGTTGCGGAGCAAACTGCCGTCTCGGGTAGTCAATCGCTCCCGTTCCGAACGTCAGACGAGGAGCCCCGAATGACTGGCGACTCTGTCGATATCCGAATCACACGACTTGCCGATGCTGGAAGCGTGCTTGGGCAGCTGCAGCGGGGTCGGGGCGAAGGATTCTTGGCCGCTGTCGAGATGCCGCCGGCCGAAGCTGCTGATCTGGTTTGGGAATGCATTGTGCACGACCCCCGGTACGACTTGCAGATCGATTCCCGTGATCTGTACTACGCAACCTTGGCCCAGAAAGTAGGCCTCAAGATTGAGAGATTGAGGCCGCAAAGCTGCCCGACCCCTGAGCCCGACGTGGATCAGCGGCTGGTCGTCGGAGTGCTCGCTGAGTTGGTAGCTGTCGGAGCCGATGGAGCAGATGCAGTTCTCCTCGACCACGTGGCTCACGGCGACCAGTGGGACGACGCGATCTACGAGATCTCCCAGTCGCCGGGTGACCTCTGCCGTCAGCTTCCTGCTGTTCTGGACGCCCGCTTCCCCGTGGACGAGTGCGTGGCGATCGTTCATCGATGGCGACACGAGGTCCCGTGGGACCAAATCGCCAACGTCCGTCCGTGGGTCCAAGGGGCGATCGACTCCTTCGACGACGCAGCAACTGCGAACGCCGATGAGCGTCCGGAGCCGCCAGCGATGGACCGGCCGGCCGCAGAACTGCTCGAGCACTCCTGGATTGGAGCGCTGCCGAAGCGGCTTCTTCATCGTCTGACAGTGATGCTCCGGGCTGGTGAGCGCGAAGAACTGATAGCGGCCTTGGAGAACTCTGGAGGAGTGAGGCGAGTGGCGTTCCAGGCGCTCGTCCGTCTCGACGACCCAGGGGGGATGAGCGTTGCCGAAACGATCCTGCGCGTCGAGGCCTCGGGACCTGAACGTGCTGCGGCACTCCGCTATCTGCGGAGCCTGTCGGGCGAACACACCCTCAAACTTGCTCGATCATGGGTCGGCGAGGCAGACGGGCGGGGAGTGGCCGCGCGAGGAATCTTTGAACGCCACGCCGAAGCGTCTGATCTGCCGTTGCTGGTCAGCGGTCTGAGGGAGGCGTGGGAGGCTCGTGACTTCTACGCACTGTGCAGTTTCACCGACGCTCTGGCCCGGCTCTCCGACTCGGCCTCCGCAGAGCTCCTCACCACGATCTACGAAGAGGCCGAGTACTCCTACGCCCGCTGTCGGGCGGCACGAGCGCTCACCGCAATCGATGCGCAGCTATTCGTTGACCGGTACGCACGATCTGCTCTGTGGGATTGCGAACGACAGATTCAAGACCTCGCCACCGGCCTCCTCGGCGACCACGTCGACGATCTCGCCGCTAGGCAAATCGAGGCGATCGAGGGCCAACGCATCCGATAGGAACCGGTCGCGTGCGAACCAGCGCACCCGTTGCAGTCGGCTCTGGCCTAGCTGTCCAAGTCCTTGGCGAATGCCAGAAGTTGTTCGAAGTGGTCTGCGGTCATTCCGACCGACGCGACGTGCAGCCGGATGTTGGCCTCGTAGGTGGCAGCGGTTGAGGCCTTGACCCGTGTTCGTTTCGATGGGAGGGTGCTGTCAGACTCACCCAAGTCGTCTCGTTCGAGCGAAATGCGAAGGCGCGGGCGGCATGTGTTCGTGAATACGGCTTGGACTGTTCGGCGTGCGGTATGAACTTCGCAGAGCGGTACGGCGAGATCGGCGATCGGTTCATTCACGTTCACCACCTCCGTGAGATTTCTTCTGTAGGCGCTGAGTACGTGGTGGACCCCGTCGAAGATCTGAGGCCGCTTTGCCCAAACTGCCATGCGATGGCTCACCGTCGAAAGCCTGCCTTGTCCGTCTCCGAACTCCGCTCGCTCCTTGGAAAGTGAGAGTCGCTTGGGTGACCGCTGAGCCAATCATCGGAGCTGACCGTCATGCTTCCTGAACTCGACGTAGCCAGAGTGCGGAAATGGGCGCACGATCACACCCCGCCCGAGTTTCGCCATGAGATGTTGGTCGAGGTCGAGGAGACTCCGCGTGGGTTGATCCTTCATGACGCCCGACCGCCGTGGGACGAGAAATACGGACCGGAGTGGATCAGAACCCCGTTTGCGCGACTTCTGTATGTGAACAAGCGGCGGGAGTGGACGCTCCACTGGGCTGATCGAAATAGCAAGTTCCACCGCTACGAGCTGGCCGCGCCGACGCCGCACATCGGGGACATCCTCACCGAGATCGATGCCGACCCGACCAACATTTTCTGGGGCTGACGTGACGGCGCCCGCCCCCTGGTCCTGCCGGTGAGGAAGCAACCATCTGGACGTTGTTTCAGATTCTGACCCGTTTCGCCAATACTGAAACGCAGTCGAGCCAGTCGAGCTGAAGCCAGGCTCACTCGGATCCCGGGTACTACTCGATGATGGATCCGAGCAGCTCGCCGGTGTACCCGATCATCACAGCTGCGACCGTCGCTTCGTCGATGATCCCTGCGAGCGCCCTCGTCGCGAGGTCGATGCCAGGGCTGCGTGGTGTTGCAAAGAGTTGACGCACGAAACCCAAGGCTGCATTGACAGCGGTTGATGATCGTTCGTCGGCGAGCAGCAGGATCGTGGCCGCGGCCATGTCTTCGACTGAGGTGGCGTCGAACAGTCGGTAGATGTCACCCGCGTCCTTGGGCATGAGACGCTCGGGAGTGGCCAGGCGTTCGCCAAGCTTGTGTGCCTTCGCCACCAGCAGAGCCGCCGGACCTGCGACGTTGACGACAACGGTTCGATCGTCAGCGGCCTCGAATGAGGCGATCTCGAACGGGTCGAAGTCGACGATCGCTCCGGCTACGCCTTCGCTCTTGCGAGCTGCGGTCTTGCCATGCTCGCCAGGGAGTCTGGCTCCGCGGCGTCCGGCCTTCGAGACGAGTTCGGCTGGGACGATCAGATCGACCGGCACGGTGATGTCGCCGTCAAAACCTGGCCGCTGGAACCGTTGTTCCCAGATGCCTGGCTCAGCCGTGAGTTCGAAACCGGCGTCGAGCATGGCATCGCCGAGGAGCGGAAGATCGGCCAGCAGGGCTGGGTCTAGCGCGAGGTCTGCGTCGGTGGTGAATGGTTGGTAGGTCGAGAGCCGACCGGCTGTGCGGAGATAGACGGCTTGGGCGCCGATGAGGACGATCGCTCCGATGTGTGGCTGAAGGGCGGTGAGCGCATCGAGGAGCACTCTTCGAGCTTCGACGTATTCGATGCGTGGCTGATCAAGACTCATCGCAGTGCGGCCTCGTTGCTCAGCGACGGCGCCTGCCAGCGGTTGGTATTGCCGGTCATCCATTTGATGAGGGCTTCGCCTTCGGCGGGCATGCGCCCCGGCCCGGTGAGGCAATCGATGGCGGCCTGGACGGGGGAGACGTAGATCATGTTGTCGGTCGTGGCGGTGCGTTCGAACACGATCTGATCGTAGGGGCGGGCTATGACAACGTTCCCACCGTTTTTGACTTGGCGAAGCCGCAGCGTGTCGGCCACACGTTCAGGGTCGTCTGCGTACACAACCGCTATCTCTGGTGCTGCCACCGAGACGGCACGAGCCGCAACGAACGAACCGGTGACCGCCCATTGTTTGAGTTTGCTGGCGCCGAGGTCATCGAGGAACTGTTCGGGGCCCGCCGAAGCAATCCAGTTTGTTGGTTCGTTCGCGTCGAGCAATGAGTAACTCGTGGTCAGTTGCCGGAGGAGTGCTTCCCATTCGACATGTTGGACCTTTCCTCTTGGCGGCCGGGTGATCAGCAACTCATCGGACAGGGCGGTGAGGACGCGAGAGACGTACCCAGCGTCGGTGTCGACCGCAGCAGCGAGTTCGCTGACGGCGTAAGGAGGACTGACTTCGACAAGTGTGCGGAGCAGCGCCCATGCCTTGGGGCCTCGAAGGTTGGGTCCCTTGCTTGGTTTGGGTGACGGGTCTTGGGTGGCGCCGTCGAGGCGGATGTAGATCTCGGGTGCGGGGAGGGACAGCAAGGTGTTGCCGGTGTCATCCCCATAGCTGAAACCGCAGTCGGAGAGGATCGCGCGAGTGCGTTTGCTTAGCCATCGGGCGAAAACAAACGTCGGCCGTGCGGGATCATCGAGGGCGACAGCGGATCGGGGGTCGAGTTCTTCCCGGACCACAACATCGAACTCACCCGTGGCGCCGCTCGTGTTGGTCGCTTGTACGGTCCCGCCGGTGTCGGAGCGGGCTACAACCTCGATCGTCCACTCTGGAGGAATGATTGAGGTGAGGGTGTCGACGGCAGCGTTGAAGCGCCGTCGAATGCGTTGGGGTACAGGCCTGCGGCCCATGAGCGCTCCCTTCAGATCAGTCCGCTCGCCATCCTACGTTAGGTTGACCAGAATACTTAATTGTCTGATGCAAACAAATCAATGTTCTAGACAAGACTTCCAAGGGATCTTCCCACGGACACTCCGGCACGGCCCGTTCGTTACAACGACCGGCCATCACGCCAAACCGTCGAAACTATTGAAAACACGGGCCTGGATGACACCAGAGGGGAACAACGGATACCAGCTGGAATGGCCCTCGAACGAACTCTCAACCCGAAGGTCGCCGGTTCAACCTGTCGCCGCCACCATGTGAAAGCCCTGGATACTCGATAGTTTCCGGCAACAAATGTGGAGTGGAGGGGACTGCGGAATGTGCAGCGACGCACACCTCAACACCAACCCGTTCGCAGATCTGAGCCACGAGCCGCCAACCCCGTGCGCTCAGTTCCTCGACGGCGAGCGCTACAGCAAGATCGGATAGAGTTTGTCAACCCAATTATCAACGAACTTTTCGACCGAGGCGCGATCAGCGCTACAGGCATCCACCGCATCCACCGCATCATCAAGGCCCCGTACGTCGGCGTCGCGCCGGAATGACCCGAAACGATCTTCGTCGCCGCCGACCTCGACCGGAACTCCGACATCATCAGCGAACTCAGCGAGGTGACTTCGTGACCGAAGAAACGAACAATTGCCGCTGTGAGCGTGGATCGCTGGCGGGGCGGAGCTGAGCTGAGCGTGGAGCCCATCGCACCTCGCCCCTATTTCGGAGGCCCCAGCGTTCATATGCTTCGGGTCCAACTTCTGTACGTGGAGCCGATGGTGTGGCGGCGGTTTGTACTGCCGTCAGAGACGAAGCTGCCGAAGTTCAACCGGATGCTCGAAGCGGTGATGGGCTGGGAGGGCTACCACCTGCACATGTTCGAGATCGCCGACCTGCGCATCGGGCTGCCCGACGAGGACGATGATGACGTCATCGACGAGCGGCGCATCACGGTCAAGCAGATGTTGCCGCGGAGGGGGTCGCAGTGACGTCACAGATCACCAACCGCCAGTCGGGCGAAGAGATCAGCGAGCTTCGGGCCCGAGTTGGCGCTGCCCGAACCCTACGCGATGACGAAGCCGAACTCGACGGCTGCCGGGCGCTACTCGATCACCCATGTTCGCACCATCAGGTTGTCCGCCACGAGGTGCTCGACGACATTTTCCAAATCCTTCGCCGCCTCGGACGCTACGACGAAGCGATCGCCGCCAAGCGCGCCGCGGTCGAGGCCGGCTACCGGTCGACGCCGGATCCTGAGGCTGACATCGCTGAAACCCTTGTCGAAGCTGGGCGCATCACTGAGGCCGACGAACTGTTCGCCGAACTGCGCCAGCGGGAACCCGACGACGTGTGGCTCTACAATTCGGCTGGCTGGGTGTACGGCCAGGTAGACGACCCGAAAGCGCTGCGCTGGCTGCAAGACGGCATCGAAGTTGCTCTCGATACCGGCGATCCCGACCGGGTGATCGGCCAGCTCCTGGAGATGACCAGGGCATGCTGGGATCGCATCGGCAAAGCCCACGACGGCGCACTTATCATCCGGATCGAGGAGTTCCAGAGCGACTGGGTGCGCCCGCTTGGCCGGCAGAGCGCATCAGACAAGCTGTCACGTCTCGAGGAGCCGAGGCGGCGATGTGGGCATTGCGGCTTTGACCCCAACCAGCCGCCACTGTCAGCTGGCACACCAGGGGGAACGCTGGGCCGCGCCGAGCCGGCAAAGGTGGCATGGTCACTGGCGTGGTTCCCTGCTGACGAGTGGGCCGCGGCGATCACGCGGTGGCCGCACCTGACCGAGAGCCTCCCAACGCCCCACGACACGTATAGTCGGCGACTCGAAGCGCGGATGAAGTGGCTGGCCCGCCAACAAACCGGCCAGCAGCTGTCGATTTCGCCGCTCAGCGTCGATGAGCTGACCGAGACCGAAGGCGAACAGGCCGGCACCGGTGAAGGCCGCTCGCATCTGGCTGCCGAGGTTGCTCGCACCGGCCGGGCCATCGCCTGGCCTCCGGCCCGCAACGAGACCTGCTGGTGTGGATCGGGCCGCAAGTACAAGAAATGCTGCGGGCCCGTGCCACCAGCGGAGTATGACGAACCGTGATCCCGAGCTCGACCTTGCCCGAGGTCAGCGCCCGATAGACGCCCGCAACGCAGATCCCATTCGAGGTCCGTGACCAGATCCATTGGGAGATCGACGTGACCGACCACGCCATCACCGCGCTCGAATGCCGTCCGCCCTGGCGTGAGGACTTCGCCCTGAGTGGACCCGGTTCCCGATCTGCCGGTTCCGCTACACGAAGGTCCGCTGTCCGCGGTCTGAGATCAGGTCAGCGCGGCCACGATCGGTGCCATTGCTTCTATGTCTCGGCTGACGAAGTAGCTGATGCCCCATTGCTCACGGATGCGGGTGAAGTGGTCCACGATCTGGCGGTGGGTTCCGACCGCCATGTACGGGGTGGTCAGCGCCTCTTCTGCGGTCATGGTCTCGATTTCCGCGGCCATGTCGGCGGCGGCCTGCTGGCGATCATCGGTGATCACGATGCGCTGAACCAGAGCGTTCAACTCCGGCACGTCGACTCGACCCGTTGCGGCCTCCCGGATCGTCGTGATCTGGTGTTCCAGCCAGGACTCGGCGAACTTCACCGTGTGCCGTTGACCATCGGCCAGGGTCTTACCGAGGCCATTCAGCCCGATGATGTCGCTGTGGCGAGCGGCATGGGTCAGCAACGCCGTCCCGTTCCCCGCTTCCATGATCGGTACGCGCTCCTGAAGGGCGGGCCGGATGCTGGCGTTCTCAATCGTGTAGTGATCGCCGTCGAAATTGACCGTCTCTCCGTCAAGGAGAGGTCGGATGATCTGGATGGCTTCGAACAGCCGCTGTTTTCGCTTTGCCGCCGGTGCAAGGTCCAGTCCGGTGGCCGCAAATTCATGCGACGTGTGGCCGGCGCCCAGGCCCAGCTCCAGCCGCCCGTTGCTCAGCCGGTCCAAGGTCGCGGCCTCCCAAGCAAGCTGAACCGGGTTGCGCATCTCGTTGTTGAGCACGAACGTGCCCAGGCGAATGGTGCTGGTCTCGCGGGCGAGCGCAGCCAACACGATCAGCGGCGAGTCCATCGTCTCGCCAATGTGATCGGGAAGGGTGACGGTGTGATAACCGGCGGCTTCGGCCTGTTTCGCTTCGGCGATCATCACATCGATGCCGTCAACGGGTCGAAGCTGATGGCCGAAGCGGAAGGCTCGGGTCACGGAATTTGCCATGGCTGTTTATATCAGATTTGATATACCACCCCGACCTCTTCGCCCCCAGGCCGATATCACATTCGATATAAGGTGGGGTGATGACTGCATCGGCTTTCCCAGGGTTCGAGGCGTTCAGCGCGGATCCGGGTGAGGTGGGTGCGTCGCTGGCCGCAAGGAGACGGTCGCTCGGACTGAGTCAAGCCGAAGTAGCCGAACGGATGGGAACCTCGCAGCCGGCAGTGGCCCGCTTGGAAGCGGGTTCGACCAACGCTCGACTCTCCACTGTCTCGCGTTACGCGCAGGCGCTGGGCTGCACCATTGAGTTCTTGATGCAGCCCGAACCAACCGATGGTTGATCCATTCGCCAACGCAGTTTTCGGCGGGCGCAGTGCGTCCATTGATCAGCGTCGAGTGATGCTCTTCGGTCCGCTCGACGCAGGCGCTGCAACCAAAGCGAGCGCGACCATGATGTTGCTCGATGGAACCAGCGCCGAGCCGGCGAGCCTGGTCATCAACAGTCCCGGTGGTCCGCTTTCTGATGCCTTGGTGCTGGTGGACACCGTTGCGCTGATGCGGGCTCCGGTCACCGTTGACGTACTGGGCCGGGCCCATGGTTCTGCAGGTGCGGTTGTCGCCTCGGCGCCGGGAGTCCGTCGGATCAGCCCGACCGCGTCGCTCTCGTTGCGACTGGACCCGGTGCCCGTGTCTTCGGCCCGAACGGCCAATGAACTCGCCACTGTCGCCCAGTCCGTGGCGGACACCCGGCGGCGGCTGGCGCAGCTGGTGGGCTCACGCACCGGTCACACGATCGAATGGGTGACCGAACAGTTTGATTGCGGCGGTCTGTTTGGGCCGAACGAAGCAGTGGAACTTCACCTGGTGGATGACGTGCGCTAGTCGGCCGCGCCGGGGACTGCTCAGAGAACGATGGCTGACCCGGTCAGCAGGTCGGTGGACTCTGCGATGCTGGCCGGTGGCGCAAAGTGGTAGCCCTGCATCAGGGTGATCCCTACCGCCAGAAGTGCGTCCACCTGGTCCTGCGTTTCCACGCCCTCGGCAATGACCACCAGATCACATTCGCGGGCCAGGTGCACGGTGGAGGAAACAATCGCTCGCGCGGTTGGGTTGTGTTGCATCTCAGCCACAAATGAGGCGTCGAGTTTGAGGCCGGTAATGGGCAATCGCAGGACGCGGGTCAGCGAGGAATGAGCTTTGCCAAAGTCGTCGAGGAACACGTTGAGTCCCATGGCTGCGGCCCGACGGACATGCCGCTCGGTGTCGGCGTAGTTGTGAACAATCTGACTCTCGGTCAGCTCGACGGTCCAACGGCTTGGGTCGATGGGTTCGTCCGCCAGCCAATCGAGAAACGGCCCCAGATCGCCAGCCTCAACATTGACGCCCAGACGAGGTGACTCTGCGGGGCCCAGCGCAATGGTGAGATCAATCAGTTCGGTGGCCACGGCCCGGGTCACCGCCGGGAGAAGGTTGCTCCGTTCGGCGCTGACAATGAAGTCGGCGGCCGGTATCACCTTCCCTTTGCGGCTCCAACGACCGAGAGCCTCGTAGGCAACAATACGTCCGAGCTCCACGTTCACGATTGGCTGCAGGTGGGCGGAGACTTCGCCGCGTCGCAGCGATGCTCGCAGCTCAAGTTCGACGTCCTGTTCCCGCAGCAGCTGATCATGCATCGCTTCGTCAAAGAGTCGAACCGAAGCACCGTCGCGTTTGGCCGCGTACATCGCCGTGTCGGTGTGGTGCAGCAACTCCGTTGCGCTGACGCTGCTTCCATCCGACCAGACCACGCCGATACTCGCAGTGATGGCAACGCGGTGTTGCAGCAGCTGGAACTCATGCTCGAAAACCGAAGTCAGCTTTTGGGCGATGGCCATGGCTCCTGCCCGGCTCACGTCCTCAACGCAGACCGCAAACTCGTCGCCTCCCATTCGGCCGATGAGGTCGGCATTGCGAAGCACGCCACGTAGTCGTTCGGCAACCGCCGCCAAGAGTTGATCGCCAGCTTGATGACTGAGCGTGTCGTTGATCAGCTTGAACCGATCGATGTCGATAAAGAACAGGCACGCGGGCTGTCGCAGAAGCAGTACGTCCTCGACCTGCTCCATGAACGCGGTGCGTCGGAGCGTGCCGGTCAGCGCATCGCGCTCACCGGCGAGACGCGCCTGTACGGAGGCGTCAACGATGTGCTGCTGCTGGCGACCGCTTTCAATCGCTTGCATGGCGGACAAGGGCGCGAGCCAAATGATGGACAACTGCGGTATCGCACTTGCAAAGATGTGGTCGGCGAGCGACCACGCAACGACCGATGCCACGCAGATGCTGGCGAGCCAGACCGATGCGAGGACCGGCTTCGCCGAAAGCGCGAAGGCGGCCAGCGGCATGGAGAGTAGAGCGAAAAGCAACAGCAGGTACTGGCCGGCTTCACTGCCGGGCATGGCGACCAGTGGGACCAGACCGGAGGCGACGGCCCACAGGCCGTAAAGCGCCAGCGAGCGTGGGTCATCGGCGGACACTCGTTGCGTGAGCACGAGGGCGTGCGGGATGCATCCAAAAAGCATCACGACCGAAAGAACCAACCCGGTGACAAGAGCGTCGACCAACCAGAAGGTGAATGTGGCAGCAAGGACGTTGAACGGCGTGCTTGCGGCCCATCGCATGATCAGCCCCCGGAACGCCTGATCCATCAGCTCCCGGTCAGCTGCTTCGGCCCGCTGCTCGCTCATCTTGAGGCCCTCCCGCCCGCGCCGAAACCCTACCCGGACCCTGGAACGCGCATGTGAACTCCGTCGCCACCATTACCTTTGGGGGATGGAGTTGAACTGGCATGGCGATGATCCGGGGTTGACTGATTGGCGAATGCTCGACCGTGATCCCGGCGACGATCTGATCGACATGGATGTGGTCCTGACGTATCGCCGGGACCGGGTCCGCCAGGAGATGGCCCGGTACGGCGTGGACTGCTGTCTTCTGTTTGACGCAGTCAACATTCGTTATGCCACTGGTGCGCGGAACATGCAGATCTTCACGTCACGGAACGCCCCGTCGCGGTACGTCTTCCTGCCGCTCGATGGTCCGGTGATCCTTTGGGAGTTCACCGGTTGTGGCCATCTGGCTGACGGCTTGGACACCATTGACGAGGTTCGCGACGCGGTCACCGCAAGCTTTGTGGCGGCGGGTGATGACATCGCCGAGCGAGAGCGGATCTGGGCTGCAGACATTGCCCAGGTCATTGGCCAGTACTGCGGCGCAGATGCAAACGTCGGTATCGAACGCATCAACGCCGGCGCGGCCCTGGCCCTGGCCGGCAAAGGCTTCAACCTCGTCGATGCCCAGCAACCAGTGGAGCGGGCGCGAGCCATCAAGTCTGACGAAGAGATGAAGTGTGTGCGGTCGTCCATCCGAGCCACCGAACTGGCGGTTGGAGAACTTCGCTCAGCAATCCAGCCGGGCCTGACCGAGCAACAACTGTGGAGCGTGTTGCACCAGGCCGTCATCGCTCAAGGCGGCGACTATGTGGAGACCCGACTCCTGAGCTCCGGAGAGCGGACCAACCCATGGTTTCAGGAGACGAGTCATCGCGTCATTCAACCCAACGAGCTGATTGCGCTGGATACCGATGTGGTTGGCTGCTTCGGGTACTACGCCGACTTCTCTCGTACCTTTCATGCAGGGCCGGATGAGCCGACCGCCCAGCAACGCGAGCTGTACGCAGTGGCGCACGAACAGGTGCATCACAATATGGGAATCATTGCGCCGGGCGTGAGCTTCAAGGAGTATTCGGACAAGGCGTGGAACATCCCCCAGCAGTTCGAAGCCAACCGGTACTACCTGTCGGCGCACGGCGTGGGCATGACCGGTGAGTACCCGTACCTCTACCACCATCGGGACTACGAAGCCGCGGGCTATGACGGCGTATTTGAGCCGAATATGACCATTTGTGTGGAGTCCTATGTCGGTTACGAGGCTGGCCGGGAGGGAGTGAAGTTGGAACAGCACTGTCTGGTGACCGAGAGCGGCTTGGAAGTGCTGTCGACTTTCCCATTCGAGACCAGCCTGTTGCCCACCACGTAAGCTCAGCCGATGCGCAACGGCAGCGCACATCGCTGTGCCTACTGCCATGTCCGGGCTGTTTCTGGGCATCACCCCGCGGCAATCCCGAAGAGTCGATCTTCGTCTACCGAATGCAAACCGAAGATCCCGGCGCCGTGATGCCCGAACTCGGACGCGCCGTCATTCATGACGAGGGAGTAGCGCTTATCTCCGAGTGGATCGAATCGCTGAGTGGGGATTGCCAGTTCTGGACGCCGGGCTCAGGCGCTCAACTCTGCGGCCAGAGCTTCGGCCTGCGCGTGCACGGCCTGCAGGCACCCCAACAGGTCCTGGCTGGGTAGCGGCGCGTTCCATTCGCGGATGTGGCGATCGGTCGGGATGGCGGCGTGGTCACAACCGACACTGACCAGGATGTCGGCGGCGGCGGTGTCTGATTCAGTGACCTTTCGCGGTTGCCAACCAATGCTGAAGCCCTGTTGCTTGAGCGCGGCGGCCATGGCCGGCATCGGTACGTTGTCGGGCTCAGGGCCGGCGACATTGACGGTCACGTCATGACCCAGACGAGCGGCGGCCGCCCGAAAGTAGGTGGCCGAGGCAAGGCTCTTGGCCGCCGCATGGGGGCACATGAAGAGAACAGATGTGGTCATGGGGACTCCTGGATTGAGGGCGGGTGTTCAGATGAGGAATTGATAGATCACGCCAACGACGGCGGCGGCGGTAACAACTCGCAGCGTCTTGATCTTGAATGTGAAGATGGCGATGCCGGCGGCGATGGCGATCACCGCCGCCATCCAGTTCAGTGAACTCAGGCCTGGCTCATAGAAGAGCGCTCCGAACCGGCGGTGTTCGGTAACCGTTTCGAACAGGGTGAACAGCGCAAACCAGATGGCGAGGTTGAGCACCACGCCCACAACCGCGGCAGTCACCGTCGACAGAGCCGACGTGAGCGATGGGCGCCCGCGAAGATGTTCGATGAAGGGTGCGCCCAGGAAGATCCAGAGGAACGATGGAATGAAGGTCACCCAGGTTGCGACCACCGCGCCGCCGATTCCGGCTTGCAGCGCGGAGAGCGAACCGGGGTCGCGATACGGACCCATGAACCCCACGAACTGGACCACCTGAATGAGCGGTCCCGGTGTGGTTTCGGCCATACCGAGTCCGCTGATCATCTCGCCGGGTTCGAGCCAGCCGAAGGTGGTGACCGCTTCCTGGGAGATGTAGGCCAAAACCGAGTACGCGCCGCCGAAGGTCAGTACGGCGGCGGTGGAGAAGAACCAGGCGACGTCCACAAACACCGATGACTTGCCAAGGAGTGCGAGCATGAGCAGCACCGGTCCAAACCACAGCGCAAGTCCGCCGCCGAGGACGGTCAACGCTCGGGACCAGGAGGGTCGGCCGCCAACGTTGTGGTGGTCGCTGACCAGCACGTTGGCGTCGTCGACCACGCCTTCCTCGTCATGGCCAGTGATGAGGTTGAACCACTCGGGTGCCAGCTTGCCGCCAGCGAGGCCGATCACGATCGCAACAAACACGATCAGGGGGAAGGGGAGCTCGAAGAAGAAGATGCCGACGAAGGCGCCGGCCGCAATCAACAACATGGCCGGGTTCTTGATGACCCGGCCACCGATGCGCAGCACCGCACTGGCGACGACCGCAATAACTGCGGCCGAGATGCCAAAGAAGAGGCCTTCGACCCAGGTGACGTCTCCGTAGGCTGCGAAGAGAATGCTCAGGACCATGATCGAGACGAAGCCGGGCAGGATGAACAGCGCTCCGGCGAAGAGTCCGCCGATGGGGCCGCGAAGAAGCCAACCCAGATAGGTGGCCAGCTGCTGGGCTTCGGGACCTGGGAGCAGCATGCAGTAGTTCAGGGCGTGGAGAAAGCGTCGTTCGCCAACCCAGCCGCGGCGCTCGACGATCTCGTCGTGCATCACCGCGATCTGGCCGGCCGGACCGCCGAAGCTGTTGGCAGCAACCGTGCCCCAGGCCGCCCACCAGTCTTTGCGAGGAATGACGTCGCCGGGCCACATCTGCTTGTCGGTTGTTTCCACCACTTCCTGCGGACTGCTCATTGGGCGCTCCCACCCTCAGAGATTCTTATGTAACCATGGTTGCATGTCCACTGCATGGCCGCAGGGTACGCTTGCAACCATGGTTGCGCAAATTCCGACCGATCCCCCTGCGGGTCAACAGTGGGTCCTGCTGAGCTACCGCGTCCCACGCGAGCCATCGACCCCCCGGATTGCCATTTGGCGTCGGCTCAAGCGTCATGGTGTTGCTCAGGTTGGTGACGGGTTGGTGGCGCTGCCATTTGATGCTCGAACCAAGGAGAGTTTGGAGTGGATTGCGGCCATGGTCATCGAGGCCGACGGCGAGGCGATCGTGTGGGTGGCAACCACGACCAAGAGTCAGGATCGGGACCTGGCGCGCAAGCTCAGTGCAGACCGGGATGAGGAGTATGCGGGGTTGATCGACGAAATTCACGCCGAGGGGGCCGAGATCAACGGTCGAACAGTGAGCCGCTATCGGCGGGCACTCCGCCGCATAGAACGCCGCGACCACTTTCGTTCGGCGCGACGGGAAGAAGCCCGGATCGCCGTCATGGACATGGTGGATGCCGCGGAACTGCGGAAGGAAACCGCATGAAGTGGGCCACGCGATCCGGCATCCATGTTGATCGGGCCGCCTCGGCGTGGCTGATAACCCGGTACGTGGACGACGATGCCGTGTTCGTCTATGTCGACGATCTTGAGGATGTGCCCAGCGATGCGACGGCGTTCGACATCGTGGGCTGTGACCTGAGCCATCACGGTGACGACGTCACCTTCGAAACCATTCTGCGCCGCAACGATCTGATGGATCCGGTCCTGTGGCGCATCGGTGAGATCGTGCACCAGGCTGACGTGGAAGACGACCGCTTCGATGCCCCCGAGGCTCCGGGACTGGATGTGATTATTCGGGCGCTGGGGCTTGACCGTTCCGATGAAGAGGTCCGACACCTGACCGCCGCCATCCTGGACAGCCTCTACAACTATCTGCGCCGCGAAACCCTCGCCTGACCGTCAACATCGCCCAGCTGAAGCCATCTACTCGGCGTTGACGGTGTCGACCAGGTCCATGAGTCGGTCCAATGAGTCCAGCTTGGACGTCTCGTCGTCACCGGCAATGCTGACGCGAATGGTTCCAACGCCGACATCCCGATAGCGGCGGAGTCGTTCGGTAACTGAGTCGTCGTCGCCCAGCAGGTTGGTGTGCATGCCGATCTCGATTGGCACCTTGGCTGCGGCGGCATCCCGCTTGCCGGACTGCCAAAGTTGGTGCACTTCTTCTATCGCTTCGCCAAAGCCCTGACGGGTGAACGCCTGGTTGTAGAAGTTGGTCGTGGTTGAACCCATGGCGCCGATGGTGAACGCGTAGCCGCCGGCGTGTCGGCGGCCAACTTCTTCCAGATCGTCGGAGAATTCCAACGTGGCGGCCACGGTCAGATCCACGTCCGCGGGGGCCCGGCCCGCCGCCTCGGCTGCGTCTCTGATGGGATCCAGAAACACCGCTGCTGTTTCGGGCATGAACGCGGTGCCGATCCAGCCGTCGGACATCTCACCGGTGAGGCGGAGGTTTGCCGGGCCCATGGACGCCACATAGATGGGAATGGATGGGACGGTGTCCCCGGCCACCGGCGAACGCAGCGAGCGACCTTGACTGTCAGGGAGGGGCAGCTGATGGACCTTGCCGTCATAGGCCAGCCGCTCACCGGCCGCGATCATGCGAACGATCTCGATGGTCTCCCGGGTCCGGGTGAGAGGGCGCTCAAACCGCACGCCATGCCACCCCTCCATCACCTGCGGTCCGCTGGTGCCAATACCGAGCACGAATCGATTGTCCGACATCTGCTGCAGTGCCAACGCGGACATGGCCAACATGGCCGGCGAGCGGGCCCCCAATTGCACGACCCCGCTGGCCAACTGCATCTCTTCGGTCACCGCCGCCAGGTAGCCGAGCGGCGTGAGCGCGTCGTACATCCACGCTTCAGGAACCCAGACCGAGCTGGCCCCCAGGCGTTCGGCGTCCCGCACCGCGTCCAACGAAGCTCGGGATGCGCCCGACGGCAGCACCCCAATCTTGAGGGTCATGAACGGCCGGCTTCGGCCCGGTCGCGGATGCCGTCAACGGTTGATTGCATGTTGTCGGTCCATTCCTTCAGGCGGCCGGCGACGATGTCCTCTTCACGGTCCGGCATTCGCTCGATCGCCGGAGTCAAGCCTGATCGGCCCGGCCCCATTACCGCAGTGAAACGGAGGGTCGACCCGCCGCTTGCCGGTTCGAGGTCGAAGCGCCAACTTGCCGCTTTGGTCTCCATGCTTTGGCCCACCATCCAGCCGAACGACTGGTCGACGGCGTAGTCGGTCACCGTGCACTCCACATCCCATTCACCTACAACGGGGTGCTTGTTCCAGCCGCGGAAGGTTGCCCCCGGGGCTGGTTCATCGGAAATCCATTCGGCCCGCATGAACTCGTTGGAGAACGCGGCCGGCGTATTGATATCGGACACGATCGGCCACACCGCATCCGGTGGCTGGTTGATGTGGACCTCAACGGAGGTGGTGGGACTGTCTGCGTACTTGACCATGGGTACGTAGTAGCACTGCCGGAAGGCCATGCGAGACCGAGTCAACGTGGACTCCATTTGGAGCAACCGTGGTCATCAGCATCGAACCCGCTGATGATGACAGCCCAGCCCCGTTTGCCTTCAAGCCCCTTGCGGCTCAAGTGCCAGCCGGCATCGGCGATCACCAGGACATCCTCTTGGGCGCCGGCCCGGCCTTCCCCACCGGCACCGCCACCATCAGCTGACCCCGGGAGTCCCCCAAACAGCCTCCAAAGCCCAGCGCCCGGAACCTCCTGAGGGTCCCGGGCGCTGCTGGTTTGCTCTAGGGTTCGGGACGTCGAACCGGATCGATGGTCGGCGTGGGGGAGAGATATGGCCGGCGCAAATTTGGGTTCGATCTGGGAGGGGATTGCCGACGTGCGGGCCGACCGTCCCGCCTTGTTCCATGGTGATCTCACCCGCACGTGGGGCGAGTTTGAGGACCGCGGATCGCGGCTTGCTTCGGTGTTGGGAGAGGCGGGCGTGACCTCGGGCGACAACGTGGCCCTTGCGCTCTTCAACGGCCCGGAGTACTTGGAAGCCGAGCTGGCGGCGTTCAAGTGTCGAGCAGCCCCGTGCAACGTCAACTATCGGTATGTGGAGAACGAACTCCGCCATCTGGTCGACGACTCCGACGCCAAAGCGGTTTTCTTCGACCATGCCCTGGGTGAACGGTTTGACAACGTTGTTGCCCATCTCCCCAAAGTCCAACTGTGGGTTCACGTTGGCGACGGTCCCTGTCCGGACTGGGCGGTTGGGTACGAAGATGTGATTGCGGCTGCGGATCCCGCGCCTCGGATTGACCGCAGCGATCAGGACCTGTGGATTCTCTACACGGGCGGCACCACGGGCAATCCCAAGGGCGTCATGTGGCCGCACTCCAGCCTGGCCGGTCTGGTGAACCGGTCCTTTGCGCCGCTGGGCATCGACCTACCCCAGTCGGCGGCCCAGGTGCCCGCGATGGTGGACGCCATTGATGCATTGGGCATCACCCCGCGCCAGCTGGCGGCGGCGCCTCTCATGCACGGGACTTCCGGCTTGGGGGCACTCTTCACGTTGTTTCAAGGCGGTTCGGTAGTGACGCTGACCGGGCGCCAGATGGACGCCCATGATCTTTGGAAGACCGCGGTGGCGACCGAGACCACCACCGTGTCGATCGTCGGCGACGTTTTCTGTCGGCCAATGGTGGAGGCGCTTGACGAAGCAGCGGCCGCCGGTGACCCGTACGACCTGACCGCGTTGGGCACGGTGGTTTCCTCCGGGGTCATGTGGAGTCAGCCAATCAAGGATCGCCTGCTGGCCCACGCCGTCGCGGTGGGCACAACGCTGACCTTGCGGGATTCGCTCGGCGCCAGCGAAGGCGTGGGTTTCGGCTCCCGAGTGTCCACCGGCGATGACGACACGACCACCGCATCGTTCGCCCTGGGGCCGGAGGCCGCGGTGTTCACCGACAGCGGCGAGCGGGTGGTCCCCGGTTCCGGTGAGGTCGGACTGCTGGCGGTGGGCGGAGCCATTCCGCTGGGGTACTACGGCGATCCGGTGAAGAGCGCTGAAACGTTCAAAGAGATCGACGGATCACGGTGGTCCATTCCGGGCGACTTCGCCACCGTGGAGGCTGACGGCGCCGTGACGTTGCTCGGTCGGGGGTCGGTCTCCATCAACACCGGCGGGGAGAAGGTCTTCCCCGAAGAGGTCGAAGAAGCGCTGAAGCTGTTGCCCCAGGTTGTTGACGCCACAGTTGTTGGGGTGCCCGACCCGAAGTGGGGCGCGGTGGTCACCGCCGTTGTTCAGCTGGCTGAGGGCCGCGAGCCGGACACCATCAACTTGACAGGCACCCTGATCGATGCGCTCCGGACCAACCTCTCCGGCTACAAGTTGCCCAAGCACATTGTCCCAGTGGAGAAGGTCTTCCGCGGTCCCAATGGCAAAGCCGACTACACATGGGCCACCGCCGTTGCCATGGATGCGCTCGGCATCGACTGACCGGCCGGCCCGCTGCCGCCAACGAATGGCCTCACGATCAGCTGTCGTCGAGCTGGACCAGGCGAAGCATGGACGGGTCGTAGCGGTCGCCGGCGATGGCGTCGGGCACGAAGATCGATTGAATTCGGTCCACAACCTCGGCCGAAAGTTGCACGTCCGCCGCAGCCACGTTCTGTTCCAGCCACGTGCGGCGTCGGGTGCCGGGGATCGGCGCAATGTGATTGCCTTTGGCCAGGACCCAGGCCAGGGCCAGTTGGGCGGGGGCGATGTCGAGTTGGTCGGCGACCGCCTCGAACTGCGCAACGAGGGCGCGGTTGTGGGCGAGGTTGTCGCCAGTAAAACGGGGGTTGCGACTGCGCCGGTCTTCATCGCCCGCCAGTTCATCCTGGCTCTGAATTGCGCCGGTGAGCATGGCGCGGCCCAGGGGACTGAAGGGCATGAAGCCGACGCCGAGTTTGGCGCAGGTGGGGATCATCTCCTGCTCCCGGTCCCGGGTCCACAACGAGTACTCGGACTGCACCGCCGCTATGGGGTGCACGGCATGGGCTCGGCGCAGGGTGTCGGCGTTCACTTCGCTGAGACCAAGATGGCGGACCTTGCCGGATTCGACCAGTTGCGCCATGGCGCCGACCGTGTCCTCGATGGGCACCGCGGGGTCCACCCGGTGAAGGATGTAGAGGTCAATGTGGTCAAAGCCCAGTCGCTCCAGCGATTCATCGCATCGGGCTTCGATGCGGTCCGGATGGCCGTCGATGGTCGGCTTTCCGTCGGCGCCTCTGGCGAAGCCAAACTTGGTGGCCAGCACCACGCCGTCGCGCCAGGGCTTCAAGGTTGGACCGACGAGTTTCTCGTTCTCGCCCAGGCCGTAGACGTTGGCAGTGTCAAAAAGCGTGACGCCCAGCTCCACCGCTCGACGAAGCGTGGCCCGGGCTTCTTCCTGATCCGCCGGTGAATCGGATGGGCCGTAGTGGCCGGTCATCGTCATGCAACCAAGGCCGATTGCCGAAACTGTGAGGTCACCGAACTGTCGAGTCTTCATGGTCTTGAACGTAGTTGCTCCGAAGGTGACACACTTCAAGCGATGAAGAACCCACCATTCAACTACCACCGACCGGCAACGGTCGAGGAGGCGTTGGCGCTGTTGGCCACCCACGGCGATGACGCCAAGGTGCTCGCCGGTGGCCAGAGCCTGCTGCCGGTCATGGCCTTGCGGCTCGGTCGACCGGAGCATGTGATCGACATCGGTGCCATCGCGTCGCTGAAACACATCACCGCGGGTGACGGGGTGACCCTCGGTGCCATGGTGCGCCACGCCCAGGCGGAGAAGTCGCCGGAGGTGGCCCAACATGCGCCGTTGGTTGCGGCCGCGCTGCCGTATGTGGGTCACCGGGCCATCCGCAACCGGGGCACGGTGGTTGGCAGCATCGCTCACGCGGATGCGGCCGCCGAGTTGCCGGCGGTCTGCCTGGCGGTCGGCGCAACCATGCGGGTTGCTTCCACCGAAGGCACCCGGGAGATCCCCGCCGCTGATTTCTTCGACGGCCACTTCACCACCACCGCTGGATCACATGAGCTGGTCACCGAGGTTCACTTCCCCGCCTGGAGTGCCAGCGCGGGTGGCGCGGTGGTGGAGATCAGCCGTCGCCACGGCGACTACGCCATGTGCGGCCTGGCCTGCATGATCGATGCGCCGGGAGGCACGATCGACTCGGCGGCACTGGCGTTCTTCAGCGTGGCAAGCACGCCGGTGCGGGTGGCCGAGGCCGAAGCCGCGCTCATCGGTAGAGCTCCATCCGAAGAGGCGTTTGTCGAGGCCGCCTCGATCGTGAAGAACACCCTGACGCCGGACGGTGACATACACGCCACCGCCGCCTATCGAAAGCACATTGCCGGTGTCCTCACCCGCCGCGGCCTGGCCGAAGCGGCCGCCCAGATTGGAGTTCCGGTATGAGTCTGTCTTCTGCTCACGTATCGATTGGCGAAACCCTCGCCATCAACGTCACCATCAATGGCCGGGCGCACGCGCTTTCGGTGGAGCCGCGCCGCTCACTGGCCGATGTCATTCGGGAAGAAGTTGGTTTGACCGGCACCCATCTTGGGTGCGAGCACGGGGTCTGCGGGGCGTGCACGGTTTTGCTTGACGGCGAGCCCTCCCGATCGTGTCTCATGCTCGGGGTCCAGGCCGACGGTGCCGACGTGGTCACCATCGAAGGCCTGGCCGATGCGGACGGCACCATGCATCCGGTCCAGCAGGCCATGCACGAAGCCATGAGTTTCCAATGCGCCTTCTGCTCGCCCGGGTTCCTGATGGCGGCGGTGGCCCTGGTCCGGGACAATCCGCAGCCATCCAGGGCCGAGATCCGGGAGGAGCTCTCCGGAAACCTCTGCCGGTGCACTGGGTACCAATCGATCATCGAAGGCGTGGAAACCGCAGTGGAGCTGATGGGCAACCGGACCGGAGACCGCGCATGACCGCCGTGGACGACACCCAGACATCGGGCCTTGGTTTTGTTGGCCAGCGCGTCAAGCGGGTGGAAGACGAGCGCTTGCTCATCGGCGAAGGAAAGTTCGTCGCCGATCTGAACCCGGAGGGCATCCTGCATGCCGCGTTCCTCCGCAGCCCGTTTCCCCACGCCACCATCACATCCATCAACACGGCGGCTGCCGCCCGGCTCCCCGGCGTCGTCCGGGTCTTCACCGCCGCGGAAATCAACGCGGTGACCAATCCGTTCATCCCCTTCTTCACTGCCGAGGGGGCCTACACCCCGCTCTACAACGTGCTGAGCGAAGACCGGGTTCGTCACATCGGTGATCCGGTGGCGGTCGTGGTGGCCGAGTCACGCTACATCGCCGAAGACGCGTTGGAGATGATCGAGGTTGAGTACGACGACCTGGAGGCCACTGGCACGATCGATCAGGCGCTGGAGTCCGGCCGGCAGCAGCTCTGGGATCTGTCCGACGGCAATGTGCTGGTCGACATGACCATGCCCTTTGGTGATGTTGCCGGCGTGTTTGCCAAAGCGGATCGGGTCATCACCCGCACCCTGAACTGCCCCCGCCAGACCAACCAACCAATGGAGACCCGGGGCACGGTGGTTCTGGTGGATCCAAAGACGGGACACCTGGAGATTCACAACACCTCCCAGTCGCCTCATTTCCTCAAGTGGGCGGTGGCGGCGATGCTCGTCAACGACGGCGGGGTGAAGAACTTTGCGGCGTTCGTGCGCAACAAGGATCGACGCAAGGCCTTCACCACTGCCGCCAGGGCCTTCATCAAGAAGAACAAGGACAAGTTGAAAGAGGTCGACAACGCGGGGCCACGGGCCCAGATCAGGAAGGACAAATCGTTCCTGCGGCACCAGACGCGGATGGCGATGGGCCTGCTGGCGACCAGCGACTATCCCACGGTGAAGTCGGTGGACATTGGCGGCGGCTTCGGGTCCAAAGGCTCTGTGGCACGGGAGGACATTGCCATTGCCGCAGTTGCCCAGCAGCTTGGCAAATCGGTCCAGTGGATTGAGGACCGGGTTGAGAATCTTCTGGACGGCGGTCAGGCCCGCGAGGAGCGCTTCACCGTGTCCGTGGCAGTTGACAACGACGGCACCCTCCGTGGTCTGAAGGTCGATGCGGTCCTGGATCAGGGCGCCTATCCGGCGTTCCCGATTTCCCCAATGGTGACCCTGATGCTGTGGAAGGTCTACATGCCCGGCGCCTACGACTTTGAGGCGTTTGAGTTGCGGGGTCGATCGGTGGCCACCAACAAGGGTCGGGTGGTGCCGTACCGCGGACCGTGGGCCAATGAGACCTGGATGCGGGAGCGCATGCTCGACATCGTCGCCAAAGAGCTGGGCATGACGCCGACCGAGCTCCGGGCGAAGAATCTCATTCGGGAAGACAAGCTCCCGATGCCGATGATCACCGGCCCGGATATGGACAAGACCATGTCGGTCGCCAGGACCTTTGACCGGGCGATGGAAATGATCGACAGGGATCAGTTTGCCCGGGACAAGGCCGACGCTGAGGCTTGCGGTCACAGGCTGGGGCTGGGTATCGCCTGCTATCACGAGGCTGCACCCGGCCCACCGAACTTCTTCCACTCGGTGCAGCCGGGCAACGACATGCTTGTGTACGAGGACGGCCGAGCCGAGATCGCCGCCGACGGCACCATAAACATGTTCACCTCGCAGAGCCCACACGGACAGAGCCACCAGACCACCTACACCCAGGTTGTGGCCGATGAGTTTGGCGTTCCGATGGAGGACGTCAACATCATTTGGGGCGATACCGACCGCACCCAGTTCAGTTTCCTGGGTACCGGCGGCAGCCGTGGTGGACCGCTGGGGGCAGGCGTGATGCGTATGACCGCTCGTGAAGTGCGGAACCAGGTGGTGGACGTGGCGGCCGACATGCTTGAAGCATCGAAGGCCGACATTGAGATCACTGCCGGGAACATCCACGTGGCTGGCGTTCCGTCACGCGGCATCACCTACCAGGACGTGGCCAGCAAGGTTGCGGCGGACAAGGGCGTGGCTGACGGTCCGGTCTTCATGGAGGAGCTGAAGTACGAGGGCGTGGGCAACGGCGGCTGGTCGGTTGCCACTCACGTGGCGGTGGTGGACATCGATCTGGAGACCGGCATGGTCGAGATCCCGCGCTATCTGGTGGTGGAGGACTGTGGTCCGATCATCAACCCGGGGGTGGTGGACGGTCAGGTCCGCGGCGGTGTCGCCCAGGGCGTGGGGGCGGTGTTCTACGAGCGGCATCACTATGACGAGAATGCCAATCTCATGTCCGGTAC
>ENA-ORXR01001492-ORXR01001492.1-marine-metagenome-genome-assembly--contig:-NODE-1492-length-24722-cov-25.496166_pt1 | contig 24722 bp, 37 predicted proteins | sample MGYA00237866_ERZ511479 | MGnify/ENA metagenome assembly ERZ511479 | reverse complement strand
ACCCCCCCAAGGGGGTTGTCCCACGCTACCCCCCTAGGGGGGTGTTGCGTGACTGTTCACGACCCGTCCCCGGCTCATGCCGGGGGGTCGTGTCTCCCCTGTCAGGGGGTTTCCCCCACATGGCCATTGTCGGCAGATCCCATGATATTCAATGTCAGCTTAGCTGCTGCTTAGCATTCGGTAGTGCCTGGGTCAGTCAAAGACGACCAGCACCTTGTTCGCTCTGGAGAAGACTGCCCAAGGGAAAGCTGTGTGATGCCAAGTGCATCCTTTCCGCTTCGGGACATCTCGTTGTCCGCACCACTGGAGGCTGCCAAGTTCTGACAACATGCGTCAGCAGCACACGCTAATCAGTCAGGGCCGGGAGTACAAGCGGACTCGAACTGGGAGAGATGTGAAGTGAAGCACAAAGCACAGGAGTGGTGCCTGAGCCATCCTAGGGAAGCCCATATGACTGCTGTTCGCGACAGCTCTATGGCTGCTGTTGGGTTGCTGATCGAACTCGTTGCAACACACCGCGCAGGGTACCTTGCTTGGCACGTAGCTTTCCTTTCGATTGTACAGGTACCGAATGTAAAACAACGAGCACACCATGGAGACCCCAAACGATCGAACAAATCGACATCAAAGACCTGTTACTCATGACACCACGGAGAGCTCCCTCGCATCGAGTGCTAAGGCAGGGCTTCATCTCCCCGCCGCTCGTATTCGTGCACTTGTAGTGGTCACACGAGTCTGGGAAGTCGTCCGAAGACATGGCCCAGCGGACAATGCCGCTTGATGGGCATTCGCCTCGGCCGACGTTAACCTTCCGTACCCCATCCTCGGTGCATGAAAACAGCCAAGAGCCGTTGAAGCCAGCTGTTTATGTGAAACAAAACCATTCAAAGCATCCACAAGCACACCCTGGGACAGGCATAGCAAGCAGAAAACAGAACCAAGAACGCCTCACGCGTGGAGGACAGCGACACTCGTGTCAGTACCTAATGAACGCAGCTAGGGAGACGATGGTCAGCAGCCACCCGCAGTGCCGAGATGCCCTCAGAAAAACGGTCGGTCATACCTGCTATTCGGTCAAGTGGCTTCGCCAAACCCACTTCCAGCCGACGGCTGCGCCACCGCCATCGTCGCGGTGGGCGTTGTCCTCCCCTGTGACACACCGAACAGACGACGGTCGCTCAATCCGGGTTTGGTGGCCCTGTCGGTGCACCAGTGTAACGCAGACCATCCAAAAACACACACCAGTACAAAGTGAGAAGCAATAAAGCAGCCGAAGAGCGAAGGCGACGCGGAAGCTCAGCGGTGCTCGTGTCAGTGCCCAGAATGCAAATGCTGCACGAGGAGATGCCGAGCCAGAGCCACACCAGTCTCCAGTGCCAGCCTAACCGCACGGTTTGGCTTACCTGCCCCGAGCAGCATCGCCCTCAATTATGGCGGGGCGCGCCGGACGCTGCGACGCGGGAGAAGATCCCCGTCGTCCTCTTCCTCCTTCGTGCGAAAATAACCTGACGATGATGCGTGGGAAAGGTGACGAGCAGCAGTCCGTGAAAAACAAAAAAGCCACAGCAACCAAAAGCACACAACGGTCCAGACAGCGCGCACGGCGAAAGCGAGGGAAGAGGGCGCGAGGAGGAAGAGGAACAGCGGTTGTCACGTCAGAACCTATAAAACAACTCAGGAACCTCATGTGGAGGCACACCGGCGGCCAGAATTCAACCCCACACCCCACATGGGCTTACCGGCGGGTTGTAATCGCGGCCTGAAAGGCACGGCTCATCGCGAGCAATTGAGAGGCGGGCAAAAGTCGCGGTCGTCGCGATCGTACGCCGCGACGCAACGAAATGACTATAACCGCTCGAGAGCTGTTGTACAGGATCGGAGGAACAAAAGAACCACGAGAATCCGAAAGCACATACGCAAAGGAGAGCGCGAGGAGAAAGAGGTCAAGCGGAAAGGCAGCCGTGGCTGTGTCAGAAAACAGAATGAGCGCACGCAGACCGCGGAACACGTTCTCTTCGGCGGCCTCACAGTTGGGCACGGGGCCCGGTCGCGTAATGCCGCACGAACCAAGAGCAACTTACGCTACAGCTCGGATGTGGCTGGGTGGTCAAGGAAGCGCTTGATGCCTGCGATTGATGGCGGCCGGGGAAGCGGACGTTTTGCACAGCCATCGCTGTCAACGTTAGGCGGTGGTGGCCTGTCAGACCGTGCAGTAGACAGCGGCGACGACGGCGACTGTGATTCAGCGACATTTGAAATTTTACACATTGCTCTGTAACCAAATCGTCGGCGGACATCGTCCGGGACGAGGCATCGTTGCGTGCATCGTGCAACGCACGACACAATTGTGCTTCCGACAGGGCTGATCAACGACACGTGGGTCGTCAGGATCAAGACTCGTGAACAGGGCGTGGCCTCAGAAACCCCCCCTGTGCGTTTGAAACACTGCGATTTGGGTTCCAGGAGGGGGGGGGGGGGGGCACTGCTGCTGCTTGCTGCCGTTCAGCGGGACCGGCCACGAGCAAGGCTGCTCTGCGCCGAGAGGTCACCAGTCGACTGTGACCGCAGCCTTCCGCTCACGCCCGATCCATCACAACTTCGCGTTCTTGCTGCATTCGAATGCGGCGGGCACACACGGCGATTCGAGCAGGGTGGCGGATGGCGACGATCGGAATCTGTTGCGGACTCGGGCTGCACAGCGAGATGACGATCGATTTTGATTCCGATCGTAATCCATCCTGAGTTATCTGGAACCTGTTCACGATCCAGCTGTGGTGAGACACTGGGTTGTAGATTATTCATCGCGACTTATTCTTCCGCTGAGCCATGGTCAGCATCTAATTGCCAGCGAGTCATAAGATGAAGAACGGGATGGAGTCGAATCTGGGTGTCCCCGCGCGCGTGGCGGGCCCTGGAGCAACCGAATTGGCCACTGGGCCTCGGGTCACACGGCATTGGCTCGTGCAGGGCCCACAGTCGTCAGCAGGACCCATCGGCTGTTTTCGAAAGGCCAGGAAGGTCGCTCACGACAATGAGCCGGAGACTTGAAGAGCCTGTTCTGAGCCGGGGACAAGTGGAGCATCTATTGAGGGGCTCCTTACGAAGTGTGGTGCGGAGGAGCTCTCTCATTGGTCGAACCTCGAGCTGAGAGAGTGGGATGAGCAAGGCAAGCCGTCAGCGGTCCCGCAGAGGCAACATATGAGGTGACAATTGCCAGCCGCACGCAATAGTGCCCTCCACGTGTGCGCGTGGGGGACGTTTTGGTAGCGCAGCCCTGACAAGGCTGCCACGAGAGTGACAATCGGGCCCAGCAGCAGGTGAATCGGCCATCATGTGTTCCAAATGTGAACAGGAACTGACATCGAGCGGCTGTAATCGCTCAGCGTCGCCCAGAATCGCTGATCCGTCTGGTTCCTCTCGAGAGGTTTTCGCGATGCAGTCCAAACCGAAGAAGATTCGAGGCCAAATACGGCACATGTAGCATGTCGATGGTACTATTGATCTCGGCCGAGTGCTAGGTATTTTGTGGAACGACTGTACATTATGGTTTGCCCTCGAGATCGTAGTCGTCTTTTTCCTTCGCTTGGAATCGGCCCGCAAACAGGTTTCGGCGGCTCCGGGAGCCCGCCGCACGTCTTTTTTCTTGCGCGTGCGCGATCGTCGTGTGGCGGCGGCGGCGTGCAGGGGGGACCGGTATTCGAGGGCGGCGACGACCACGCTGCCGCGCCCGCAAAAGGCCGCCCCCCCGCAGGTCAGTGTGATGCCACGGGGCTCCACCGTCACAACGTGGTGGCGCGTTTCTCCAAGCCCGCGTCCGTTGCGTCGGGGGGTGGTGCAGAGCCGATGGCGCAGCATGGGTGGTGCGCGCGCACCCCGGCGGTGGCGGCTGACGGCGGCGGACTACGGGCGGGTGGGAGTTGGCGTTGCGGCTGCGACGGCGTCGGCGGCGGCGGCGGGGTGCCCGTGGGCACCCCCCCTGCAGGAAAAAAAAGCGGTATATCCCGGGTATTTCCCCCCGAAATCCCGGGTATCCCGGAATTTCAGTGAGAAACGGTATTATAGGAGCTAGGTACCCGGGATGTTCGAGGCCGCTCGTGGTGGGCCGTTCGGACGGACCCGAGATTTCTAGTCAACCAGGCACAACGACTTGGAGTCTCAGGCACCCCCCAGCAGATCTACACTTAACATCCGGATGGTCTTTCCAGGTGGACTGCGGGGCACATCCTAGCTGTGACAGTGCGGAGAAGCATCCGTGCGCGTACCTTCGCTGGGCTCGACTGGGAGGGTGGTAGCGGGTGCTGGAGAGTCGACACCTGGGAGCAGTGAAAACTTCTCAACACAGCAATGCATTCGGCAGCTTGTGGGTAGCTACTCGCTACAGCAATGCCATCCACGGGACAGCATCACGAGCCGATGAAGAGTTCGAGTACCTTCCACTGTGAGGGGCACAACTTTGAAATATCATTAGCCTACAGAGCTGTCGGACCGCGCATAGAAGAGTCTGCGATCGGCTTCTGGTTGCCATCTCATCTCAGTCATCGACTCAGTACATAACTCTCCCCGGCACCACCGGCGCCTGATCTCTGCGCTAGCACCGCCGGCGCCTTTTCACGGCGCGCCTCTCCTCCCACCAGCTGCCGTTCATGGCGCCCAAAGAGCACTTTCTCTGCATGTGCTTTCAATGCACTGATGGGGGCCGCAAGGCCCCCAAGAAAGGCGCCCGAACGACGTTGTATGAGCACCGTCACCGGGAGAAGCGCCCTCGCCTGGATTAAGGTGGTCGTGGCGGCGGGGGTGGCGGGCCGGCTGACGACGGGGGACAGCCGTCAGCCGGGGGATCTGCCGCTGGGATGGGGGCGAGCGGCGCGGCGGGGTCGGATGACGGGTTGGTGTCCGTGTCCGGCGCTGTGGCGCCGACAGCTGCCGCCATTGGCACCCGACAATGCGACGCCGAAGACATCCCAGAGCAGACCGAGACAAGCAGTGCGGACGAAGACTCGAACGAGTCGGGCGATGAGCTGCCACCCAATTTCATTGTCGACTCGGGGTTGGAACAAGATATTGGGCCGCCTCATACCCCTGCCATCCAGCCAGATGTAGTATCGAACGAAGTCCGGCTCTCTGAAACCCAGTTCCAGTATTGCTAAGCTGATGTAGAGCTGTACGCTTTCATCATTCGACACGGTTTGACGCAAGAATCGATTGCGGATCTACTGAAGTTGAGCTAAACAGCTGCCAAGTACCACACTCCTTACCTCAAGGAGCGCTTTTCAATGCAGGCGTCAACTTCGAAAAGCGTTTCATCAACTGCTGCGCCAATGGGTGCGTGGCCTACACCCACACGCGCATCCTGCAGACCGCATGCGACACCTGCGGGGGGGCGCGCTACGAATCCAATGACAGCCGGTCAAAAAAGTCACCAATTGGTCCCTGACGTCCTGGCTCGCCCACCTTCTAGGCGACCCTGTGATCGGAGAATTCAGGTCACAAACATGGCGGCCGCCCGCAGGGCCGCAGACGAAGGGGCAGACGGCGTCCATTACTACCCCCATGGGACGATCTTTCGTCATGACCGAGACACAGGGCTGCTGGATCAGAGTCCTTTCCTGCCGCTGAACTGGGGAACCGACAGCTTCCAATTCGTCCGGCAAAACGGGTTTCAGGGCTGGCTAGCTACCGTCACCCTACTGAGTATGAGCCCACAAGACCGGACGTGGAACAAGTACCCGCTGCTGCTCGTTGTAACTCCTGGGCCAAGGCAACCTGTAAGCCTCGAGTCAGTCCTGTACCGGATCGCGGAAGAGTTGGACGTAATGACGAAAGGTGTCCCAGGACTCATGGTCCCAAACTCGGCAAAGCCGGTCCTTTTGCGCGCAAGGGTGCTGAACTGTACGACGGACCAACCAGGTGGGGGCAAGCTGAGTCGGTTTACAGGCGTAAGCAGCTACGTTTACAATCGGCTCAGAAGTATCGCCGCAAGTGCCTCTGAGGTGGAGAACACATGCGCTGCGGGAAAATCCGTCGCCTACAAGAAAAGGCTTCAGCAGAAAACCGGGGTGAAAGGCTTCTCGCTGTTTTTCGCGCCCAGCCTAGCGATGCGCGCCGCCTACCTACACCTAGAGCATCTGTGGTAAATGGTACCGACGGCTGCGCCCTACGATAACATGCACTTGGTGCTTCTGAATGTTGTTCCTTCTTTATGAAAGCTTTTTTCCGGACTGAAGCTCATACAACAGAACAAGGACGAAGCCTACACTATGCCAAAGGCTACCGTGTCGCTCATCGGCCGGGCTCTGCGGGGAACGCGGCATTCGGCTCCCATGGCCCAGGCCAGGACACTAAGAAATATTGACATCCACCACGTTTAAGGCCGTCGATTGGATGCATGTCATCCTTTGCAGTGGAGAAGTCCTCCTGGCCGGTCGGGTTCCAACGGCGTCTTGCGATATCTTCGTGGCGCTCAGCCGATAGTGCCGCCTTCTGCTTTGGCATCGGGGCGTGACTATGGCAGAAATGGAGGTGATTGACGGATACATTAAGTACTTTGTATCCAACTACTACGCTATGATCTACCGCGGAACGGCCGAGCGCTTGCCGCTCTGCCTATCCACGATTGCGTCTCGTCTGGAAATATTTCCCTCTCTCTGCGCATGCAGTCCGGCCTGGATCTTAGGGCAGTTTCCGACCGAGCAGAAAATTAGAACGCTCGGCAAGCTGATTGTTTCGCAAACAAGTTCCCACGCCAGCCTCACAAAATGTGTCACAATGCCGTGCAGGGCTGACCTAAACACATCTTTTGGAAAAAAGAACTTACCCAGTGAATGGGCGGACACGGTGGGAAAGCATCCAGCGCCGGCTGGGATTCCTGCTGGCAGTTTACTGTCCCCCAGAGCATCGGCCCTGAGTGCGTGTTGCTCCCCCAACGGCGCGCCCCTGCCGCCATCATCGGGGCGGAGCTCGCCGGCATGTGAGCGGTATTGACACGAGAACAAGCCTCGGCGGTTCCGCGGAACATTCTGGCAAAGAAGTATTTCCTGGTCAAGTTTTTGTTCCGCTCTAGTCGCCGGATCGAAATCTGTCGGGTCGGAATGCGACCCTTGCTGGCCGCAAAACTACTCGTTGCGCTTCAACTCTTCGGAAAACGTTTACCTCCCCAACGGGACCGTTTGGGAGCGCCGCATCTCTACTTTTGATGCGGTGCTGCATTGCGCCGAAGTCTTCATTGACGACCGTCCAACGGCATTTGCCTATGTGGAGCGAGTCATGTATGCAAAAGACTTCCCGGGGCACTGTGGGTATCTGGCAACCAAGTACGACATCGATTGCATCCTCCGGCTAGGAGGAGCCCGCTACTATATACCTGTTGCTGCTTTAGCCGAAGTCGTCGGAAAAATAGAGAGAAAGAAGGTGCACTTCATTCTGATCAATCGGGAGCCGTTTTCTGAAGACCAGTAGGACTTCTATGCTTGTATGACGTTGGTCTTGATATGCAGCCTCACAGAAATTCATCGGTCAGCTATTTCAACTAGTCACCGACCTATTGCTGAATCCCCCAATTTTGTCCTCATCGAACGGGAACGGGACTCCTAGTCTTTCGCACGTAATAGACCTTATGCGAAAACTTCATGAACATTTAGCGACATTGCTGCAGGACTGACGATCGTTTCTATCCTGAATGTGACGCGCGTCCTCCTCCGGACGTTACAATTGCAGCCGTTGTACCCCCTAACGGTCACGCTGGCGTTCCACCTGCCTCCGAACAGGAAAAATGCCAGACAACCGATGAGCGAGCCGCCTTACAGCCACACAGGCCAAAAAAGGGGGTACTGCCGTCTTCATGGGGGTGTCGCCGTCGTCGACATCACCTTCGTCCCCACCAGCACCGTCGCCGTCCCGCACACTGTCTCTGTCGACCCACTACCAGTGTGATTCCGGTCGCCTCGTCCCGCGTGACAGAAGCAACGCGCCTCAACTGGCACGATGAATCCGGATGCCCCCGCTTCCGTGGCGTCTTCGGAGGCGTCTTTATCATCTGGTGATGCTACCCCGAGCGCTGCCAGCCCCGCAGGTGAGTTTTCGTGATCATTTTTCGATCTTGCGATGTGCGCCGTCCTAGCATTGTGTGTGGTACATTCAGGACACCGACTTCTCCTCCTATATATTTTTGGCTGAAGCGACCGTATGTGACGTGAATCAGGGGCTCTTTTCTGTGCTTTTGGACATGCATGGGACTCTCGACTATGATTTCGTGCATGTCCGGGCGTTTCGGACTCTGCATGTCAATCATCCCAGGGCAAGCGGAGGAGCGGTGTGTGCTGGATGCAAGGGCACACCATCACCACGTTCCCGCTCCATATGAGCGCCACCTACTTCTGTGGTTGCGGTCGGGAAACATGCACTGTGTGCCCCGTCGCGTGCAAGATTTACAATGTGCCCGGCCACAGCGAGGACACAGAAGTCGCCGAGATTCCAGAAAGATCACGCCAGCAAACCGCATATGTTTGCGGTACGCGCAGCATGAATGACGAGCACGCATTCTTGACAGAGATTATGCGCAAAAGACCCCTGAAGGCGCGTGAACAGAAAGAGAAGCGCAACAACGGCAAGGCGGCCCTAGACGCGGCATCTAGCAATAAAGGTTCAGCCTACTGGCACCTCACATCACGCAGGCTACTATTGTCGATGAGTGGTGCCTCGGAGGCGCGGCAGCTGGGCCGCGGGCGCGACGTGCGGACGCCGTAGTGGCGACCACGAGGGACGCTGGAGCAACAGCTGGAGGCGCTCGCCAGGTCGGCGCTATGGCGCCGGAAGAGAGCATGCACGGCGACCGGGTGGTGAGGGCGCCACCGCTGGCCCTCTCTCACCCGTCGAGCGCTTGGTCGACAGTGGAGGAGGAGCGCTTAGCCGCGCTGGAGACGTTTGATGGGGCTTTTCGGGTGCTGCAGCAGTCCAAGTACACTCCCACCAAGCGCGAGTCCATGAAGGACGTCCTGGGTGAGGTCAAAATCAACGCGGCGCGTATGGGCTCCAACGCGGAGATTTACGGCTTCAGAAACCCCTTTTCGGTACACACGAGCGCCCAGTTGCGAACCGCGAGTATGAGGTTTGTGAACATATCTCATGCGGAGCTAGCTTCAAAACGGCCAATCGTTGAACGGCTCCGGAGCGACGTTTCGACGCAGTCAACTGCTTCCTACAGAGAAGACGTCCTGAACTGGGTTGAAGTCAGGACTCTGCGGAGGCAGACGACGAACCAAAACGCCCGCAGCCTTAATCACGTCCAAAGCGAGCTCGTCATGGACACGAGCGTTATCCAAAATCAAGACACAGCGCTCCGGCTGCTCAGACCACCGCAAGGCTGGGTCATATGCATTCATGTGGGGTGTAAGATGGGCTAAGGAAAAGAGAAGAAAATTCTACGCACGACTGACCGGGGGGTGGTTGGGTGATTAACCAGTCCATAACCTTGTCGTGGCTCGTAGCTACGAAGAAACTACTGCTCAATCCCTTTCTGTTCGTAACGTAGCACTCGGAACGCTGTCCCGGTAGCTTCCAGGCCCACTTACGTTCGGCGAACCGACCGCAGCGGTGGGTCTTGTCCACGTAAACATGCGCGCACAGGGGGATGTCCCACTGAGAGTGAACCCACTGCGCCCGGCTGAGCTCACTGCGTGAAACGAAGCAAGTCTCAATCGCCTTGCGTGTGATGCCACTCGCAGCCACAACGCGTGACACTGAGGAGGGAGAGATGGAGAAATCAGTCCCAGACAACGCTTGCACACGTCCGATGAAATCCCATATTTCATTACGATATACTTCGGGGTACTGCTCCACGGCGAACAAAACGGCGGCACGCACGTCAGGGAGCCGGGTGCGGGAATCTTCGTGCTTGTTCCACTTCTCCAGGTCATAGTGCACATCTCCTGTCTCCTCCACGTATGATAGAAAGCGCGTTAGTGAGCGACGCGACATGTGCGCATTCTCCGCAGCACGCCGCACACTCTGCCCATTGTCAGCGTGCAGGGCCACAGCCAGCCGCGGGACTTCGGGCTTGTTCATCGCGAGCGAGTCCACGACCGGGCAGGGGGTGCGCTGGTAGGCGGTCACGCGTGGATACTCTCACCGCGCAAGTTTCTTCAACAGGCTCAAGACCTCCGCGCGCTCGAGGCATGCATCGCTGAAAATTGCTCGATAAATTGAGGCAGAAGGAAGGAAAAAAAAAAAGGACAAAATAAATAAAACGAGCAGTCTCGGAGGATTGCAGGCAGGCCGGAGAGTAGATGCGGGAAGAACGGAGATTACAGTGAAGGAAACTATAATTATCAGGAGAAACGGTTCGACACAAGGCGAGTCGCTGCTCCTACATCCATGCCGGGCCAATCTCTTCGTCTGACCGAGCTTGATAGAGACGGCGCAAGGAATGATGCCAGCTTGGAATCAACGTATGCACGGAGATAAATCCACGACATGAAAGATTAGACCTTGGCGGAGCTTTCGAGGGCTTCATTAGAAAGCCCTTGAGTGCACAAGCAGTCTCGGTCTCGGTCGATGAGGACAATATTGGGGGATCAGCAATACTAAGCCATTGGAACTGACACACTTGTTTCGGCCCAAGAGACAATTGGATTTGTGTATATAATTTCATAATTTCTGGTCAGCACGCAGCTGAGTTTCGACGCTGGGCCGAGGAACCCTTTCTGACATGCATACTGGGACGCGAGGCCGATGATGCATCTAGAAGAGATCGCCGTCTGAGCTTCGCAGGTGTCGGTGACGGAACCCGTCCGCCACCACTGTGGAAAGAGTGTGCAGAGAAGGCGGGGTTTCACAGGATGTGTCTGTGGTGGGCGTTTACAGACGGCGCCTCAGAGATTCGTCGAAAGCCTGTGCTATGGAAGGGCGTCCACAGCTTGTGCCAGAAGCGTGCTGTGGTGCATGCTCCGACGACGGTTGGGCACACTCCCTCGCACAGTCACCCGCTGCGGCCGCTGGTGCGAACCCACCGTCGTTGTGACACCCTCCGCCCGCCACATCCGCGCAGCACCCCTGTACCCTCGACATCCCACCGTGTTTTGCCTCGCAGCGTTTTATTTCCCACTACGTCGCGGCTCTCATTGCAACGACCCCCTCCTCGCGCGGCTGTGACGTTGTTGCTGCGTCGTGGTGATGGTGCTCCGTCTCTAACGAACACGCCCTGATGTCGCAAGGGGTACGTTTCCATCTCCTCGAGCTTGTGTTGATCCCGCCCTCCCGCTATTCCCTTCCACCCCGCAGCAGCCTTGCGTGATGCGACGTGTTCCTTCGTTTCCTGAGCGCGAGCATGAGGCCACGTGTTCGAATTTGGTCTCGCGTTTCTCTGCTTACGCCGTCCAGTTTCATGTTGTTTATTTTTGATGAGCATGGGGCGCTTGCTCATGGATACGAATAGATCTGGTTCACCGTACTGCTTCCACTGGTGCTCGTTTTCTTGGCCAATTCCCTGTACCCCATCGATTTTGAATACTGTGACTCGGCTCTACCAGAGGATCTTACCGCGGCCGGCGCCGCAGCCGCGAGGTTCGCGACGGTTTCGGCCCCCGCGACGCCCCCTCCGCCGCCCACCCCTCCTCGAAGTTCTCCAGCAAGATATCTGCGGACCAGACAGGCGGCCAATCCACCGGCAGCGGAAAACTTGGCCAGCGGCCGATTTCCTTCGACCACCCGTCCGCAGGCGCCGCCCCCGCGTTCGAGGCGGCGCCTACCTGCACCGCCCGATCCATCCATGCGGTCGCTTACGGCTTCCTCGGGGGTTATTTTTCGCCAGCACACAAATGTTCGGCGAGCGGAACGGCCGCGTCCGCCTCCACTTCGGGCGCGCAACGCCTGACTCCCGCCTCCAAGACGCGAAAGGTCGGCCGTGCCAACGGGCGGATGGATCCAGTACTCATCAACGACCAGAACGCCGCGCGGCGCGTTCTCGCCAGGCCCGAGGACGCCACCGCCGTCAACCACATGATTGTGCTGGATGCGCCCGCCCTCAGCATCCCTGACGACTGCGGGGCCAAGCTGCGCCAGCGCCAGCTGACGCACCTGGCCGCGACTCACTTTTACCGTACCAAGTCCTCCTGTATGCAAGGGTGGGACACGATTGCGGGAGGCATCTTCTGCCTCGAGCTGCATGAGCCGCGCTTGGCTGTATGTGGGCGGTCTTGGGGCGCTTTCTCGCTGATCTCTAAGCTGTTCAACAAGCGGGCGGAACACCACACCAAGGTGATGGCCAAGCGTGCCGCGGCCGCGCAGTCGCAGGTGTCGGAGCCGGTCGCGCACTTGCCGTCCTCAGTGGCGCTCCCGCCGCCGTCGCCGCCGCCTACGATGCAGTCGGCGCCGGCTCTATAGGTCGGACACTGTGGCATCGCGGGCGTGCGCCCGACCGGTGTTGGCCGGTCGACCGGCCCGCAGTCCGCTGCCCAGTCCGCTTCTCTGAATTCTTAAAGTCAATATTCGGGTGTATGCGCTCCAGATATATGGCATGTCATATCAGTGGGAGATTTTCGATCGACCATCTCACCGCGAGCTTCAGCGGATCATCAGATCGTCAAATGGCATACAGTCCGGTCGACAGGAATTGAAATTCCATCGGTTTTCCACGCTCAGGACCCCCGGTCGTCGTCCCCACGGTCAAGGACCCGCCGTCGTCGGCCCTACCAGCCAGAAACCACCGTCGTCGTCCCCACCGTCGTCATCCCCACCTGTTTCGGCCCCACAGACGCTTCCCCCCCGTTCTCGGCCCCACCGCCTGTTGGCCCTTGGTCAAATGATCTCGGTCACACCGACCGCGTCCGCCCGGGTTGGATGAAAGTATTGGAGCATTGAGAGCGGTACCGATTGCACGTTTTTTTTCGTAAATTGACGTGGTTTTGTGTCTAGCGAGCGGGTGCTAAAGATTTCTTCTTTCGGTTTGTAGTTCCTATCTTTTTAGCCCTTGCAATGACGGATCCTTGTCTGCTTACGTTCGCTTTCGAGCTCATTGTGTTATGTGCGGGCGCCAGCCTGTGTGCCAGTGCGGTTCGTATCACCACAGTTTTTTCCCCCTCCCAGGACCTCCCAGCCACTTGGCGTTGCACGAGCGATGTGGCCGCCGCGGCAGAAACAGACACCACGGAGGAGGTGTGTCCAAGCCCAGCACCCGAAACCGATTTGGTGATCCGAACAGCCGCTCGCGCGGCGACGGCGGCAACTGCTACGGCGATCACAGCTGAGGCTTTGGAGACATCTGCCGCGCCGCATTGTCCACCTCCATCGGTGAACGCCGTGGCGGAGGCATCACGCACGCAAAGCGTTGGTGGTCCCGACGAGCGCCGTCGGTGGGGCGCCGTGGCACGCGGGCAAGGCGGCGGCCAGGGTGGGCGGGGCGGTGGTGGGCCCGGAGCTGGCGCTGTCCGGGGAGAAAGTGAGCGCCCAGGGTGGAGGGAGGGGCACAAGCCCCGAGAATCCACTCCCTTTGGGGACAAAATCGCCCTGTTTGATATCAAGGACGCTGGCCACACTTGGCCGGAAACCTCGGACATGTACCGGCTTGATATTAGCTTGTCGGCGGCCGGAGATATCTATCGGAACCGAGACAAGTACAAGGGTCGGGCTGCAGCGTCAGAGGACCAATCGGAGACGTGCCTTTGTCTGTCCTTCTTTGAGAGCATCTCCCAGGCCTTGTAGGCCTGGTAAAAAACCTTGCTGCGCGTGAGCGGGCTGCACCTTCCCGTGGCCGGCGGCCTTCTGGAGGCCCGGGCACGGAGGATTGCAACGGAGCTGGGGGTCACCGGTTCTAAGGGATCCCCTCACTTCGCCCAAAACTAGGCGGCTCGGCACGACCTGCGCAACGTGGCCCTCTGGGGGGGCGGGCGGTCGGCGGGCGTCGTGGGAGTGGCACCGCGCAACGCCCAGATTCGGGTGGCACTCGATTCCTACCAGGCGGACCGAACACACACTATGGAAGAGACAGGGCTAGTCTACCGGTGCAATTGCAACCGAGCGTACATTCAGGCGGGTCAACGGCGGCAGGCGAGGGGCACAAAAGCTATGAAGGCTGAAGACCGCACTATCCTCGTTCTTGCTTGCAACGCAACCGGCACCTACAAGCTTCCAATCGCCATCATCGAAAAGCCACAGCAGTCACTTTGTTTCAAGCCTCCTCGTCGGCCATGCCCGCTCCCGTACTTCTCTCAGAAGAGCGCGTGGATGGACGCAGACATTTTAAAGTCCTGGTTTGAGACGGTCTTCCTACCGGCAGTGCGAGCCCGCACGACGCAACCGGTAGTCCTGATGTCGGACAATTGCGGTGCGCGTGGCGATCTCGAGTGCGAGAGAGTTACGTTGCTTGAGCTTCCACCAGACTGTACATCGGCCTACCGACCACTGGACCTGGGGAGTATTTATTGCTCAAAAAGAAGATACAAGCGGCGGCTTTTGGACCTGGTCGTGAGTGCCTTTGACGCAACGATAGGCGTTCGCGCGTCGGCCGGTGCCCCCGGTGCATCGGACGGGCCTGGACGAGCGGCGGATGTGGCGGGAGCGCAGGACACCTCTTCAACAACGAATCTCACGGCGGGCTCCGTGATCGACGGTGGTGAATCCAATGGGAGGCCCACGGGGTCGTTGCGCACGGGCAAGGCGGCGATTGAGGCTACGTCCGGTGGCGCTTTGCGCGTGCGTCGGTGGCTTTCTCAGGACAGTTCGTGGCCAACTATCAACGACCAACCGCCCGAGTCAGTGGACGCGGCATCCATTTCTGCCCGCGGGGCGGAGCGGCGCGCGGCGCTGCTTTCTGTGCGGCGGGCGGCACGCAGGGCGGAGAGGCGCGCGGATCGGATTTCCGTGCGGCGGGCGGCACGCAGTGCCGAGAGGCGCACTGCTCGAATTTCGGTGCGGCGGGCGGCCCGGGAGACGAATTGCCTCCCAGAGAATGGCAGCACTTCATTGGTAGCCGCCGGATTCGGAAGCGGAAGCAACCCATCTGCGGTGGTGGGAGGTCCAGGAATCAGGGGCTGGCCGTCGGACTGGCCGTCCGCCCCAGACTCGACGCCGCCGAAACATCTTCGCTCATCCACTTGCCGTGCACCGGTTGAGATCCGCGGTGTCCGGCACGGCGCAGGGGCCCATCTCCAAGACGCGTCAGAGATTGTGCAGGAGGACTGGGAGGCGGTGGAACCTTCCACAATCGCTCACTGCTGGGTGAAGACGACCATTCTACCTCACGCACGTGCTACAACGGTGAATGCCTTGCACGGCCCGTACCGTGCATCAGCTCTTGAGCTTGGTGATGGTGTCAATGCAGTCGTATCTCTGATGGAGGATTTCCGATTTGGTTAGCAGGACTTTGCTAACACGCCAACACCTGCGCGGGAGATGGCGGTGCAAGACTGGCTGTCCATGGAGGACGCTGAAGGGGTGCTGGCTGCAACGGCGGACGAGATTGCGCTTGTCGGAGGTGAGAGGGGTATCGACATGGAGGGTGGAGGGAGCGAGGGTGAGGAGAGCGAGGACTCGTCTGACAGTACCGACGCGGAGAGTGAGCAGAGCGAGGACCCGTCCGACCCGTCCGGTCCCGAAGACGAGTGATACGTTATTTTTTCGTGTTCGTCTGTCCCCTTCAACAAACACGTCCTGCCTGTAGCATACATGGACGTAGTGTTGCGTACTTGTTCCTTTAGATGGGGGGGTAGAGGGGGGAGGGGGGGTGGAGGTCCCTGTATACCGCTAAATCGGACAGATGAAAAGACGGGTCTGCTTCGACTTGGCGTGCTCTTGCACAACGAAGCCGTGGCTTCACATCGAACCAATTCCATATTTTGGTCCTTCCTGATGCGATTGACCGGGGACTCACAGGCAGATGGTGACAGCGAGTCTGGCGATCGCCAGTATTGTGAGGCTGCTGTCATCCCTGATCTCATTCAGCACGCGATCGATCGCGTTGGTGGTCCTTGCGCGTGCATCGCTGGAGAGGGGCTACCAAGTTGCTCACGGGTGTCACATATAACCGGGTATTGACTGTAGTCGTAAAAACCGTGGCGTGCTCTCTCATTGATTTCTTGTGATTCGCTGGCTTCCTCCTATTTCAAGCTCGAAAGCCACAGCTCACATGAGCATCCCATCAAAGGTACAGTCCGGCCCCGCACTTGTTCCGGGAAGAGGCCAGGCCTTCCAGGTCTAAAATAGTAATATGAACCTAGGTTGTCGAAAGCGCGGTTTCGGCCGACTGTCACAACTTCTTTTTTCTGAATACACGCATATTGTTGACGCCGGCGCCGAGCGCTGGATGGACGATTGAGAGCTCACTCGAGGAGCTGTGTCGCCACTGCGACGGGCACAGATCTGCCATGGACCGCTGGTCACCCACCCGCGTCGCTTTGTGAGCCTCCCTGCCGCCCTTCCCGCATTGTTTTCTAACCAAGCAGCTGCTGCGTGCGCGCCACGTTGCTGCACGCCCACTGCCGTATGCGGCCGTACATGCCATGCGTTGTCCCGCTGCCAATAACCTCTCGAGGTGGAGCCAGGCACCTCCGGCTGTGCGCTGGCTTGCTTTTTCCTATCTCCAGCGAGGCATGCCACGTATTTTTCTCGGCTGTTAGACGCTTCGAAGAGAGCAGGGGGGTGGCCGTCGACGCTCTCAGCGGACGGACGCGTGACGCGGAACGAGTACTTCCTGGCACACACCATTGACCACACACCGCCGGCTGTACACTACTGTTTCCAATTCGGTAACAGGAACTGGAAGCTCGAGGAGTTGAGTATGACTGGACGATTGCATCAAAAAGTAGCCGTGATCATGCCTTGCACGCACAACACTGCTCGCACTCCACGAAATTTTAGATAATCGCCACATGTGCTGTCCCACAGGACCTCTGTTGCTACTTTAGTATACTATGTATATGTATGATGCCTCATTTGCAAAATCAACTGTTTAGTACCTCTGCAAGGCGTGGAGCGTCAGCCAACCAGCAAAGAGATGGTCGGGGCTGCATCAACGAAAACCGGGCAGCGCTGCAGCGCGCCGGCCTCGATTTATCGTGGACCATCGACAACAGACCATGGTGCGCTGCTAAGCGCGGGCTGACGAGAGCATTCGCGCTGGGTTCTAATGCGATAGGCGGGCGCAAAAGTAGGCGGTGCCACTGACGGCAATTGGATTGAATCTGACGGCCGGGACCAGAGGGGTCAGGCGGGGTATTGATGATCCCCGAATTTTGTCCTGGTGGACCGAGACAGAGACTGACTGTGAATAAGAGCCTTCTATTGGTCTAAAACGACAGTAAGAGGGCATCGAAGCCAATAGAAAGCCCGGATTTGGTGCGAGGACTTTGCATCCAGCAAAACTAACTGTTTGTTGCCGTTTGATCCGCTTTTCTTGAACAGAGCCCGCTCCCCAGGCGAGCTCTTGAGATTTTCTACTGTTTCCTTGCCAGAAGTGCGGAAAAAAGAGGTGCTGATGTCGATTTGCAGGCCGTATGGGCACATGTAAGCAATCAGGAGCTCCAAGTAAGTCCCAGAGGCGCATCTGATTGGTGGAGAGAGTCGGTCCGCAAGTCTGTCTCGGTCCACCAGGACAAAATTCGGGGATCAGAAATACCCATCTCAGCTCTTGTCTCCAGTGTCTCTCGCTACTCGCTGTCACCTGCCCAGCCAGCTGTCCTCCTCTCGGCGTAGAGCGCCCCTGTGCGCGCACACCCCCGCTGGTCGCGCAAGTAGCGGGGGCGAGTCCTTGCCGCCCAAACAACCACCGCAGACGCCAAGTAACTCGACGTACGTGTCCCTTGAAGTATATAGCAGTGTAGATGCGCGCCGAACGATCTCGCAACTCCACCGTCGCACCCTCTCGACGCGCTTTCGTCTACAGTGTACCGATGCGCAGCGTTCGCGCTGCCATCGGGTCTCTTTTCTTTTTTCCATTTCCATTCTGGTGTTTGCGGCGCTAGTCGCGCGCTGTGGACCCGATGGTGCCCCCCTCCATTCCCATCCCTTTTCCTCCTTCGACCGGCCCACCCTCTTGCGGCGCGACCGGCGCGCCTTCCACTCCCCCCCCTCCATACCGCGGCAGTTCTTCTAGCTCTCCATCCCGGGCTCGCAGCCCCCCCGCCCCCCGCCGTCGCTGACGGCGGAGCGGTCGGGCTTCCGCTGCCTAGAGGCTTCTCGGCGCCTCAGAAAACGTCGCCAGACCGCAGCTGCCGCAGGGGGTAGCGCCAGGACGCAATGGAGCACGGAGGAGACCAAGGAGTTGTTGGAGCTGATGGTCCATTGCGAGGCCCAGACGGACAAGAATAAGTGGGGCACCTTCAAGAGCAGGGCAGAGAGCTACGACTTTCACCTGAAAATGAAGTTCCAGTCGAGGATGTTCACCGAGGCGCAGGTGAAGACGAAGATGACGGCGCTCAAAACTAAGTGGCGCAAGGTGCATCAAGAGGTGATGAGGGCCCGGAACAACAAGAGCACCAAGTTTGTTGAAGATAAAAAAGGTACGCCAGCGGTGGCGGTTGTGCATGTACTTTGATCTTGCTGGGAGATTTCCGTGATTGCGTGCGCGCGTGGGAGGGGGGGGCGTCGGCGGTGGGATATTTGGACTGTCGCACACCTTCAGGGGAGAGGAGAGGTGAGCCAGGCTGTGCCAGGCAGCCGGGGGCTTGGTTTCGGAGTACTAGTGCTATTCATGTTGCATATTCTGACTCGTTGTTCGTGTTTTCCTTGTTCCCATATCTTTCCTGGAACTTCTTTGATTGTGCTTGTTGGTCTTTTTCAGCGGAATTTATTGAATATGATCTCGGTTGCACGATATGGGTCGCAGGGCCCAAGTTGAGATGGGGATTGAGTTGGAGCGTGGCCAGCCTTCTCCTGGCAGTCAGGCCAACCCACAGCGGGCCACCTCACCTGCTCCACTCGAACGAAGACGGGTCGTCGAGTGGATCGGACGCCAGGCCGCCCGTCCCCCGATTGTCGATGGCGGAGATTCTCTGCGTGTCAGACGAGGAGAATGACACTGCCGCCAGGCCTCGGCGCGGTGGCTCTCCACGCACCTTGGCCGGTGGTGTGTCCGTGTCTCGATCAGGGCGAGCGCTCTCACCAGATTAGGAGCCGGAGGGAGGAAGTACCGTCGCCCGCTCTAACGCCGGGGCAGGACCGATCTCTGCGGGCCCCGGAGATCCGCTCTCTGAGAGACCTCCCACCCTCTTCGTCCCGCATATTGGGCGCCGCGTTGCCCTAGTTGCTGCTCGTAAGGAAGACTTGGCGGGCCGCCGAGTAGTCTTGCATGCTCATACCAGCTCTCTGAAAGTCCAGGACCAAGTTCTTGAGGTTATCCTCCCGTCGGTGCGCGCAGTCGGCCTCCTTGTCCAGATTCTCTTCGAGCACGCGACGCTCCTCCAGCGCGAACTTCTTCTCGGACAGGCGCACTTTGTCCTTGAAGAATTCCTGTTTGGCCTGTGCTGTCACCATGCGTGCGCTCTCCTTCTTCGCTTCGGCTGCTTCGCGCTGCACGGCGAGCGCCTGGAATCCTTCCGCCATGGAAACCGTTTTGGGGGCCGCGGGTTTCTTGTACTTCAGTGCCCCCGCGGGCACGACCGACTGCGACGCTGCATCTGAGGCTGGCGCGGCGGATGAAGCGAACTCGGGGGACATACGAGGACTAGGGCCGCCCCCTAGGGCGCGTTTCCAGAGTGCGGACGGGGTCGGTAGCGGTGACGATGAAGGTCCGCCGTAGTGCTAGTTCCGATCATGCATTGAAGCTGAATGTGTACCTGCTTCTCTCTGAATGTTTTTAAACGTTTTCATGTTTCATGTCTATTGCATTTCCCTCGACTCTCGGCCCGAGGAGCACCTATCTATTGAGTCATGCACGGTACTCATCCCACAGGCAGTCAACCAGCTGGTCGCGCAGCTAGATCGCCTGTCGGTACCTCTCTGTCACGCCCACATCTGGAACGTCATCGTGCGGCCCATCACCATCCTGACCGTCCGCCATTTCGCCCCACTCATCACCCTCGTCAAGCGAAACGTTGTGAAGCAGCACGCAGCTGTCAACAATCGAAGGCACCAGCTCGGTCTCAGCAGATATCTATTCGTGCAGGATCCGCCACCGCCCCTTCAGCTGCCCAAAGGCGTTCTCCACCTCAGCTCGAGGCGATGTCAAGCAAAAGTATCAGATCTTTCGCTTCGGCGTGCGCTCGTCGGCTGCGCGTAGCTGGTCAGCAAGAAATGGCTTGAAAAGCCAGTGCTCAAGCGCAAACCCTCCGTCCGCCAGCAAAATGTGCCCAGGGTGCAGGATCTGGCAGCCGGGCGCGGTTTGCCGCTCATACCAGGCACTCTCCTTGAAGGCACGGCTATCCCCTAGCGACCCCCGCAGGCCCGCACGAACCCACAAAAAGCGCTTGTGGGCGTCAAAAAATGCGAGAAAAAGCACACCATAGTCTCACTTTCGAGTGTTATATGCTACCCTCCACGCCGCGGGCGGCGTGCGGATGCGAATAAGGGAGCCGTCGATCACCCCCACCACGCCCGCCAGACAGCACCCCACCCGATTGACGAAGTCCGCCGCGTTCGTCTGGTGTGCCGAAAGGGACGTGGGGAACCGGAGAGGAGGTAGGCCTCGGAAAATGGAAGCCAGTACCTCCAGGATAATGGAGGAAATGGTCGACTCGGCCATGTCCACCACCTCGCATGTAATGAACTGGGGGCCGCCGTGGGCGAGCCAGAAGTGGACGAACAGAAACCGCGTGCGTGGTCGCACCGTCGGCGGGCGGCCGAAAATACCGTCGCTCGCGCGGCGAAGACACGGTCGCACGCGATCGTATAGCCGCTCAAACGACCCCAGAGACATGCGGACCCGCTTTTCAAAGCATTTCTCTGTCCGTACGAGACGCGTCGCCTAAGCCTTCCCATTATCGCGCCCGAGATCGGGCCGGGCGGCGCCGCTGTAGGAGCTCGTCAGCAGCTGGACGGAGACCGCGAGCATCTCATCGAGCTCCACATCGCGGCTGTCCTCGCTGCTGCGGGAGGAGGAATCATCGGAAGCGCTGATGATCGGCATAGGGGAGACGCTGGCGATGGAGTCAGCCGGCGAGAGGTACTCGGACGCGCTGCCGTCGGTGAGCGCACACCGCGACTCGCTGGACGAGTCCATGGTGACGAGGCGATGGGGGGGGGGCGGGATAGGAGTGCGAGGTGTCGAGGGCTACGGCGAACGTGGGCTCGCAAGGGACGCTGTGGGCCAATGTGAGAGAGCGGACTTCGTCGGGGGGCGGGGTTTCCTGCGTCACACAGCCTGGCCTCGCCGTCGTTAGGCTGACATGGCCCTTGACCAGAGGAGATAACCGATCGGACCACACGACCTGGCTTCAATCAAATGCAATCCCAGCCGAAGCAATTTTATTGAACTTGTGACGAAGAAATGGCAGTCCTTTCGACCGTTTGGTGCATCGTGCCACAGGTTGTCTGATGATTGTGGCAACAAAGAAGTCGCGGGAAAGTACCCTGTAGCAACACTGACAATACAAAAGAGAAGGACCCAAAGGGTCGACTTCCCGAGAGGACCTAGACGGCGCAAAGGCGCGCAAAGGCTAGGACTCGAAAGAAACGCCAAGATTTAGATGGCGAGCAAGACGAGGCGGCGCGGGCCGTGGCCGGCGCCAGAATAACAAGACGAAAACAGACGAAAAAGAGAGACGAAATAGTAACCCCGGGCCCGAATAGGGGGCCTACTTAGGGAAGGACAGCCGTCCCATAGCCCGCAATTCGAAGTACGGAGAGACGGGTGCGAGTCTCGGCAATGGCAAAAGTCCTAGACGTAGCCCCAGCCAATTGCAACAATGATGACGTATGAGTAGTTCGGACTTGACGAGGAATCCGGAAGTGTCTCAAATATTCGCCGAGATATCCAATGTCCGGCTGCTTGAGGGACGCCGTTTGTGTCAAGAAATGTGGGGCTAGTTGACTGTGGCACACTCGCAGAAGGTCCGCCGGGCCTTCTGCGTGTAGGACATTGTGCGGGGCCGCAATGTACACTACAGTCATTGCCCGCTTGTATTATGGGGTGGCGCACCTTGTAGCCCACCTGAAAGTTTACAGCAGATTGGGCAATCTGGTCCGAGATGATCACGAGCTGAGGCCCATGGAACGCTTGATCGCGGACTTCTACAGAAAGTGGGGAGATAGCATTTCTAAGGGCAAGGAGTGGCGTCCGGTTCGCTTCACACGGGGCCCTGATGGGGGACAGGCGACCCAGATCAACGCTACTTGACACTAGGGATTACTCGATCGCGAACCACCACATGTATGATCGCTGCAACTTCTGGCAAGTGCGGCGGGCCCCGCTCTGGAGCGATCGAGTTGCGCTCTGTGATAAGATGGGCATCTTATAAGCGGGAGGCATACACGTGCGCAATGACTGTACTGTATGAAAGTCATCATCGGATTCGGAGATACGACGATTGGTCATTGGTACCTTCCCCATACTCCACATGTTGTTGGTTACCAGATGTATCGATATGAGAATATCGTGGTGTCAGGAGATGGGACGGATGGCCTTCAGCCAATATTGCTACCAACGAGGCGACGTGTGAGCGAATCTTAGTCCGGATGAAACAGGCGGTGGAGCTGTATCTGATTGTCTGTCGTCCATGTTATTTTGTGCAATCGTATTTCCTTTGGAACAGGCCGGCGAGCGAATATTGATTGACAAATATTTTTATTACCATTTTCCTCGACCGGTTTTCTCCCTCTCTTGACACCCCTGCCTCTCCTCTACGTATCACTCTCTGTCACTTCAGCTACAGCTCGACACCCTCGAGAGGCTGACGGACGGCCTCGACAATGGCCGACGTTCCTGCTGAAGTACGACCCGTGCTGGTGTCCTGCGAGCCACCGTCTTGTCCTTTCTGGCTCCCCTCCTGCCCTGGAAGGGCGTAGCGGCACAGTGCCCAGTTCGGAAATCGGCTTGGTTATTATCACGGGAGGATGCCTAGTGCTGATGCTGCAAATGCGTGTGATGAGCGGTGGATTTTCCTCTCGTGAAGATTCTATGTTTATCACGTGTGGGGGGGTGGTCTTGTGGCGGAGACCTGGGCATCATCGCGTGATAGAGTGCGCCAGTCGATCGGTTCGACTGTCATGGCATGATTTAAGTCCACAATTCATCCTCTAAGGACGAGTTAATAGTTATTGCTGTGCTGGCCGCTCTCCTGCCTTGCTCGCATGCGAGCCCGTCGCGGAGCAACCATCATCATGGACAAGATGGAGGCGCAGCTGTTCGTCGACCCTGTACAAGAAGCGGAAAAGTACATTGAGGCCCGCACGACTCTGGATGATGTGGCAGACAGTTCCCGTCTTTACCAGAACGAATGTGACACAGAGTCGTTTCTTTTCTCCGCTGCCGTGACTCTCTTTTCCCTTCCCAATGGTGAGGGTGAGCGTGCCAACTTCGAGAGAAACAATGGGGTAAAGTGGTACCGCCGCATGCGCCGACCTGGTGTGTTCTTTTAGCGTGTCCGCATGACAGAGAGCTCATTCGACGTGTTTTACAATCGAGTGAAGCCCTTCATGCGATACCCAGGAGATGGGCGGGTGGGCCATCCTCCCGAGATTCACCCACGCACTCGACTGATACTTGTTCTGTACTGGCTGGCACAGGGTGGCTCTCTTCTGCTGACATGCGACACGGCGGACGTGTCCGAGTCGACATTCAATCGTGTCCTGAGAGAGGTGCTGTCTGCCATTAAGTGTGCACTGCCCACCCCCATGTTTCCATCTTCAGTCGACGGACAGTCGAAAGTTGCAGTGGACTTCGCCAATCTGCTTGGCTGCCTGTTCAGGAAGGTTACCGGGGTGATTGATGGTACCATCATTCCAATTTGTACCCCTCCTGCTCGGATGAAAGTGTCTTACAACTGTCGTAAGTGCTTCTATGCGCTATCCCTCCTTGTCATTACTGACAGTCGGAAGCGCTTCTTGTGGACGCGCTCAGGTTTGCGTGGCTCCATCGGTGACAGTAGAGCCTTCAAGGAGAGTCGCTTGTATCGCCAACGTAAGTGTGGCACTCCCGTGCTCCACGCGGGATTCTCTATTCTCGCTGACGGAGAATTTTCTTTGGAGACGTGGCTATTGAAGCCATATCCTCGTGATCAGCTGAATGAGAAGCGCAGGTACTTTAACTAAGTACTTTCATCAACGCGTGTCATTGTTGAGGACGCTTTCGGTGTTTCGAAAGGGCGCTGGAGAGTGCTTCACCACGGCATATCCACAGATGTGGAAACAGCGCGACAGGTATGTGACGTTTTCGTGTTGCACCACAACTTTTTGATTGAGCGAGGAGACAGTTGGACCGACAATTTCGATGTTCGTGACACGGATCCGTACGTAACCGCTGAGAACATGACATCCGATGGTGACTATGCCGACGCTCTGCGATTGAGATATGAGCTCTGTGAGGCACTCTGGGGTGCGTACCATTGTCGAGTTGAGGAGCTCGCATCTTTTGTGTTGTTGAAACGCCAGGTGGGGTGGGATCGTGAGATTATTGTTGAGTGGGCAGCACGAGGTGCGTCGTGCAACTCGCTGCCAATGCGGACACATGTCCAACGGGGTGTTGGGGGGGGCCGACATCCGCGGGCGGTTGTCACCGCGGTATTGGGCCCTTGGGGGGCCGTGCCGACGGCAGTGGTGGGCGCCAGGCAAGGTCAGCGGAGGGGACCGGTTCCTGGTGACAA
>ENA-ORXR01001491-ORXR01001491.1-marine-metagenome-genome-assembly--contig:-NODE-1491-length-24731-cov-71.204064_pt1 | contig 24731 bp, 13 predicted proteins | sample MGYA00237866_ERZ511479 | MGnify/ENA metagenome assembly ERZ511479 | reverse complement strand
TAAAAACCAAGTTCCTTATCGGTCAGTGTAAATTTGACGGTTTGACTTTCGCCGGATTTCAGCATGATTTTTTCAAAACCTTTCAACTCTTGTACGGGGCGCGTCACGCTGCCTACGCGGTCGCGTATGTATAGCTGCACGACTTCTTCACCGTCTGTTTTGCCTGTATTTTTTACATTGATGCTTACATTGACGGTATTTCCTTTCTTATTGATTGTCAAATCATTATACTCAAAAGTCGTATAACTCAAGCCATGTCCGAAAGCATATAAAGGCGCGTTGGTTTGGTCAGTATAATGCTGCCAAAAAACTACGTCCAGTGGTCCGGGACGACCTGTGTTTTTATAATTATAATAAATCGGTACTTGCCCGACATCGCGCGGAAAAGTCATCGGCAATTTGCCACTTGGGTTGTAATCTCCGTACAAAACCTGCGCTATCGCATTGCCACTTGCTATCCCCAAATGCCATGTTTCGACGATTGCCGGAACGTTCTCGGCTGCCCACGGAATCGCCAATGGACGACCATTCATCAGTACCAAAACGATATTAGGATTGACAGCATGTATAGCTTCCAAAAGCTGTTGTTGCAAGCCTGGCAAACCAATATCTGCTCGACTGCGTCCTTCGCCCGATTGCATGCCATGTTCGCCGAGTACCATGACGACGACATCAGCTTTTTTGGCAGCTTCTACTGCTGCATCTATGCCCTTATCATCGTTAGTATTCACCTTTACGTGTGCATGGAAATAGGTATCTTCCGTCACCAAATTCACACCTTTTTCGTGTGTCATTTCATTATCTTTATAGGTCTTCATTCCTTCCAAAACCGACACCGCAATATTATTTTCGGCAGCCAATCGCCAGTTGCCAAGCGGACTTGTTTTATCATCTGCCAATGGACCGATTAAAGCGATTTTTTGTCCTTTTTTCGCAAGCGGCAAGGTGTTCTCTTCATTCTTTAACAGGACAATAGATTTTTTAGCAATGTCCAATGCAGCGGCTTTGTGATCGGCGTGATAGATGAGTTTTTTCTCGCGTGCTTCATCACAATATTTGTAGGGGTCATCAAACAAACCCAATTTAAATTTGACTCGTAAGATACGTCTTACCGCATCATCAATTTTTGCTTCGTCAACTTTTCCTTCTTCTACAAGTTTTTCTAAATGTTCAACATACAAATACGATTGCATGTCCATGTCTGAACCTGCATTAGCAGCAATCTCCGCAGCATGAACACCGTCAGCAGCAAAGCCATGTGGTATCATTTCGGTAATCGAACCCCAGTCCGAAACGATAAATCCGTCAAAGCCCCATTCGTCTTTTAATAAATCTCTTTGTAGAAATTCGTCGCCTGTGGCAGGTATTCCATTGAGTTCGTTAAAGGAATTCATAAAGGTCAAAACACCTGCGTCTTTGGCAGCTTTAAACGGTGGCAAGACGACATTATATAAGGTCGAAATTCCGACATCGGCAGTATTATAATCCTTACCCGACTCTGCAAAACCGTAAGCGGCAAAGTGCTTGGCACAAGCCGCAATTGTATTATCAGCGGTCAGGTCGTCACCTTGAAAACCACGTACCCGTGCTTCCGCAATACGACTGCCCAAATAGGGGTCTTCTCCTGCGCCTTCCATTACACGCCCCCAACGTGCATCACGCGAGATGTCCACCATTGGTGCAAAAGTCCAATTCAGTCCTTCGGCGGCGGCTTCAATCGCAGCGATACGCGCCGATTTTTTGATAGCTTCCAAATCCCAACTCGCTGCTTCTGCCAGTGGTATCGGTGACACCGTTTTATGTCCATGTATGACATCAAAACCAAATATCAATGGAATACCCAAACGCGAATTTTCCACCGCCAGTTTTTGCATTTCACGGACTTGTTTTGCACCACGTACATTGAGCATTGAACCGACTTGTCCTGTTTTGATGTGTTCGTAACGCATTTTATTTTCACCTTCGCCGGGTGCAGGACCTGTGACATCAAAAAAGCTGGAATACTGATTCATCTGACCGACTTTTTCCTTTAAAGTCATTTTCGAGAGTAGGTCATCTATTTTTTTCTCAATGTCTTTTTTTTGAGCATATACCGACATAGTCATTAGTAATATAGCGAATATGATGTAAATTATTTTTTTCATCTATTATCTAAAATTTATAGTTATTTTTTGTCGAAATGACATGACACCAGCTGGAGTGTGTGCTACATTTTTATTGAAACATTCGAATATAATCAACATACATCCTTTGCGGAAATTGCGTTGTCGCATCAGGATAGCCGGGCCAATTCCCCCCTACTGCAATATTAAATATAAAGAAAAATTCCGAGTTAAAAGGATAAGCTCCATTTACGTCGGTATTGGTGAGGCGGAAAAATTGATTATCATCTACATACCAAGTAATTTCTCCCGGCTCCCAGATAATGCTGAATACGTGAAATTTCTCCGAAAATTTTTCACCACTTGAAAGATTATAGGGATTACCTTTAAAGGTACTAAAGCCTTGCCCCTGCGGACCCCAATGTGCCGTTCCATGCACCGTACTTGGCTCATGCCCAACGAGTTCCATGATGTCAATTTCCCCGCAAGCGGGCCAACCAACCGTAGAAATATTATTACCCAACATCCAAAGTGCGGGCCAAATTCCCTGACCTTCGGGCAGTTTTGCACGGATGTCCACGCGCCCGTATGTGAAGGTGCGCTTATCTTGCGTAATCACTCGCGCTGAGGTGTAAGGCGAACCCTCAAAATTCTCCTCACGTGCTTCAATGACGAGTCTGCCACCACTTTGAAAGGCGTTGCTTGTACCTTCCTGGTAGTATTGTGATTCGTTATTGCCCCAACCGCCGTTGCCTGTACCGACTTCGTATTTCCAATCAGTAGGATTTAATACACCGCTACCGCTAAATTCATCGCGCCAGACGAGGTCATAACCTGTGTAACTTTCGGGTGTAATGTAGCCGTCATCCGGTACAAAGATGTAAGTATCGTCATTACGAATTGTACCAATGCCTTCACCATTTTGAATACTTGCATTGACCGGATTAGAAAGGACTACTTTAAATTGCTCATCCGCTTCTTTGATAGTATCTGTGACAACCTCTATATTAATAAATGCTTCTCGTTCACCCGACGGAATGGTAAGCGTACCACTTGCATTGACAAAATCAATCGCCTTTCCTGCCGTTAGTTCTTCTGTTCTAAAATCGACTTGAATTTCCTTGTCTGCTATCGCATTTGTACGTACTTGAAAGTTGAAATTTGTTGCCTCGTCACCTTCAAAAAGTGTGACACTTGAAATTGATATTTTCGGCAATTCATCATCTGTTGGGTTTGTATTGTCGTCATTCCTACAAGTTGTCATTGTAGAGACAGCAGCGATAGCAAGGAGAAAGATTAATTTATCCATAATTCAATTGTACAGGCGACTTTAGTCACCATGTGTGAATGTACTTTTTGTTTATAAAAATTACTTCTGTAAATCAATTATTTACATGGCGATTAAAATCGCCTATACGGTTATTGAGCAGCCAAAGTAAATTTCCAGATTTGACTACCATAATCTGCCACCAAAACTATTCTGTTAGCATCAATACTTTGAATATTATAGGTTACGGATTGCTGAGGTTTGAGTACATCGCTACTTGTACCGACTTTATATAAGCCAATCCAAGCACCTTCTCCGATAACTGTCAGTGTATTTTCTGTAACAGAAAAATTGTGCATACCCGAATCCCAAGCCTGATATGTAGATGGCCAATCGCTACTCGGATGACAGCCCACTGAAATTCCCATATCTGGCGGATAGACACCGCCATCGTCTGAATCTGCCCAAAAATCACCTTTATTATCGTATTCGAATGTACCATCTTGACGGAAGATGTATTCATCATCAAAGTGGCAGGAACGTTCCGTAACATCTGATTCCGTATTTTCCCACCAAACCGTGCTATAATCCGATGGAGCAACAAGCAAAGCCCCCGCTTCCGGTGCCAGTTTCCATGTTTTCCCCACACAATTTGTTAGAATTTGAAAATTACCAAAACATGCATTCGGATCGTCTTGTGTGACGTTCACGCTTTGTGTAGCAGATGCCGAACCACCTTGATTAAAAGTGGTCATTTTCACATCGTAAGTTCCCATGAATGAAAAAGTAGCCGTTACTACTGCGCCTTCGAGTTGCCCTGCTGTACCTAAATCCCAAGAGGTCAGGAAAACATCAGGTGTAGTATTGGTCAGGATAAATTCATTTGGAGTATTGCCTTGTGTAATCTCAAATGACGGATTTGGTACTGCGCCAATATCTGGTTTTGCATCCTCTTGTGGCTCACAAGCCACACAACACAATGTAATTATGAATATTGAAATATATTTATTAATCATTTTATTTTTTTAAGGTAAACAACGAAAGACAAACGATGAACGAAATATCGTCCGTTTGTCGTTAATCGTTCACCGTTTTAATATCCTTGATTTTGTTTTAAGTTTCCTTCGGTAATGTCGATTTCCGTTTGGGGAATGGGTAGGACTTCATTTTTACCTGCTGTAAAGCCTTGACTACCCAATACGGTATATGCCCTTCCGGTACGTACCAAATCAAAAAAGCGATGTCCTTCAGTAGCCAATTCAAGTTGCCTTTCGCGATAAATAGCTTCTAACAAGTCACTGCCCATAATGCCGCCAACGGGCTGCAAACCTACTCTCGTGCGTACTCGATTGAGGTAGCTACGGGCTTGCATATCGCCACCACTACGAGCGAGAGCCTCTGCCGCCATGAGATAGACATCGGCAAGGCGAATCTCGCGGATATTGTTGCCCCAATTAAGTGCAACTACGCCGGATAAAGCTCTATCGTCTTGCAAACCTGCATATTTACGTATAAAATATCCTGTGTCTTGATAAGCGGGCGTATAAGTCGCGCCTTGCTGTTGGAGAGCTGTTGCATTGATAATCGTATGCTGAAAACGCGGGTCATTTTGCATCAATGCCACTAAATTTTCGGTAATGGGGCAAAAACTCCATCCATCCGCATATAAAGGTCCAACGTAGTCACGCATTCCGAAAAATTGTACATCATAATTCCCTTCAGTATCGCCATTTCCGAAATTTTCGTAATCGCCTTGCTGATTACCAGAGTGGTTAATTTCAAAGATGGATTCGATGCCAAATTCATTGCCATTAGCGAAAATATCACCGAAATCATCCTCTAAGTCATAGATGCCCGAATTGATGACTTCTTCAAAAATCATAGCTGCCTCTCCCATTCTACTTTCATCGTTTTGATATAGCATAACTTTGCCTAAAAGTGCATTTGCTGCTCCTTTTGTAATGCGTCCTAATTCACCCTCCGGAAGTGTTTCGGGTAGTTCAAAAGTATTGCGGGCATCGTTGAGGTCACTTTCGATAAGGGCATAAACATCCGCTGAATTTGCCTGTGTTTGGGAATAAAGTTGCTCAGTAGGTAACACTTTGTCTATCAATGGAATATTACCAAAAAGGCGAACTAAGTCAAAATAGAAAAACGCTCGTAAAAACTTAGCCTCTGCACTTGTACGTGCCTTAAATTGATCGTCCAAGTCTTCTGTGGTTTCGAGTTTTTCTATGACCAAATTTGCACGATATATGCCTGTATAGCCCTTACGCCATAAGCCACTTTGAGGACCAAGAAAAGGGTCAAGTGTGAAGTTGTCAAAAGCTACCCAATTCGGTTGGTCAGAGGCATCGCTACCTCCTGCATAGCAATCATCCGAAGCGGCATTGAGCAAACCAACTTTCATAGTCCAACCATCGGTTCCGCCCCATTGGAGTAGGTCATAGGTAGCTACAAGTGCCTCAAATATTTGTTCTTCGTTTTGATAAAAATTTGATTCCAGTATAGTTCCTCTGGGGTCTAATTCTAGCCAATCTTTGCCACAAGAAGATATAAGTAAAACGACAAAAGATAGCGATATAATTTGTGTTATTTTTTTCATTTTAAAAGCTGTACTGACGGCTTTAGCCGTCAAGTAAATAATGATTTAACTTGTATTTTTGGAACATGGCGATTGAAATCGCCTGTACTAGAAGGTCGCATTTATACCCATTAAATAAAAACGCGGTTGGGGATAAATGCCTCTATCAACACCGAAACTGCTACCACCAATTTCCGGGTCGAAGCCACTGTACTGTGTGAATGTGAGTAAATTATTCCCAGAAATATATACGCGAATTTTCTGAAAACCGATTTTATCAATGGCTTGTTTGGGTAATGAATACCCTATCTGTGCGGTTTTTATTCGGAAAAATGCGCCATTTTCTACATAGAAATCCGAACTACGGCTAAAATTTTTATTTGGGTCGTTCATCACTAATCTTGGATAGTCATTGCTTGTGCCTTCGCCTGTCCAACGGTCGAGAGCATCGGCGGTCATATTCGCCATTTGAAGGTCGAAACGGCGAGTGGCTTTGAATACATCATTGCCGGCTACACCTTGTCCAAACAAGACAAAGTCAAGCCCTTTCCACTCGGCATTCAAGTTGAAACCATAAGTCCAGTTGGGTGTAGGGTCGCCGATGACGGTACGGTCGTCGGGGTCTATTTCACCATTATTATTAAAATCAACAAAACGTAAATCGCCAGGGCTAGCCTCAGGCTGAATGGGTGTGCCATCAGTATTAGTGTATGCGGCGACTTCGGCTGCATTTTGGAAAATACCGTCCGTTTGGTAGCCATAAAAGAAGCCAATCGGTTGACCTACAACGATGCGCGTAATTTCAAGTGCTTGCGGACTAAAGGTCTGTCCTCCAAGAAACTCTTTATCCGGTCCAATATCAGTAACTTCATTTTTCACATAAGAAATATTACCTTTTAGGTCAAGTCGTAGATTACCGAAATTATTACCGTAGCCTAATTCGAGTTCGACACCAGTATTTTCCATAGCAGCGATATTGCCGATGGGTCCTGCATTTCCGACGTAGCTCGGCACTGCAATTTCAAGGAGCATATCCGTTGTTTTTTTATTAAACCAATCAAAGGTGACGCTGACTTTTTTGAAAATTTTGGCATCGATACCAACGTTGGTTTGTGTAGTTTGTTCCCAGCGCAAATCAGGATTAGCGATAGCGTTCGGGCTACTGCCGTTGGTTAGATTATCACTCAATCCAAATGTATAACTACGTCCGCCACCAACGGTTGAAACGTAGCGAAAATCACCGATTTGGTCATTGCCATTTACGCCCCATGAAGCGCGAATTTTGAGGAAATTAATGCTGGGATTATTTCGTAAAAAATCTTCTTCGGTCACGACCCAACCTGCTGATACAGATGGAAAATAACCAAATTTATTATTCTGTCCGAAACGCGAAGATCCATCTGCACGCATAGTGGCAGAGAAGAGATATTTTTCGGCATAATTATAATTGACACGACCAATATAAGATGCCAAACGATTAAGGTATTCGTAGCCGGAAAAACTTTGCGATTCGATGCTCGTCTCGAAGCCAAGTGAAGCATCATTGATATTATCTACGGGAATATCTTGAATCGTTCCACCGATATTTTCCCCCTTACTTTGCTCTGCAGAAATACCTAAAAGAATACTAAAGTCGTGGTTGCCAAGTCGCTTTGAATACGAAAGTGTATTTTGTAAAATCCAGTATAAACCTCTATTTTGTGAACGATCATACTTATTGATAGCCTCTTGATTTGCAGCATTTAGGTAGTGTACAGGCGTGAAGCCCTCGCCACCCCAAAATGCCAAATCCGTACCCATGCTACTTCTGAATTTTAAGCCTTCAATAAATTCAATTTCTCCGAAAACGTTCCCCACTATTTTATCACTCCAGCCATATCCTTGCTGAATTTCAAGTGCTGCCACAGGGTTCAATACTTCGGAAGTCACTAAGGTTGAAATTCCATAAGGAACTCCTTCTGAATTAGTTACGACATTAAAATTAGAGAAAACATTGTTACTCAATACGTTGGGGTCAGTTTCGAGAACAGGAGTAATAGGATCAATATTGATAGCGCGACTAAGTGGCGAACCGAACTCCGAATTGGTCGAAATACCCACACCTTTGATGCGCGAATAAGCCAGTGTATTTCCGAAAGTAATACGGTCATTTACCTTATGGGTAGAATTGAAACGCGCTGTAAATCGTTGAAAACGCGACTGTGCTTCCGATACGATACCCGATTGGTCGAAATAACCGAAGGACGAATGGTATTGTGATTTTTCGTTGCCACCAGAAATGCTTAATTCATGATTTTGAATGGGTGCATTATTATTGAATACTGCATCTTGCCAATTTGTACCATCGCCGAGCGATTCGGGGTCTTCAAACAGGATAGCACCACCCGATGCAGCGGAGGACTCGTTCATCAAAATACCATACTCGCGAGCATTGAGTAAGGCGAGTTTTTTCCACGGAGCTTGTGTTCCGTAGTAGCTGTTATAATTGACAGTTATACGGTCTGTTCTTCCTTTTTTGGTCGTTACCAAAATAACACCTGCCGCAGAACGCGCTCCATAAATCGAAGCCGAAGCCGCATCTTTCAAAACCTCAATGGATTCAATATCGCCTTGATTTAGGAATTCGATACCGCCTCCAATCGGCACACCATCAACGACATACAAAGGTTCGCTATTATTAATGGAACTTGTGCCACGTATGCGTACTGTACCACCTTCGCCCGGCTGCCCGGAATTGGACGTGACACGCACACCCGATGTGCGCCCCTGCAAAGCATCTTCGAGACGTGTAATCGGCATATCTTCCAAATCAGTGGATTTCACCTTAGAAATCGCGCCAGTAACCACGCTTTTTTTCTGTGTACCATAGCCAACTACCACAACTTCCTCGAGATTTGCCACATCGGTTTCCATAGTTGCACTAATAGTCTTCTGTCCATTGATAGTCATTTCTTGCGTACTGTACCCGATGTACGAAATAACAAGTGTGGCATCTTTGCTCGACACTTCAAATTCGTAATTGCCATCTAAGTCGGTAGTCGTACCATTTGTTTGATCTTTTTCGTAGATAGTGACACCGATGAGTGGCTCATTTGTCCCCGCTTCGGTAATCGTGCCACTGACTTTGTGCTGGGCTTTTAGCGTAAAAACACAACTCAATATCAGTAGTAGTGTTAGTAGTTCTCTTTTCATAAGTTCTTGATATTTTATGTAGATGTAGCGCCGCGTAGAACGGTGCTTCTATCGTTCTTTGATATATATTTTGCTCAACTAACGCAGGGAACGGGCTGGAAGCACCGTTCTACGGTACGCGAACTGGAGGTATCGCATTATATTTCTTTATTGACCCAATATGCCCGACAGTCTAATGTGCGACGCAGCATTTTTTTCTCAAATAATTCGCGGCGTAACATGGCGGGGTCGCCAAATGAATGGTGTTGATTGAGTAGTTCGTTGACTTCTTTTTCGGTATATTTTTTTTCACTATCAAATTTTTCAAATAAATATTCTAAGACCAACATTTGATTGTTTTTCTTTTTGCGAGAGGGCCAACGTTCTATCAGCCCTTCATCATCAAATAATTGTTGGATGGAATTGTATTTATTCATAGCCGTAGCATGGTGTTTCCAGCCCGCATCGTGTACTTTGAATCGCCAAACTAACGTGATACAGGCTGGAAGCCTATATTACTTATTTACAATAATGCGTTGTGTTTGTTGTTTATCTTCCGTTTGAATGTGGATAAAATAAATGCCGTTGGGTATTTCGCGGACATCAATGGTGTATCGTGTTGTACCGGATACGACATCCATCGTGCAGACATGTTGCCCCATTGTATTGAATAAGTGAATGGATTTTTCACCTGTAAATTTATTACCAAATATAATCACCGCCTCTTCCGTAACTAAGGTAGGTTGTACACTAAAAATCGTATTTTCGACATTATCTACACTGACCAAACATGATTCACAACTCTGCCAAGCAAAACATACAGCTTCGTCGCCATCAACTGTGAGGGTGCGATTGACGAAATCGCCTGATTGTAAGGTACAGTCTTCGCCTCCTACAAACTCTTCCTGTACTATCCAATCATCCAATTGAAATTTGAATTCGTAATCGTTGTATGCGAGTGATATTGTGGTGGACCATATACCGTTACCATTGTCAGTAAGTGGATTGGCAGTACCAGACCAACCATTGAAATTACCCGAAACATAAACGGTCGTAAAAGCATCGGGATAAGCATTCATATCGACTTCAAAAGTAACCTCACCTGCATTTATCATACAGTCCGTATTGTCGGTACAGATACCAAAACAAGTACTGATGGTTGTGTCTTCGTTGAGTGGCCCCATAGACCTATCGTTATAGTTACTGGCGTTGGCGCAATCTTGTCCTTCGATTTGTTCCTTGCAACTCCAGTCGTCAGGACAGATACCATTTGTGAAGGTGTAGAAAGATTCAAAGCCCTTCTGACGTTCAAAGTTACCGGAGTGTATGCCATCGCCGTCATCGTCGGTAAGTAGAAAGTCTCCCGGAAGACCAAAGTTGCCACCTCCGGCAATAAATAAACCTTCGTCGCCTACAGTGATCGCACCTTCACCAAGATTGACGGTCAACATAATTGCATCGCCACAGGCATAGCAGCTATTAAAACAAGTCGTAAGTAGTGAAGCATCTTCGGTAGCCGATAGCTTTCGATTGGTAAATACGTCAGTCTCCGTAACCGTTCTGACGGTACAGGTATAGTCAGCATCATTAAAGTCTTCTTCTGCCGCCCAATCGTCAAGCGTAAATTTATACTCATATCCTCCTACTGGAATGTCTGTAATTGTTCCTGTCCAGACACCGTCACCATCGCCATCGGCAAGGGGATTGGAAGTGCCAGACCAGTCATTAAAAGTACCACTTACATAGACAGTGGTGAAACTTTCTGTGTAGTCATTCATATCCACCGAAAAAGTGATGTCAGCAGGTTCGGTATCACCGCTTTTTAGAATAACGTCATCAAAATAATAAGTAAAGTCTTCAGCAGGCGAATTTCCATAATCAAAGAAAAGTACCAATTTGGTGTATATGCCTCCAGTAGCAGGTCCGTTTTGTCCCTGATCGCTGCTATTAGGAGCAAGCGCGCTGTAACATACCTCTACCCATGTGTTGGTTTGGTCAACTTGCTGCGGATTTTCCCAATTGCCATAGCCATTGGTACTTTCTTCTAATTTGAGGAGTACCGTAATAGCTTGGGGAGTCCAGACCTTAAGACAGATTTCATTGGCAATCGTAAAATCAATCGCAGTCGTAGGATTTGGATTGGTGAATCCACCTGCCCATGTTTCTGCGTCTGCGGGTTTGACGAATTCCATGACCATTCCACTGGTATTGATGCCGGAAGCGTCAGGATTGGCAATGGCTGAAGTGAGTGAATCACCAAGCATACTACCAAAGTATTGAAAATCGGTACTCGTATCTGGTGTCTCAAAATCAAGTATAGTTGTTTGTGCTTGAAGGCTCACAAGACACAACATTGAAATAAAGGTAAGTAGTAAATTTTTTATCATAATTTGTATTTTGTTTATAAATGAATATAAGAAGTCTGAAGAGCAACAGTATTTGACCTGACTTTGTGTTAAGAATACACGAAGTTAGCAAAAAAACAGGAGATTCATTTAAAATCAGTATTTTTTTAAATTTTTCCTTGCATTTTAACATTTTTTGGGAATTATGTTTGGTTTAGGAGAGTTTGTAGAAGTGCAAAGTGTGTTGAAACCCTGCTTCATAAAAAAGAAAAACCAAATAAGCAAAAGGTCATCAAAAGCGTATTATTTCGTAAATTTGGGATTTATTAACGACTACAAAAAGGAATGAATTACTTTGAAACCATAAGAGAAATTACGAAATCAATATCGGACACAATTGTAGATTTTTCGATTCCAAGAAAAAGAACCTCAGCACCGACACAAGCATCATCTAACTTTATCACAAATAAAGAACAGGGTGATTGGGCTGAGTTACTGATTTTCAGGGCAATAAATGAAACCTTTGAAGGACTTATTGCAGTACGATATGGTAAATCAGATGATTTGATAGCCGGCGAACCCGGTTTTGATACTTTTCATAATGAATTTCAAGACGAATTAGACACCATCGGAAAACGACCTGATTTATTGGTTTTCAAAGAAAAAGATTTTAGGAAAGAGCTTGGATATGACGTGAGCAAATTGGAACATTCAACGATTGAGGATTATGTAAAGTTAGCCGCTGCAGGTTTGGAAATTCGGTCAAGTGCATTTTTGATTGATAAGTATGAGGCATTTATGAATGAAAGGACTCAAACAAATTTGAAAAGAGCATTTGAATTAAAAACAAAAATAATAGCAGAATATTCAGATATTTTAGAGCATCCAAAACGAAAGAAATATCTTGATGTTCTAAATGGAATTAACAAAGATACTATTTATGTGGCTGAATACCGAAGTCCAAGTTGGAGGTCAACTCCAAGACTTGAAGAACTAACAAAATTATTTAAAGAGTTGAAAGCTGCAATTAAAATGATTCAAAAAAGGGATTATTTGAGCATCACTCCCAAAGTTGAAGACCTAAAAGTAGTTTACAAATGGATTGAGAAATTCAATGTACCACACTTCTACTTTCAAGTATTTTTTGATAAAGTTTATGGAGTAGCTTTTAAAGAAATATTGACCTTAATAACCGATTCTGAAAAAGAAGGAGATTATTATGAAATAAGCAAAGACACCAAAAACCAAAATAAAACCACCATTAAAATAAACACAAGAAAAACGCATCAAATAGCTTATAAAGTTGATGAACCCGAACATAAAAGTATTCGCAGGGAAATGGGAAGAGGGCGACTACTATTTTACGTTTCTTTTGATAAAGGAACGGCTTATTTGGACGTGGACAGCATCAAAAAATTACTAAATATAAACGAGTGATATTAGAAAAAACATATTCAGCAAAAGTCGGCTTATCTCACAGAAAGAGGTACGCTCAATTCTTTACACCGGAAGAAGTGGCAGAGGTGATGATTGATTGGATATTGAAAAATAAGTCATTAAAAAAAGTGCTTGAACCTGCGTTTGGACTTGGTGTTTTTTCTCGATTATTATTAAACAAAAAAGCAAACATTGAAATAAAAGGATTTGATGTTGATCCGGTAATTTTTGAAGAAGCAAATAATCATTTTCATGATTTTTCTAATGTAAATTTGATATTAGAAGACTACCTTTTTAATGATTGGAATAACAAATATGACGGCATCTTGTGTAACCCGCCTTATTTCAAATTTCACGACTATGAAAATAAAAAAGCATTAGAAGAAATAAGGAAAAGACTGAAAGTTAATCTCAATGGATTTACAAATATTTATACTCTTTTCTTGCTCAAATCTATCTATCAATTAAATGAAGGCGGCAAGGCAGCGTATGTTATTCCTTCCGAATTTTTAAATTCGGATTATGGTACTTACGTAAAACATTACTTACTGAAAACCAATGCTTTAAAGCATATTATCATATTCGATTTTAAAGAAAATGTGTTTGATGATGCTCTCACGACAAGCGCAATTTTACTATTATCAAAAGATAATAATTCATCTTCCGTCAGCTTTTCAACTATTGAAAACAGGGAACAATTTGACACTATAAAAAATCAAATAAAAAACGCGAATCCTGATTTATCCTCGACGTTAATAAGTAACGAAAAACTTGACCCAAACATCAAATGGCGAGCATATTATCAACCTCAATTAAGTAAAAAATATAAAAATCTTGTACCATTTAAAAAGGTGGCAAAAGTGGTCAGAGGAATAGCGACGGGGGCAAATGAATATTTTACATTCAGTAAAGAAAAAGCTGAAAAATTCAATATTTCTTCTGATAGTTTACTGCCTTGCATCACTAAATCGAAAGATGTTAATTCACCTTTTTTTACAGTCGAAAAATTTGAGAAGTTAAAAGCATCGAATGCGAATATTTATTTATTTGACGCAGGAAAAACGCCTACCGAAACGAATGTTTTAAACTACATTAAATTGGGCGAAGAACAAGGAATCAATAAAAAATTTCTTACGTCAAAAAGAAATCCGTGGTTCATTAATGAAAACAGACCGCCTTCGCCAATTTGGGTAAGCGTATTCAATAGAAAGGCTGTCAAATTCATTCGAAATGAAGCTGATATTTCAAATTTAACGACCTTTCATTGCGTTTATTTAAAGGCAGATTTATTTAGCGATATTGATGTTGATTTACTATTTGCCTATTTGCAAACCAGTATTGCAAGAGAAATTTTTAGCGATAATAGAAGGGAGTATGGAGACGGCTTAAAAAAATTTGAACCGAATGACTTGAATAATGGGCTGATGTTAGATTTGTCTCGTTTAACGCAAACCGAAAAAGACGAGATAAAAACGTTGCATTTTGCTTATAGACAATCAGTATTAGCCAGTAAAGAAAATAAAGATTACATCGAAGAAATTGAGAAAAATTTAAAGAAAAAATACGAGGCAAAATAACCTTCCGCTTTCCACAAAAATAGCCCATAGAAAAGCAAGAGCACGCTTCCCTATGGGCTAAATATTAATGGTTCTTTGACAAATCCCGTGATTGTTCGTTTTTCTGCCTCGCGATTGTTCGTCCCTCGCGTAAGGGATAGTAGGTGTTGTTTGAACGTAACGTAGCGATAGCGGAGTGGAGAGAGTGCCGGATAGCCCGACCCCCGACTGATAAGGAGGGGGATACGCCCAAATTTTCATTCACTTCACTGGATTTGTCAAAGAACTATATTAATCAAATCAATTCTTCACAAACCGCTTTACTTTAGAAAGTCCTTTATCATCCATAATATGGATGAGGTAGGCACCTGCGGTAAGTTGTTTGGTATTTAGTTCAAAAGTATTCAAACCTTGTGTTGTTTTTTCCTCGTAGATGAACACTATTTGCCCGACGGCATTGATAATCTGAATTTCAATCGCTCCTGTATTATCCGAATCATAGGCGAGGTAAAGCGCGTCTTTGACAGGCACAGGATATACGACGATGTCGCCCTTGATGCGTGTATTAATTTGTACGACATTCGAGTAATCAAATGTGCCGTCTGTATCGACCATTCGCAAACGATAGTAATTATTGCCAATAAAGGGCGCATTGTCATTGAACGTATAAGAACGCACTTGAAGCGATGTTCCGGCAGCATCGACCGTACCGATTCTTGAGAAATTTACACCGTCCGCACTTTTTTGAATTTCAAAGAAATCACTATTTTTTTCAGTAGCCGTTCTCCATGCTAATTCATTGATACCATTGACATCGCGACCTGTAAAAGATAACAATTCGATGGGTAATGCAGCGAGGCAATTCGTACCATCCATGAGGGTATTGCTGCATGATTCAAAGCAAGCCCTGATTATCGTATCTTCGTTGAGCGGTCCCATTTCTCTATCGTCAAAATTACCGGGATTGGAACAGTCCTGCCCTGCAATATTTTCTTTGCAACTGAAATCGCCACAAGCTCCATTGGTGAAAGTGTAAAAGGAAGTAAAGCCCAATATCTTTTCAAAACTTCCGCTATGTATGCCGTTTCCATTGTCGGTGAGCAGGAATTGACCGGGGTTTCCAAAATTACCGCCACCTGCTATGTAGAAACCTTCGTCACTGGGTGTTGCATTGCCTTCACCGAGATATACTTTGAGTGTTACCGCCCCTCCGCAATCATAGCAACTATTAAAACAAGGTGTTGATAATGTGGCATCTGCATTGACGCTAAGCGTACGATTCACAAAGACTTCACCGCCTGCACCGAAAGTCGTATTGGTACAATCATAATATTTGTCGCTAAAGTCTTCCAAAACATCAAATTTATCCAATTGGAATAAATATTCGTAATCGCCCGGTGCCATGTCTATAATTGTATGTGTCCAGATGCCGTCACCGTCGGTATCTTCGAGTGGATTGGAATTGGTTGAGAAGCCGTTGAATGTACCACTCACAAAGACTGAATCATAAGGCTCGGTATAATTATTCATATCCACAGAAAAAGTAAGATCATACAACTCCGCAGCAGCAGTTGTTGTCACCACATCATCAAAATAGTAGGTCTTCTCGGCACCGAGTACCGCTCCAAAATCAAAGAATAAAACCAAGCGATTATAGACTTGCCCTTCGGCGATTTGTCCAGTCGTATTGTAGCAAACTTCTACCCAAGTTTCGGTGACATCTACTTGCTTTGCTAACTCCCAGTTGAGGCTGGCATCACCGTTTTCTACTTTGAGATTCAGGTTCGTGGGTTCGCTGACCCACACTTTCACGCAGATGGTGTTGTTCGTCGTAAAATCCATCAAGGTAGAAACATCGCCGTAGGCACCCGCCCATACTTCCGACCCCGCCGGTTTAGTAAATTCGGCTACGTTAGCACTTGTGTTGATACCTGAAGCATCAGGATTAGCAACCGTTAAGTCCATAAGACCACCGGGGTTACTGCTGCCAAAATATTCAAAGGTCGTCGTCGTCGCAGGAGTTTCAAAATCAAGAATGGTTGTTTGTGCATTTAGATTGAGCATACACAAGAGTAATGTCGAAATCAATAGTAAGTTTTTTATCATATTAGTGTTTGTTATGGTACAGTAGCTTGGCTTTGAAATTTTTTGACATGTTAATTTTCGTAATTAATTAATAATCAAATTTTTACATAGATATTATTTTAAATAAATTTAAAATTTAATACTTAATACACTGTTTCACAAATTTATTTACTTTTTTGAGTATTTCTTTTAAAATGACTCTTCACCAAAAAATCCTTAAATACAGTGAGTATTCGCGTCATTTTTGATTCGATTCATTTCAAAATAAACGTCAAAAAATGTAAATAAATTTATAAAACAGTGTATTATTTATTTGAAAAATAAAAAATTACATAATTCGTTAATTTGTCAATTAATAAATATCCAAAATACAGCACAGTATGTTAAATAGAGATGGAAAATCAGGTTTTGTTTGTGTCCTAATTACACGAAGTTATAAAAATAAATTTAAAAAAGGTAAGATGTTAATTCAAAGTCTGTTAAAAATTCAAAATTTTATAGTGCGTTCTAACTTATATCCAATTAAATAATTGTTTCCTGTCCGAATGAAATTCGACCTGGAATTTGGAATTTATTTCTATGAATTTTCTCATTTCGCGGTTTATCCGCAACTCGGTATTATTCACTTCTGGCACACCTGAATCCGGTATGTTCCAAGCCTGTATCAGGGCTTGATTTCATACGAGCGGCATTTCGATAACCTGTACAATAGCTTTCATTACACAAAAAAGAACCACCACGAACGACTTTTTGTGGTGAGTCGGGCTGCCCCGAATCAAAGTAAGTCGTCGAAGCAATATTTCCCAGACCAGACTTTCTTTTTTCTTGATAAAAACGCGCATTGTACCAGTCATCGCACCATTCCCAGACATTGCCCGCCATATCATATAATCCAAAGGCATTGGGGCGATAAGTCGTGGTTTCGGCAGTGCGTTCGTGTCCGTCTAAATTCAAATTTTTCATTGGAAAATTGCCTTGCCAATAATTGGCAGAAATCGCTGATTCAGAAAATTTGTTACCCCAAGGGTACAGACTTTCCGACGCGCCGCCACGAGCTGCATATTCCCATTCTGTTTCAGTGGGTAGTCGTTTTCCTGCCCATTTTGCGTAAGCCATTGCATCGTACCAAGCCACATGCACGACCGGATGTCGCTCCTTTCCTTCAATGCTACTCCCCTCCCCTTGCGGATGCTTCCACGATGCGCCGGACTTCATTTTCCACCAATAATCCCCTCTTTTTGAAGGTGTTACAAAAACCATAGAAGCTGGTTCGGTACTAAATCCCTCGTCAAGTTTTCCTCCTGTTTGTGCCTCTATTTCTGATATATCAATCTCGCGTTCGGCAATCGTGATATAGCCTGTCGCTTCTACAAATGCTTTAAATTGTTCATTCGTAACTTCGGTGCTATCCATCCAAAATTCGGCAACCTCACATCTATGTCGTGGCAACTCATCGGGACGAGCTTGCGCTCCATTACCACCCATCATAAATTCACCTCCCGGAATTTTTATCATGCCGGAATAAGACCCAGCCTGAGCATCATTCACCTTAATATTTTCAATTTCTTTTAAATGTTTTTCGTGGAATGACATGTAATCAGTTGATTGTTTATTTCTATCTGATGATGCACACGAATACAGCATTAAGCTGATAAAAATATATAGAATTAAACCGTTTTTTATATTCATCTTTTTATGTCTTGATACATTTTTTTTGTAAAAATATTCAAAAGAATAGACAAGTTCAAGTATCAATCTTAGTAAAACGTAACACAGACATTCCTGTCTGTGCTGAGTGAAGTACAGACAAGAATGTCTGTGTTACGTTTCTACAAAAAAAGCACCTGCTCTCGCAGGTGCTTCCATTTTAGGTAAAGGGGGCGTTTGACGGAATCGGGCTGTTGTTATTTTTATAAAAAGAGAAATTTTAATTTTTCAAAAACTTTCCGGCGTACTTCTGAATACCGTATTCATCATCTTTTATAGTGATGATATAAACGCCTTTTTCAAGATGTTCATTGATCGACATATAATGATTAATTGTACCTTCTTCCAATTTATACTCAACCACTACCCTACCGTGTATGTCCGTAAGTTGAACTAAAGCACTGTAATCAACCGGCTCATCGAAGTAAAGCATCAGTTCTTTGTCAAAAGGATTGGGTGTAACGACTACATCTCTATCCGGTTTGTCTATACTCGCACTTACCGTGCTGGAGTAATTCTCCTTACCTGAATAATCAACGTCTTTGAGTCGATAATAATTGATACCGGGAACGGGTTGGTCGTGCATCCACTCATAGCGTTGTTGCTTTTCGGTTGTACCTGCACCGGTTACTCTGCCAATCGTGCTGAATTCGACGCCATCTGTACTGTGTTCGAGTTCAAAATAAGCATTATCCGTTTCGCTGGCGGTAGCCCAGTTGAGTTGTACACGATGGTTCTGGGTGGTCGCTCTGAAGTCGATGAGTTCTACGGGCAGCAAACCGGATTCGTGAGTACTGATTCCAAAGAAACCTCCGTAGGGAGAGCTATTTCGCCAGACTTGAATGTAAACCGTTTTTCCGGCAGCATTTGCATGTTGTATCGTCACTTTCGCCATTTCACCTACACCACTATCGTCATCACAGATATACTCTACCAAACCATTGCAATCTCCAAAATAAACCGACATATCTGCATTATTTATTTGCACTTCTCTGGTATCAATGGTCAATTTGCCGGAAGCCGGAACGTCTGCTTTGAACCAAATCTCACCACCTTGATAGCCTTCGCAGGAAGGATTGCCTTCGAGTGAAATAGTCGTAAATTCATTAGAAAATAATTGGTAATCAGGTGATGAACCCACTGCCAATACCGTAGCATTACTACACTCTTGATTGGTCGGAATAACAGGCTCAAATACGCACATACCGAAGTCACCACCATTTCTATTATAAAATTGAAAAATACGAATATAAACCATTTCATTCGACAAGGTCGGGTCATTGATATATACTTTTCCGCCATTATCATTCATACTATTGCCCGAATTGCAATCATAATTCACAATATCACCACATGCACCTCTATATATACCGATGACGGGTTGTATCGTATTTTCATCCGTATCAATGACCAAACGACCACTTGCCGGAACTTGCGCTTTGAACCACACATCGCCACCGCGATAAAGTCCGCATGTAGGAGGTGCTTGTGGCGAATCGGTAGCAAAGTCATTCGTATGAAAGCGCATACCACAAGTATTATTCACTTCAAGGTCAATTGCTTTTTCACAAAAATCATTGTCAGGAATATCCGGCTCAAAGAGGCACAAGTCGAACGTACCACCGTTTTTACTATAATATTGATAAGTACGAATATAGAGCGTCTGCTCGGCGAGATTTTCATCATGTATCGTGATGCGTCCATCGTCGGTAGGACTGCCATTATCACGACAATCGTATTCTGTAAAATTGCCACAACTACCTGTATAAATACTCATTGTAGGGTCGATATTCGTACCACTGAAAGCATCAATAGCGAGGTGTCCGCTTGCGGGCATTTGCAATTTGAACCAAACATCGCCGCCCTGAAATACGCCACAAGAAGGAGTCGGGCTTGCAGCAGTCGTTGTGGTGTATTTGTTGGTAAATGTGGTCTGTACACATTCTTTACTCATGATGCCGAGGTCAGTAGCGTTGATACAAAAATCATTGTCAGGGATTTCGGGTTCGTAAGTACGAATATCAAACGTACCACCTTCACGATGAAAGTAGCGGTATGCACGGACGTACATTTTTTGTCCCGCAAGACTTTCATCATGAAGTATGATACGGCTCTCGTTGTTCGGACCGCCGCGATACTGACAATCGTATTGTGTAAAATTGCTGCACGTTCCCCTATATAGTGTGAGTACAGGGTCAGCATTTGTACCGCCTATGGCATCAATCGCGAGATGTCCGCTTGCAGGTACATTGACCGAAAACCAGACATCGCCGCCGAGGTAGTTTCCACAGCTTGGTGCCGACACATTAGCAGAGGGTGTTGTGTATAAATTAGAGTAAGTCTTAGTATTCTCTTGAGCATTAGGTGTACCGAGATGGATGGCATCAAAACAAAAATCATTATTGGGAATATCCGGCTCATAAAGGCAGAGGTCGAATGTACCACCACTTTCATTTTCCGATTCAAATACCCTTAAATAAAGCTTTTGTCCGGCTATATTTTCATCGTGAATCATCACGCGACTATATCCTTCCAAAATACCTCCGTAGTGACAATCGTATAAATTAAAGTTACCGCAACTACCGGTATAAACACCAAGTACAGGGTCATTATTTGTTCCATTAATGGCATCAATGACTAAGTGACCGCTCGAAGGCACAGTGAAATTGAACCAGACATCACCGCCTTTGTACTCACCACATTCAGGCTCGTCGGCTTCATTGGAAGGCGTAGCGTATTCGTTGGTGTGGGTGTATTGCGTACATTGCGAACCATTGATTGCCAAACCTATCGCACCACCACAGTAATCATTGTTCGGAACAGCAGGTTCTTTGAGGCAAATATCGAATGTCCCGCCATTACGTTCATAATATTGAAATACTCTTAAATACATTTTTTGACCTGCCATGCCTTGGTCGTTGACCACGATTTTTTCGTCGCCTGTATAGCCGTATCCACCACAATCATATTCAGTAAAATCATTACATGTTCCTTTATAAAGCGTCATGTAAGGTAATTCATTTGTACCCGGATCGAGGTCGATAGAAAGTTTACCGCTTGAAGGTACATTGAATTTGAACCAAACATCGCCACCGCTAAATAAGCCGCAAGAAGGATCGTCGTATTGCGAAGCTTCAGTCGTAAAAACATTGGAGTATGAAGTCGGTGTACAGCTTGTCGTAATATTTAAATCAATGGCTTTATTACAAAAATCATTATCGGGAATCTGAGGTTCAAAAGCGCATAATTCAAATGTACCGCCATTGCGTTTGAAATAACGAAATACATTAAAATAAACGAATTTATTAGCGAGTTCAATGTTGTTAATTATGATACGTCCATCGTTCGTAGGACTATCTTTTTGACGGCAATCGTATTCATTCAAATTATTACAATCACCTGTAAATAAACCGATTACAGGGTCGGGGTTTTCGATACCCATCGCATCAATAACCATACGTCCACTTGCAGGAACACGCGCTCTAAACCAAACATCTGCCCCGCGATAACCGCAGGTCGTACCTATCGCCGAAGGCGAATCAGTCGTATTGGCATTGGTGTATAAAGTAGGCGAACAGCTTGAGTTGACATTGAGCGTAACGGCAGATTGGCAGAAGTCATTGTCAGGAATTTCGGGTTGATGTGCGCGTATTTGAAAAGTACCACCCACGATAGTATTGTACTGAAAAACGCGAATGAATAATTCCTCTCCGGCGAGGTTTTCATCGTGAATGGTGACACAACCATTATTGGTCGAGCTACCATCATAACGACAATCGTATTCTATGAGGTTGCTACAATTGCCACGATAAAGCGCGACGCAAGGATTTTCATTTGTACCAGACAAGGTTTCCACCGAAAGGTGTCCACTCATTGGCATTTTAACATTGAACCATACATCACCGCCTTGATAATATTCACAACTTGGTTGGACTTCGGGAGAGTTGGTGGCATTTTCATTGTCGAATGATAATGGGACACCTGAAAAGTCAAGCGGAATGGCAAGACTACAATCGTCGTTTGTAGGGGAAGCAAAAATTGCTGTATGTGAAAACAGCATCAAAATGGGCAATAGGACTTTAGGCAGAGTCGGTGTTCTCATTTCAAATTATTTAGTGTTTAGGCAATAGTGTATCACCCCTTCTTATGTAGTGTGTCATAAGAAAGGCTCATTTAAATTTAAAAAATTCACATGTAAACAAGAGAGGGCAAAGAAGCAGGATGGTACGGGACGTAACACCGATGCTAAAGACAAACTTTGACCTTTGTATTCTAATTGGGGTCTAAATTTGTCATTAGATCACTCTTGAATTTTATAAATAAAGGAAAATTTGATACAATAGCTTTTGAATGGTGAGATATGGAGGAGATGTTGTTCTATCAACACATTCAAGTTTTAGATAATAACTTTCCTTTTCGGGTGTGATATTGTAGTGTGAGTGACAGGGTAAATATAGTAAGAGTATTACCAATTTAATATTTTTTCATATTATTAAATCAATATTCTCCATTAATGATATGCACTAAAGACGATAATACCCTGCTTATCAACGTATAACGCAATTGTCATATTATTGTAAAAATAATAATAAAGTTAATATAATATGATAAAATATTAGTGTGTAGCAATCTTTTCCGGTGAGAATGAGATGTTTATCTCGACGGTTTTAATGTAAAAATTGTACAGAGTTGCCGTTCCGCAACTGCTTATGAATAGTATTTTGTTGGTGTATCTTTTGATGAAAAATGCTTGTTCTAGCATTTGAGTCGCTTTTACGCATGTAGAGAGGCAAATGTTTCAAAACTGAAGACTTTTTTTATTTTTTGAATGATATTAAGTTCGGAAAGATTGTAGGAAATAAAGTCCCAACCTAATTACAAACAATTACTTGTTATGACAAACTCATTATTATATGAATATTTTTCTGTGACAAAAAAAAGTAGTGCTTAGTAGGTGTCACGTGTATAAAAAAAGTGAATTATTTATGTAAAACATCTTGTTAATAAGTTTTTCTTATTAATAAAACAACTAAAACACAAATAACTGATAATCAATAAAATACACGCACATTTAAATAAAAAACATTTTTTAATTAACTGATTTTCAAAGAATTAAAAAAACATCTAATATGTTTATGCCTGTCACGACAGGAGTTTAACAATATCAAGTAGCTTGGGACTAATTTCTTGGTGGTGCTTGATAGCTTTTTCAAAGGATGTAGTCTCAATTTTGTTGTTGATCATGCCAACCATGAGGTTCGATTTGCCTGCTAACAACTGCTCAACCGCCGCTATACCAAGCCGACTCGCCAAGACGCGATCTGCACAAGTTGGTCTCCCTCCGCGCTGAATATGCCCAAGCACAGTTACCCGTACTTCATAACCATCAAAGCGTTCTTTGACCTTACGGGCAATATCAAAAGCGCCGCCTTCGTCGTCACCTTCTGCCACAATTACAATGCTTGAAGTTTTTTTCCGACGATGATTTTTTTCGAGTGTCGCGGCGAGTTTGTCGATGTCAGTTTCGGTTTCGGGAACTAATACTGCTTCTGCGCCGGTGGCTATTCCGGTCATTATCGCAATAAATCCCGCATCGCGTCCCATTACTTCTACAAAGAACAGTCTGTCGTGTGCATCTGCGGTGTCTTTTATTTTGTCGATGGCTTCCATTGCAGTATTGAGCGCAGTATCATAACCGATGGTCATATCCGTACCGAAAAGGTCATTATCTATCGTACCGGGAACACCGATGAATGGAATTTTATGTTCATTCATAAAGACCTTCGCCCCCGTAAATGTACCGTCACCACCAATAGCCACAACCCCTTCGATGTCATAACCATCCAGGTTTTTGAAGGCTTCTTTGCGCCCTTCTTTGGTTCTGAATTCTTTGCTTCGGGCAGATTGGAGTATCGTACCACCGTTTTGAATGATACCACTTACGGAGCGTTCGTTGAGTTCTACAAAATCTCCAGCTATCATACCCGCATACCCCCGACGGATACCAAAGACCTCTTGTACGCCCATTGATTTGGCAGTGCGAACCACCGCACGGAGGCAGGCATTCATGCCCGGCGCATCACCTCCTGATGTAAATACAGCTATTTTTTTCATATTTATATGACCCAAATTAAGGTTTCTGTTATAATTGAACAAGCAATGGGGACGATAATAACAACAAAGAAATGTCCGGTCTGATCAAGAGAAGTGAGACTCTTTTTACTTTGAATGAACTTATGGAAGAATTGAATCAATAACCTATCATTGGTCTTTCAAATCAATTATACAAACTTCAATTGAGCATCACTCTTCGATTCTAATCAATTTCAAGGTATCATTATTCTGTGCAATAGCAAGATGTTTAATTCCTTGAATTTCAATAGCTTGTATATCTTTTACTTGACTCACATGCGGAAAATTTTGCAGCGGTTTTATAGTTAACTTTCGGTCTTTATCCGAAGAAAGCAATAGCGCACG
>ENA-ORXR01001490-ORXR01001490.1-marine-metagenome-genome-assembly--contig:-NODE-1490-length-24733-cov-15.565947_pt1 | contig 24733 bp, 19 predicted proteins | sample MGYA00237866_ERZ511479 | MGnify/ENA metagenome assembly ERZ511479 | reverse complement strand
GCATGACGAAGATATTTGATTGAGAATCAAATATCGAGAAACCGAACAGCCTAGCTGTTCGGCGCTTCGTTGTATTTCATTCCCCGAATAAAATACGGTCACTTCGCGTGGCCGGAGCTGAGAAAAACACCGCCGCATGGCCCGGCAATTGTCGTAAGACAAATGCGGGGAGTGCAATTCGCGCAAGCGAAATGCACTGGGTCTCTGCGTAAAACAAACAAACTCTTTGGTCTCCGTCGTGGAGGTCACCATGCGGGCAGTCCTAATTGTCCAGGCTTTTTACCTCCGTGGTCTCCTCGATGGGCTGTGAGCCTATCCGCCTGCGCCTTACATTAAGGAGCCAATCGCGCGCACAAAGTCGCATCGGAACAAGAACAGAATTATGAGCCACTTCATTTTGAAATTCTGCGCGGTGGCAAGTGCCGGAGCCGCTCTGGCGGCCTGCCAACACGCGTCCTATTCAAACCCAAACACACACGCCGCGTGCCGACATCACTCGAGCTCATTGACCGCGCGGCGCAAAAGCGGTTTCTGTTCGATGCATCGCCCGACATAAAAATGGCGGTCATGATGTTTCTACGCATGAGCTTTTCAAAGAGAGCGAAAGCCGGCTGTGGAAATACCGCGCGGGGCTTGTTAGGGCGGAGCAAAGACAAATGAGAAAGAGATGAGAGCATGACCAGAGGCGTAGGCGGATATACGGCGGATGAAGCGCTGGCGAAACTCTCCGATATGACGGCGGGCGTTGAGCCAATTGCACTTGATGAGTTTGAGGCCCGCATCACCAAGGCGCAAGCTTTGATGAAAGAACAGGGCTTGGCCGCGCTCTACTTGCACGCCGGGACGTCGCTGTATTATTTCACAGGCACGCGGTGGAAAAGCTCGGAGCGTATGGTCGGGGCTGTGCTCTTTCAAACGGGCGCGCCGCTCTATATCGCGCCCGCCTTTGAAAAAGGCACGATTGAACAATTCATGACCGTACCGGGCGAGGTTGCCACATGGGAAGAACATGAGAGCCCTTATGGGATTATCTCGGACCGATTAATCGCCTCAGGCCTTCCGCAAGGTAAAATTGGACTGGATGAATCGACCCCATTTTTCGTGAGCGACGGTCTCGCGCAAGCCTCGCCGACGTCTGCGCTTTCAGAAAATGTGCGACAGTTTAGATATACGAATGGTGCTTCCGTCATTGCGGTGTGCCGGATGATAAAATCCGATGCCGAAATCGCCTTGATGACCCGCGCGAAGGAAATGACGCTGGCCGTGCATAAAGCCACCGCCTCTATGCTTGGTGAGGGGATTACGACGGCTGAGGTCGGGGATTTTCTCGATGCCGCCCACCGTAAAGTTGGCGCGCCGAAAGGCAGCTATTTCAAGATTGTGCTCTTCGGTCCTGACAGTGCTTTCCCGCACGGCGTGAAGACTCCAAAGGCTTTGGAATTCGGGGACATGGTCCTGATCGACACCGGCTGTCAGCTACATGATTATATTTCCGACATTACGCGCAGCTATGTCTTTGGCAATCCGACGGAAAAACAACGCGAAGTCTGGGACGCGGAAAAGGCCGCGCAAGCCAAGGCCTTTGACGCCGCGCAAATCGGCACGCGCTGCGGCGATGTGGATTTGGCGGCTCGTGCGGAATTAGAAGCCCGCGGCTTTGGCCCGGGCTATGAAACCCCCGGCCTGCCCCACCGCACGGGTCACGGGATTGGGCTCGATATCCACGAATGGCCCTATCTAAATTGGGGCGACGATACGATCTTAGAACCGGGCATGTGCTTCTCCAATGAGCCGATGATCTGCCTCTATAAGGAGAATGGAGACGGCGAGTTCGGCGTGCGTCTGGAGGATCATTTTTATATGACGGCAGATGGACCTAAATGGTTCACCGAGCCGAGTGCGAGTGTGGATGAACCGTTTGCGGGCGTTTGAATTTTGGGGAGAGACGGAAAATGAAACTTTTAGCACTATTCATCGCGGCCATTATCTTAACGGCTTGCTCGATGCAGGAAATGATCGAAAAAACTGCGCCGGAAAATGTGCGAGCGAATCACACGGCCCATATAAATAAATTATTGGAGCGGGATACCTCTCTATTGGAGCGCGCTTTCAATTTAGACATGGAGAATGAGGAAACACAGAAACAGATAGCTGTGATTCTAGAAAATATTCCTGACGGAAAAGAAATTCGGCGAGATTATGTTGGGTTTAATAGCTCAAGCGGTCTGAGCACTGGCGAAGGGAAAACACGGGACATCAGCCTCACCTCAGAAATCCAAACCGAAGGGGGATTCATGACAGTCTATAGCGAATATGCCCTGGACTCGAACGGTGAGTGTTGCGCTCTTGCAAATATAAATGTCGCAAAATATGAAACCTCGCCTATCCGTTTGGGGTTGGAAGCGGCGGCCAAAATCGGGAAAATAGTTGGGCTCGTTTTCCTCGGACTGGTTATATTTGTAATCGGCTTGGTCGTATTTCTAGTTTCCCGCAAACGCCGTCGTAAGAAGGCAGCAGCAATGGGAGGTTAGGGTCAAATCCAACCTCCTAAAACGCCTCTTCCTCAGGCAAGAAAATCTCTCGCTTCCCGCCGGGACCTGACGGGCCGATCATGCCTTCGCCTTCCATGCGTTCAATCAAGTCTGCGGCGCGGTTATAGCCGATGGAGAGTTTGCGTTGCACATAGCTGGTCGAGGCTTTGCGGTCGCGCGCGACAATCGCAACGGCTTGGTCGAAGAGCGAACCGCCTTCGCTGCCGCCGCCTGCGAGTTTGGCGTCAGACGGGCCCTCTTCGCGTTCTGTCGTGATGTCCTCCAGATAACTCGGCGCGCCTTGAGCTTTCATGAAATTCGCGATGCGTTCGACTTCGCCGTCCGAGACAAATGGACCATGGAGGCGGCGCGGACGCCCGGTTGCGGAGAACAGCATATCACCATTGCCGAGCAGGGCTTCGCCGCCTTGCTCGCCAAGGATGACGCGGCTGTCGATTTTGGAGCCGACGCGGAAACAAATACGGGCCGGGAAGTTTGCCTTAATCGTGCCTGTGATAACATCCGTTGACGGACGCTGAGTTGCCATGATGACGTGGATACCCGCGGCCCGCGCCATTTGTGCCAAGCGCTGGACGGAGCCTTCAATATCCTTCTTGGCGACCATCATCAGATCCGCCATCTCGTCGATTATCACAACGATATAAGGCATAGGCTCAAAGGACAGCTCTTCGGTTTCATATTCCGGTTCTCCGGAATCTTTATTGTAACCCGTCATAATTGTCTTGGTCATGGTCTCGCCGGAGGCTTTAAATTCGGCGACCTTTTCGTTGAAGCCGGCCATATTTCGAACATTCATTTTGGCCATTTTGCGGTAACGGTCTTCCATTTCCCGCACGGTCCATTTCAGGGCGACAACGGCTTTCTTTGGTTCTGTCACGACAGGGGCCAGAAGATGGGGGCAGCCATCATAGACAGACAGCTCGAGCATTTTCGGATCGATCATGATGAACTTACATTGTTCCGGCGTGAGCGTGTACATGAGTGACAAGATCATCGCATTAACGCCAACCGACTTACCGGAGCCGGTTGTGCCCGCGACAAGTAAATGCGGCATCTTTGCTAGGTCAGCGACAAACGGCGTGCCGCCAATGTCTTCGCCTAAGATGAGCGGGAGGGAGGCTTCTGAATCTTGGAACACAGAACTGGCCAGCATATCGCGGAGCCAGACCATTTCGCGTTTACGGTTCGGCAGCTCTACGCCCATCGCATTGCGGCCGGGCACAACGGCGATACGGGCGGATTGCGCGCTCATATTCCGGGCGATGTCGTCGGATAGGTTGATGATGCGCTGTGACTTTACGCCGGGCGCAGGTTCAAATTCGAAGAGGGTGACAACGGGACCCGGGCTGACTTGGCCCATCTCGCCGTCAACGCCATAATCGCCCATGACCTTGTGGAGCTGTTCAGACGAGCGGCGCAGAGCGCCTTCATCATGGATTGTCGAGCGAGGCGGCGGCGCTTTGAGAAGATCGAGGCCCGGTAAAACGTAATCCTCATTGCCGGAGAAATCGAAACTTGGCTGCGGCGTTTTCTTCTTCTTTGCTGTCTTGCGCTTGGCCGCAGGCTTTTTCGGCGTCTTCGCGGCTACAGGCGCGGCGGCAGGCGCATAGGCGACAGGCTCAAACGCAGGCGTATCGGGAATATCGCGGTAAAGCGGCTCTTCCGTCATTCGCGCATCCATCGGCGCCTCATAGCCTTTGCGGAAGAGGCGCACGACCCAAGCAGAGAAACGGTCTATCCAAACGCGGATATAGGCCAAGACGAGGGTGGCTGCATCGGCGACATCCAACAGGTCCTTCGTCACCACACCCAGATAAAGCGCGAGGAAATAGGCCGCCCCCGCGAAAGACAAAATAGCGACTAAGAGACCAGAGAGCGGAAAGTTAAAGGCATCGAACCAGCTTTTAGGCGTCAAATGCATCATATCGCCAATCCACCCGCCAAGGCCGCTTGCCATCGGCCAGCTCTGCGGAATGGGGAAAGCAGACAGCGTCATTGTTCCGAGCAGGATCGCGCCAGCGCCAATCGCAAACCGCGTCCATTTTATGCCGCGTGTGCGCGGGCCAACACGGCCCATCAGGCGGCGGATTCCGGAAAGGAGAATTAATCCGCCTAGAAGTAATCCGCCCCAGCCCAGGGTCTGCATTAGGACATTTGCGAAATTTGCACCCGGCGCGCCAAATGGATGACGGCCAATGCCAATCCCGGCGGTGTCGCCCGTCGGATCGAAGGGATTATAGGCCAGCACGCTGACGAGCACGATCGTACCCAGCAGACACATGAGAAGCGCGCGCACCGCTCGCCAAAACGCATTACCTTGCCGCGCCGTGACTTCCGCCATCATGGCATGAATGTCTTCAGGCGCGTATTGGTAGCTCGCGTCGTAATCGGCAGTGGCGGACGGCGGTGGGGTCATTGGGGCCTCAAAACAGGATAGAACACTTACCAAAGTGTAAAAAAGAAGCGTGAATGAGGCGTTAAGGTCGCTGGAGTTTAGTAGGAAATTTTAGGGGGATTGAACAGAGAGTTTGGCGCGAATTGCCGCCTTTCCCTTAGCCGTATGGAGGACTATGTGACACTTATGGAAACGCAAGTAGATATTGTCATTGTCGGTGCGGGGTTGGTGGGCCTGACCACGGCGCTGGCGTGCGCGCAGAGCGGCGCGAAAGTTGCGCTCTTGGACCGAGCCGCGATAGCGACGGGAGCAGATGGCCGGGCCTCGGCTTTGTCATCGACCTCTCTGCGATTGTTCAAAAACCTCGGGGTCGATCTTTCAGGTAAGTTACAGCCCATTCGAGATATGCTCGTGACTGAAGGCGTGCCTGACAGCTCGTGGCGTCTGCATTTTGAAGGCGATGGGGATGGCGCTGATTTGGGCGCGTTGATTGAAAACCCGGATCTAAAGGCTGCATTGATTGACAGAGTCGCGGGAACTGAGGCCATCCAGACTTTCGCGCCCCTCACCGTATATGATTTTGAGGAAGACGCGTTCCAAGTCGTGCTCAACACGGACCAAGGGAAATTAATCGCGAAACTCCTCATTGCGGCGGATGGCCGGAATTCTGTTTTGAGGCGGAAAGCCGGGATCACGGTTCAGCGCTTTGATTATGATGCGAGCTCGCTCGTTACCACGATTTCGCATAGCTTGCCGCATGACGGACTGGCTTGGCAGCGTATCATCAAAGGCGGGGCCTTGGCCGTTCTCCCGCTGACAGGGGATCGGAGCCAGATTGTCTGGTCCGGCCCAACGATGTCTGTCCAAGCAGCCAGCGCTGTGAGCGAGACTGATTTCCTGGCTCTATTGTCCGAGAAGATGGACGGTTATTTGGGCGGGATGACCTGCATAGTTTCGCGGCAGACCTACCCGCTGCGTTTGCAAGTGGCCGACGATTTTTCAAAAGGCCGCGTGGCACTCGTTGGCGACGCGGCTCACATCATTCACCCGCTGGCAGGGCAGGGTTTAAACCTTGGCTTGCGCGATGCGGCGGCTTTGGCGGATGGCGTGAAAACCGCCGTGGAGACCGGTCAGGATATTGGTGTAACGGGGATTTTGGATTATGATCTGTGGCGCAATACTGACACGCGGTCTTTCGGGCTTTTAACCCACCTGATTTCCGAAGTTTCCGGAACCAGGCTCTCCGCGCTAGCGCATGCAAGACGTTTAGGCCTTGCCGCCGCGAACCGATCTTCAATGCTAAAATCTGCTCTTGAAAAGCGCGCATCCGGGGATGGTACAGACTTGCCAAACCTGATGCAAAAGTGGCTCTGAAGGCCATTCACCTTGCATTCATGCGGATGGGTTCAAGTTAACTTTATCAAGCGATTTTTAAGGATCGATGCCGGACAACTGCGCCCCGTTTCGGTATCGTAGCCTCGTCTCACGCCTAGCGCGGGGCGAGGCGTTTTCATTGGGACAATTGTCCTTCGGTAACATGTAAGACCTGCGCATGATTGCTAAAATCGGAAAAAAGATTTTTGTCCGTTCCAGTCATGAAAACTTGAAAGTCCATATCCAATAACTCATCCGCCAATGCGGCGCGGCGGATAGAATCCAAATGCGCGGCAACTTCGTCCAGCAGTAAGATCGGGGACTTATCCGCCAAAGCCCTAGCTTGCGCGAGGATGAGCCCAATTAGCAGCGCTTTTTGTTCCCCGGTTGAGCAAAGCGCTGCCGGCATGGCTTTCGCCTCATGCGTGACAAGTATATCTGTACGGTGCGGGCCGTGCAGTGTCCGTCCTGCGCGCATATCGCGTTGTCGGTCCTCTGCCAGCTGTTTCTGATAGCTGTCAGCGACGCTTGCTAAATCTTTCCCCTCAAAGAATTGGTCCTCCAGTGTTCCACTGAGTCCGATGAGAGACTTGGGGAAAATCGTTTCCCGCGCAGCAATCTCGACTTGCAGGTTTCGAATTGTTGTCGTGCGAGCTTGTGCGAGCATGGCGCCGAACTTTGAAAGATCAGCTTCCACAGCTTCATACCAAACGCGGTCTGTTATGCCGTCAGAGAGGAGGCGGTTGCGTTCCGTACGGGCCTTTTCAAACCGCGCGGCGTTTGATCCGTGATCCGGAGCAAAGGCCAAGGCGAAGCGGTCGATGAACTTACGGCGGTCTGACGCCGGGCCTGTAAATAACCTGTCCTGCGCAGGTGTGAGCCAAAGCATGGACAGACGCCGCGCAAGCTCGGGTCCGGTTGCAGTGCGCCCGTCAATTTTAAGCTGCCTGCGGCGCGGATGTTCCGGAACCTGACCGATGGAAATGCGTGTCGGGTCTTCATCCCCTTTGCCGTGGAGGACGGCATTGACTCCCCAAGCGGGTCGTGACGTGCCATTTTCAACGCGTGCGAGGAGATCAGTTTTCGCCCGCCGTAATCCCCGCCCGGGCGAGAGCAAAGATATCGCTTCGAGCAGATTGGTTTTACCGGCGCCATTCGGGCCGTAAAGAGCTATGGCTCCTGGCTGAAACTCAGTGTCCAGTGCTGCATAGGACCGAAAATCGATCAGCCGCAAAGAGGCAATGGACGCCACAAAATTCCGATTAGACGCGCAGTGGCATCAAAACGAATAGAGCGTGCTCATCTTCGCTGTCTTTGACGAGGGCGGGGGATGCCGGACTGTCCAGGAAGAACGTCGCATCGCGGCCTTCGATCTGTCCTGCAACGTCCAGCAGATATTTTGCATTAAAACCGATCTCGAGTGGATCCGCAGCGTAATCAACAGGCAGGTCCTCATTCGCATTTCCGCTTTCCGGATTATTCACAGTCAGCGACAAATTATGCTCGGTTAGGCTCAGCTTTACGGAGCGCGACTTTTCCGCCGAGATTGTTGCGACCCGGTCGACCGCGCCTTTGAAGACCTGATTATCAATCGTCAATTCTTTCGTGTTTCCTTTTGGAATTACGCGCTCATAATCGGGGAATGTCCCGTCGATGAGTTTCGATGTCATAACGGCATTACCCGTTTTGAAGCGAATTTTGGCCTCGCTGACACTGACGTGGACATCGCTATCCATGCCGTCAATTAGGCGGCGGATTTCGGCGACTGTCTTGCGCGGTATAATAACGCCGGGCATAGTCTCCGCACCCTTCGGCGCCGGGCTTTCCGCAAGTGCCAGTCTGTGGCCGTCCGTGGCGACGGCGCGCAATTTGCCGTCATGGCCGTGTACATAAATTCCGTTCAGGTAATAACGCGTTTCTTCGGTCGAAATGGCGAAGCGGGTTTTGTCTATTAGGCGCGATAGGTCCTTGGCAGAGATCGCGAACTCATGCGTAAAGCCGTCAGCCGTCATTTTCGGGAAGTCGCCGGACGGTAGGAGAGGAAGCGTAAAGTGAGAGCGGCCCGCATCTACATCCAAACGATCCTCGGCATTGATCTGCAGAACAACCTGAGAGCCGTCAGGAAGTTTGCGCGCAATATCGTAAAGCGTGTGCGCAGGCGCGGTCACTTGGCCGGGCGCAGAAATATCCGCTTCCGCAGTCTCAGAGACTTCGATATCCAAATCCGTCGCGACGAGGGTCAGTTGACCGTCCTCCGCGCTCATCAAAACATTGGACAGAATCGGGATAGTATTCCGACGTTCGACGACGTTCTGGACGTGTCCCAAAGCCTTTAGCAGCGTAGAGCGTTCGATAGAGAGGCGCATGATGAACCTTGAAAATAAATGTTAGTCGAAAATGTCATACCGCACTGCGCGCGCATGTGAAGACCATAGCCATAAAAATACCCGCGTTCGGGTGTCCGAAGCGGGTATAAGAGTGGATATTTTAAGTAAGCGCCAGCGACGGCTTAATTCACGCCGGTTTCCTGCGCGCGGCGCATCATTTCGTCGCGGAACATTGCCGTAAAATCGGGCGGGTCCAGCAGAATTGGCGGGAATCCGCCATTTTGCGTCATGGATGCCATGATCTGACGGGCAAATGGGAAGAGGAGCCGTGGACATTCAATCATTATAAGCGGCTGAACTTCTTCAATGCCCACGCCTTGAAATGCGAACAGACCCGCATATTCAAGCTCGGCAATAAAGGCGACCTCTTCTTCGCGGCGCGCTTCTGCTCTGAGTATGAGCGTCACTTCGACCGTGTCGTCATCCATCATCTGACGTCCGATTTCGATATTCACACCAATTTGCGGAGCGGGCAGGCCAGAGCGCAAGCTATTGGGAGCACCCGGGTTTTCGAAACTTTGATCTTTGGTATATTGCGCCAAAACGGACAGCATTGGACCTTGGGCGGCCCCTTCGGGTGTGACCGGCGTCTCTCCTTCGATGGATAAACTGTCTTCTGCGGGTGTCTCTTTACCCTTTTTAGGTTTCTTCGCCATAATGCTCTTTCCTTGAAACGGCTTGCGACGCACCTTAGCTAACGTATGGTTAGTTTAGACGGTCTAGTAAGCCGTATATAGGCGGGCAATCCGCAAGATAAAGGTCTTCCATGTTCGACGTCATCATTTATGCGGCTTTAGCGACGGTTGTTGTGGTCGTTTTTTACTCTGTTTTAGGAAAACAGACGGGTTTTGGCGGCGTTCCGGAAGAAAAATCCGATCCTGTCGATTTCGGTATGGAGGATCCAAACCGGAAACCCGCACCGGAAGCCGACCCGGAAGTCGAGCGCTTGGGCCTGTCAGGCATCACGCGACTGGACCCGTCGTTCTCTATCGCGCATTTTATGAGCGGGGCGACGGCGGCCTATTCCATGATCTTGGAAGCCTATGCCAATGGCGACCGAGACCTGCTCAAAGACCTCCTGACACCTGATACTTATGCACTTTACGATGAAGCGATCACAGTGCGCGAAGCCGCCGGGCAAACGCAGATCACTGATTTGGGACGTTTGCGCAAAGCCTCCATACAGGCCGCTAAGACGGAAGGCTCTATCGCGCATATTTCGGTTCTATACGAGGCGGACCTCACCTCCGCCTTGCGCGATGCGGAAGGCGAATTGGTTATGGGTGATCCTGATGTGTTGTCTTCGGTATCCGAAGTCTGGGAATATCGGCGCGACATGAAGGGCAAGGACTTAAATTGGCGACTTGCGAATGTAGAGCCGAGCGAAGGCGACGCGGTAGAGGTCGATCCGTCTCCTGATACAACTGCCTGATCATGCACCGTTTCCTTGGCCTTATATTGATGGGCATTTTCTCGGCTGCATGTACGACAGTGCCTGTAGGTCCAAACTTTCCTGATCCTGACGTCGAGAATCCCGGCGTATTGACAGAAGCCCAGCCTCTTCCGACTCCGCCGCCCGCGCCGCGTGTACAGACCCCGCGGTCTGCCCCAACCGAGCCGCCGCCTGAGCCTGTGATCGAAGCTCCTGCGCCGTCGGGTTATGCGGCACTTCCCTTTTGGGCAGGGCACGATCCGAGGCCCGCGCTTTCGGCTTTCGTTCGCGGGTGTGAGACTTGGGCAGAGGCTGATGATGCGGCGTTGTTAAATCCGAATCTGCCGCAATATGGAACTTATGGGGATTGGCGTGTGACATGTCAGGCTGCGTCGGTTCTCCAATCCGTAAGTCCGGGGTCCGCAGATGCGCGACAATTTTTTGAGAGCTGGTTTGCACCTGTCTCCCTCACGACTCCGACGGAAGCCGATGGTCTCTTGACCGGATATTATGAGCCTGAAGTGGATGTGCGGTTAAGTCCGACGGCAGAGTTTTCAGAGCCTATTCTCGCGAAGCCGAAATCCAAATCCACACTCAAATTGCCTCGCGCCAAGGTCAACGCCCGCACATCCCGCGTCATTGCCTATGGCCGGCCTATCGATGTTTTCTTTTTACAGATCCAGGGTTCCGGACGATTGAAATATGCGGATGGCCGCATTTTAAGAGCGGCCTATGCTGCGAATAATGGCCAATCATATCGGTCCATTGGCGGGGTCTTAATTCGCCGTGGAGAGCTGACACGCGAGCAAGCGTCCAAGCAATCCATTGCCGATTGGATGGCGCGAAATGGTCCCGCAGCCGCGCGTCAGTTGATGAACGAGAATCCGCGCTATATTTACTTTACTGAGCAATCCATCCGCCCCGGCGAAGGCCCGCAAGGCGCGATGCGTGTTCCGCTCACGAGTATGGGCGCGATTGCGGTCGATCCGCGCTATCATCCTTACGGGAGTTTGGCGTGGCTCGAGACGACATTGCCAACCGCTCCCGGAGACTATCGCGGGCAGCCGACCGGCATTCTTGTGACGGCGCAGGATACGGGCAGCGCCATCAAAGGCCCGCTCCGCGCAGACCTATTCTTTGGCTCGGGCGATGACGCGGGCGACCGGGCGGGGGTGCAGAAGCACCGCGTGCGGTGGACAATCCTCCTGCCTCGCAATATCGCAGGCCCGCTGATCTCATGACGGACCGCCCACTTAAACCGGGCGAGACCAAGATATGGCATCACGTCTCAAAAACGGTCAGCCCGCGTCGCCGGCCCAAGGGTAAGGGCAGTGCAAAGCCGCTCCCGACGCGCGAAGATTTTGCCAGTATGATGCGCATTCCCATCGGGGAACCCCCACGCTCCAAACCCTTGCCGCAATCGCTCGATGTCAACCAGGACAAGCGCGTCCGCCGCGGCCGTGTCGAGATTGATGCCAAAATCGACCTGCACGATATGACGCAAAACAGAGCGCGTCCGGCGCTGCACCGTGCGATCATTCGGGCTTCCAACCGCAACAAGTTTTGCCTTTTAGTCATCACCGGGAAAGGCCTGCGCGGTGACGGCGTGCTGCGACGAAATTTTCCAAATTGGATCGCGGAGCCAACCGTTCGTCCGCTAGTTGCCAGCTATGCATCCGCACATATTAAACATGGCGGTTCAGGCGCATGGTATGTGTTTCTGAAACGGTAAAGCCCTGTCCGTGCGGGGGACATAAACAGGCTATTTCAGCCGATTGGCATTTAACCATTAGCTCCGCCCAGAAGTTTGGAAGATGCATCACGATTGATCAGGACCGCATTGAACTGCGAGATGTCGACATGGTCTGGGATAATATAACCTTTCGTTGGGATTTCAAAACGCTCAATCGGACCGCATTTTGCATTACGGGTGACCCTGTTGCGTCATCAACAACATTGTGCGATGTGAAGTGTCTAAGATTCGAACCATTTTTTTGGTTTAAAATTTTAGAAAAGTGTAACATCGTTTGACCGTATTCTTCGACGATTACCCAGTCATCTTTGATGGCAAATGAGCTTTTCTGAAAAGCCGAGGATCGCGGTGTTAGATAAGCTCGCCGCTGATAAAGCTGAGTTGATATAGGCCTCCAATTTTTGCGGGAATTTTATTGGCTCTGCTGTAACGCTCTCTTTACGTCCGGTATTCTACTCCCCAAATCACGCATATTAACGTTCCAAGAAAGCCCTTCATGCTTCGTTCCTTGATTCTCTCTGCCGCTGTGACGGCTCTTCCTCTGTTGGCGTTCGCTCAGGCCGTTCAGCCGGGAGCGCCGGTTCAGGCGACTCCCAGCGATTTTAACACAGCTCAAAATTTTGAGGATTTATTGACTGCGCTGCGCGGGCTGGACGCACATGGTTTGAACCCATCACATTATCGACTGGCTGAACTCGAAGCTATGAGCGCGCCGAATGCTGCTCGGAACCAGCTTGCCATGACGGCTTGGAAGCTCGCGGCCTCGCATATGCTATTCGGCAAATTAGACCCGCTTTCCGTTGAACCTGATTGGACCGCCAAACGCAGAACGGCGGATCTTTCGGCTCAGCTTCAACTGGCCTTGACGACAGAAACTGTTGTAAGCAGCTTGGATGCTATCGCGCCAAAACAGGCGGGTTATGCCGCGCTGAAATCCGCTTACTCCAAGGCCCGTTCGGACACGGCGAGCCAAACAAAGATTTCCGCAGGCGCAGCCCTCAAACCTGGACAAAGCGGTGCGCGAGTGGGGGAGTTACAAACGCGCCTCGGCGTACCCGCGACGGGCACATTTGATGCAGTCACGGAATCCGCCGTCCGGATATTCCAGCGCGAGCAAGGTCTGGATCATGACGGCATTGTCGGCACTGCAAGTTTGGCAGCGCTGAATCGGGGCGGCGCGGAACAGCTGGATGCCTTGCGCGTCAATCTCGAGCGTTGGCGTTGGCTGCCAGATGATTTGGGCCGTCGCCATGTGCGCGTCAATATTGCGGGGTTCAGTGTCACCACATGGCAAGACGCGAAAGCGGTGCGGACCCATCTGGGCATTGTCGGGAGGCGTTATCGCGAGACGCCTGTCTTTTCTGACGAGATTGAATATGCCGTTATCAACCCGTGGTGGGAGACGCCGCGCAGTCTGACTATACGCGACAAACTTCCCGCGTTCCGCCGTGACCCATCCGCCGTGAAGCGTTTGGGTTTTCAGATTTTGGACAGTTCCGGCCGAGCGGTCGACCCCGATACGATTAACTGGGCCAATGCGACGTCCGCAAATTTCCCCTACCGTATCCGCCAAGCGCCGGGCGAACTGAATGCGTTGGGTGAAGTCAAGATTATTTTCCCCAATGCCCATAATGTTTATCTCCACGATACGCCGACGCGCGGTTTATTTGCAAAGCAACAGCGCGCTTTTTCGTCAGGTTGCATCCGTACGCAAGACCCGATTGCCTTGACGAAATGGCTACTTGAGGAAACACCGGCTTGGCCTGCTGACCGGGTGGATAGCGTTTTGACCTCAAAAAAAGAAACGCGCGCTGATCTAGCTGCTCGCGTTCCGGTGCATGTGCTGTATTTTACAGTTGTCGCAGAGGACGGCGTCGTCCGTTTCCTTGACGACATTTACGAGCGCGACGCGGCCGTTTTGGCTGGCTTACGGACTACAAAATAAATTTGCTCAAATCCTGATCCTTCGCCAGCTTGCCAACATGTTCAGTCACATAGGCCTTATCAATCACGAAGGTCTGCCCGCCTTTATCTGACGCAGTAAAACTGATCTCGTCCAGTAAGCGCTCCATGACCGTGTGCAGACGCCGCGCGCCGATATTCTCAACGCTTGCATTCACCTCCGCAGAGAGTTTTGCAATCTCCGCAATGCCGTCCTTCGTGAAATCCAGCGTGACCTCTTCGGTCGCCATTAGGGCGGTATATTGCCGGATGAGGCTGGCTTCAGGCTCCGTGAGGATACGGACAAAATCGGCCTCTGTTAGGGCGCGTAATTCAACTCGGATGGGGAGGCGACCCTGTAATTCCGGCAGAAGATCTGACGGCTTGGCGACGTGAAACGCGCCGCTGGCGATAAACAAAATATGATCGGTTTTCACGGGACCGTATTTTGTCGAGACAGTTGTGCCTTCGATAAGGGGCAGCAAGTCCCGCTGCACGCCCTCGCGGGATACATCGCCGCCGCGCGCATCGGAGCGGGTCGTGATTTTGTCAATCTCATCTAAGAAGACAATGCCGTCCTGCTCGGCCCGTTCAACGGCTTCGCGTTTGATGCCGTCATCATCCAGCAACTTATCGGCTTCCTCAGATAATAGCGGCCCATGGGCATCGCCAATGCGCAATTTAACTTTTTTAGTTTTACCCATTTTCCCAAACATAGAGGACAGGTCGAGCATCCCCATATTGGAGCCCGGCTGTCCCGGAATTTCAAAACCCTGAAAAGGAGACCCCGTATCGGAGAGTTCTAACTCGACTTCTTTATCGTCCAGCTCCCCGGATAATAATTTCAGCCTGAATTTCTCGCGCGTTGTGTCTGACGCATTTTCCCCGACCAGCGCGTCAATGATACGGGCCTCTGCAGATTTTTCGGCCTGCGCTTGAACCTGCGCGCGTTTCTCCTCGCGCAGCAGCGAAATCGAGGCCTCAATGAGGTCGCGCACAATCTGTTCCACATCGCGGCCGACATAGCCAACTTCCGTAAATTTCGTCGCTTCGATTTTGATAAAAGGCGCTTGCGCGAGTTTCGCCAAACGGCGAGAAATTTCAGTTTTACCGACACCTGTCGGCCCGATCATTAGAATATTCTTGGGTGTGACCTCACTGCGCAAATCTGCCGCGACGCGGCGGCGACGCCAGCGATTACGCAGCGCTATCGCAACGGCGCGTTTGGCATCCCCTTGCGCCACAATATGGCGGTCCAGTTCAGATACAATTTCACGGGGAGTCAGAGAGCTGTCGTTCATGAAAGCTAGATGGGAGGCAGGAGGGTAGGGGTCAAGGTTTAGAACATGGGGAAATGGTTCCCGCCTCGGCGGAAACTATGGCTTCAACGGGGTGACTGCCGGATCTACAATCGAGTCGTTGCGCGACTAACTAACGTAATCTGCCCTATGACAAGAGAGGACGCGGTTGAATGCTCCGCTATTTCCCGCCGCTCAGTGTAGCTTGCAATTTCTTCAGCGCGTCCATTTTGCCGTCCCGTGCGAGGCGGGCTTGTTTGGGCCAGCTTCCCGGTTTGTGGAAGGAGAAGCGGGGGCCTGCGGCTTTCAGAATTTTTTCCAATGTGCCGGTTTCGGCTTTGGCTAAATCCTCAAATGTGACGATCCCGTCGGCGTTGAGCACTCCGGCGATTTTGGGGCCGATGCCTTCGACGACTGTCAATTTATCTTTTTTGGCTTTCTTTGCAGGCTTGGCTTTGGCAGCCGCTTTCTTCTTTTTCGCGGGTTTTTTCCGGGGCTTAGATGCGCTCGGTGCAGTTTCAACTTGGTGCCAATAGACATCAGGATGTTGAAGAAACCCGTCTGCTTCCGCGATGCGATACGCCTCAATCTGTTTCACTTCATATTCTGATTTGCCAGCCATTCTCTTTCCCAATTAAAGACGCGCCATGATCGACGCGACGGATATTTAAATCGAATTGAGATTTACATCAAATATCGATATTGGCTGTGCAAGGCACGCGATGAAAATGACAAAAATTAGTCTAAATGTGAACCATACGCACTCATATTAGCCGACCCTTCGAGAAGTTAGTGATCGAAGTGCCTTAAAAGTCAAAGCCCGACTAATATGCCCGCCAACGCCGCGCTCATGAGATTAGCTAGACTGGCGGCAAAGACGGCTTTCACGCCCATTTTGGCGATGTCCGGCATGCGGTCGGGAATAAGCGTGCCAAGCCCGCCGAGCAGGATCGCAATCGATCCGATATTGGCAAAGCCGCAAAGCGCGAAAGACAAGATTACAACGGATTTCGGAGACAGAGAGCTTTCGGCCTCAATCAGGGAGCCAAAGGCGATGAACTCATTCACGACCAGTTTCTCACCGAAAATGCCGCCCGCCAGTTGGGCTTCGGACCACGGCACACCAACAGACCACATGACCGGAGAAAAGAGCCAGCCCAGCATCATTTGCAGCGATAGCTCATCTTGACCGAACCATCCGCCCGTCCAGCCCAGTAATCCATTGAGCAAAGCGATGAGGGAAATAAAAGCAATCAACATCGCGGCAATCGCAACGGCGAGTTTCACGCCGTTTTGCGCGCCAACGGCGGCGGCCATGAAAATGCTGGGATGGCGCGGGCCGGTTTCGGCCATGGCATAGACGGCTTTTGCGGTCTTGATCTTCTCGTCTTTGGTTTCCGTCATCGTATCGGGCATGATCATTTTTGCCATGAGCAAGCCTGCAGGCGCGGACATGAAACAGGCGGCGAGCAAATATTTCGGCTCAATCCCCAGCGCGATATAACCGCCTAAAACCGTGCCTGATACAGACGCCAAGCCGGAGACCATAATCGCGAATAGCTCAGGCTTGCTGATGCTCGGCAAATAGGGTTTCAGCGAGAGCGGCGCTTCCGTCTGGCCGACAAAAATATTGGCAATCACATTTAGGCTTTCGACCGGCCGTGTATCTGTCAGCCAGCGAATGGCGGAGCCGCCCAAGCGCACGATGATCTGCATGATTTTCAAATGATAGAGAACCTCCATCAACGCGGCGAAGAAGATGATGATGGGCAATACCCGCACCAAGAACGAGAAGCCTTCCAAATCGGAGAGATTGCCGAAGACAAAGCCAATACCGGCATCGGCGTAGGACAAAAGCGTCGTGACTTTATTCGCTGCGACCTCGAGAACGCTTTTGCCCCACGGAAGATAGAGTACGAAGATCGCAATGGCGACTTGCAGGGCGAAACAGGCCCCAACTGTGCGAAGACGGATGAACTTGCGATTATCAGACGCAATCCAAGCCAGGAGGAGGATTAGGACAATGCCGAGTATGCCAAATGCGCGGTGTTCCATGCAGGGGTCTTTTTCTTATATGCCTCTCATCCTTACGCCCCGAGGTTTACCAATGCCACGACGGATTTGACTACCTTGGTCATATTCGTAATATATTGCGTCTGGTCGATAACAATATCGGCGTGGATTTGCGAGGGGCTGACAAAGGCTTGATGGGCGGGCTCAACCTGGTCGTGGAATTGCCGCAGCACATCATCGCGCGAACGCCCGCGTTCCGTTGTATCGCGTTCTAGCCGGCGCGAGAGCCGGAGCTCCGGCGCGCATTGCATAAAGACGCTATGGTCAAACACATTGCGAAGCGTGGGTTGCGCGAGGAGCAAGATACCCTCGACAATAATAAGTGGCCGCGGATTGCGCGGCTCTGTCGGGGTGCGGCGCTGATGCGTTGTGAAATCATAATTGGGCAGAGCCACGGCTTCATTCCGTTTGAACGCCAGCAGGTTCTCGCGCAATAAATCAAAATCGAGCGCTTCCGGAATATCAAAATTGACCATGGGCGAGCCGCCGCGTTCTCGGATATCGTGGTAATAATCATCCTGCCGCACTAAGCGGCAAGTTTCCGCCCCGATATAGTCGCGCAAATAGGCCGCAAGGGTCGATTTCCCGGAGCAGCTCCCCCCGGCGATCGCCAAGATGCGCGGAGAATCAGGGAGCGAGGAAAGTGTCGACATAGTGTAATTTAAGGGCAACAGCGCACAAAAAACACTCTGTTTGGGATTTTAGATTTGGGGATAAATCTGTGTCCTTCGCCCCGCGACATGACAAAACCTCCATGTCTATGGGGGTTTAAGTACGTTTTGCGCAGGAGGCGGTGATGTGGGTAACTATTCACATAGGACCGCCGCCTATTTGCCTGTCATAACCCTGTCATCTATTCCAGTCATATGCCGCTCAATTTCCGCAAATCAAATATGGGTCCCCCAAAATGAACAAAAAAATCGCCTCCTTCGGCCTTAGCGCCATCATGTCAGCAAGCACAATCGCCCTGACAACCGCCGCGACCACAGGCGTCGCACATGCACAAGTCACAACGTCATCCGTTGTGGGTGTCGTTGTCGACAGTAACGGCAATGGCGTTTCAAATGCTACTGTCGGCCTCTTGAATGAGAACACAGGCTTGGCCCGTGCCGTCACAACTAATAGCGCCGGTAACTTCTCTATCCGTGGTCTTCCGGTGAACGGCACGTATGGCGTCACAGTCACGGCACCCGGTTTCCAAGGTGAGCGAGTCGAAGGCGTCAGCTTGTCATTGGGTGATGACACACAACTTAGCTTCCAGCTTAACGGTGAAACTGCGTTTGAAGATGAAATCGTTGTTGTTGGTCAGCGTCAAGTTTTGTCAACTCTAGCTGTCGGTCCGAACGCGTCATTTGGTCTTGGAGAACTTCAAAATTCACCGGCCATCAACCGGAATATCACAGACATATTACGGTCTGATCCCCGAATTGCTGTAGACGAAAGCAGTGGCGGAACAAATGCTATTCAGTGCGCCGGTCAAAACTCACGCTTCAACTCTTTTACTCTCGATGGTGTTCAGCTGAATGACGCCTTTGGTTTGAATCAAAATGGGTATCCGACAGAGCGTCAGCCTTTCCCCTTTGACGCGCTTGAGCAAGTCTCTGTCGAATTAGCGCCTCTTGATGTCATCTATGGTAACTTTACGGCTTGTAACATCAACTCGGTTACAAAATCCGGCACGAACAGCTTCTCAGGTTCCGCATTCATTGATTATACGGATGACGGATTAATCGGTAAAACCGCAAAAGGACAAGACTTTGAATTTGGTGAATTTGATGAGATTCGCTATGGCGTCACGCTTGGTGGTCCAATCATTAAAGATAAATTGTTCTTCTTTGCAGCCTACGAAAAATTGGAAGGGGCGAACACCTATCCCAACACCTCCGTAACGCTGAATTCCGTTCCGCAGTCCGTTATTGATGACATTGCCGACATTTCCAGAAATGTTTACCAATACGACCCTGGCTTCATCGCTGATAACTTCCCTAATGCCGATGAAAAAGTGCTAGTTAAGCTGGATTGGAACATTAGCGATCAACACCGGGCTTCCGGTACATTCCAATGGAATGATGGGTTCAATATCGCGCGTTCCGATGGCGATCCAAATGAGCTTGAGTTCTCAAATCACTTTTATGAGCGCGGCACAGAGCTGTTCACATACACCGGTGCTCTTTTCTCTGATTGGACGGATAATTTTTCGACCGAATTCCGCGCCAGCTATACAGATGTAGATAATCGACAAGAGACAATTGGCGGAACAGATTTTGGTGAATTCCGCATTGAACTTGACTCAGGTATCGATGTTTACCTCGGCGGCGACGACTCCCGTTCAGCGAACGATCTGAATTATGACGTGTTCGATATCATTGCGCGCGCGAATTACACCGTGGGCGATCACACAATCACCTTTGGTGCAGAAACGCAGACTCTAAATGTTTTCAACTTGTTTATTCAGCAGGCGCAAACAGAAGTTCGTTTCTCCGGTCTTGAGAACTTCCGCAATGGACGGGCTTTCCAAATCGAGTTCAACAACGCGCCGTCTCTGAACCCGTTGGATGCAGCTGCTGAATTTGGTTACACACGAAACGCTATCTATCTGCAGGATGATTGGGATATTTCAGACGAGCTAAACCTTGTCGCAGGTCTCCGCTATGACTGGTATACCTCTGACGATGTTCCGGTTGAAAACCCAGAGTTTTTAGCGAGCTATGGTTTCTCGAACGCTCAGAACTTTGACGGTGTGGATATACTGCAACCGCGCATAGGATTGACTTATCAAGCGACTGATACTTTTGAAATTCATGGTGGTGTTGGTCGTTATTCTGGCGGTAACCCGAATGTTTGGTTGTCGAACAATTACAGCTCTAACAACGTCACTCAGGTTGGCGCACGTTTGCGCGACTTCGGTGCGGGCATTGATCTCTTCTCCCTTGATTATACGCTTGCAGAAGACGGCGTTCCTAATGCGCCCGGTTTTGCGGTTCCGCAAACTCTCGCCGACGACGTTGCCTCGGGTCGAGGCCGGAATTTCGAGATCAACTATCTGGATCCCGACTTTAAAATTCCGACTGAGTGGAAATACTCCATTGGCGCAACATGGGCACCGACGTTCAACACAGGCGAAAGCATTTTCGGCGGCGACTGGTTCTTCCAAGGCGACCTCCTCTGGTCGCAGGCTGAGAATACAGCCATCATCCAACGTGGTGATCTCGTGCAAAGCGGCTCTCAGATCGTTGATGGTGTCACATACCCAACTTACGATAGCCCACTTTTGGACAGCTTTGTCCTGACCAATGCTGACGAAAATAACAGAGGATTTATTGCGTCTGTTGGCGCGTCGAAAACTTGGGATAATGGTTGGTCCGCCCGCGTCGGATATGCTTATTCCGACGCGAAAGACACGCAGCCTATGACAAGTGCTGTCGCGTTCTCGAACTACAACAACCGCGTCTTCACAGACCCACAAGAGCAAGTTGTTGCGGTATCTAACTACAACACAAAGCACCGTTTCACGGCGAATGTTTCATATGAGAAGGACTTCGTGAAAAATTATAATACTCGTTTTGATTTGTTCGCCTTGTCACAATCCGGGCGTCCATATTCGGTTGTACAAAATCGTCAGGAACGAAACATCTACGGCTTTACGCCATTTTTGAGCACGAACCGCCTGTTGGAGCCTGGAACCGAAAGAAACGAATTCACATCTCCAAGCTGGTCAAAGATCGATCTGCGGATCAGCCAAAACTTGCCTGGTTTGAGAAGTGAAGATCGTGCTCAGGTTTTCATGGTCATTGATAACTTGACCAATTTGATCAACAGCGATTGGGGCGTGTTGCAACAGGCTGACTTCCCGAACACGCGCGTGCGTCAGAGTGATGGCAGCCTGTCTCCATTTTCAACCAACGCGGCATCGGTCTATGAAATTCGTTTCGGTGCGAAATACGATTTCTAAGATTCTGGTCACCGAGATAAGATTTCAAAAGGCGTCCTTTGGGACGCCTTTTTTCTTGGCGTGCGGGCTGCTTTGAGGGATAGTCCACAGCGTCATGGCAAGATGGCCCCTTGCGCCCGCGCGCCGCGTGGGGAACAGAGTTTACGAACGCAGGGAAAAGCGCATGACCGGACTTATTGGCATTTTTGTTCTGCTGGCTGTGGCGTGGCTGTGTTCTGAAACCAAATCCGCCGTGCGCTATGACTTGGCCGCGCGCACGCTCGCACTTCAAATTGCCATTGCTATATTTGCGTTGCTAACCCCCATGGGGGATTTCGTTTTGACGGGAATGTCTGCGGGCGTTGAGGCCATGATGGGGTTCGTGAAACAGGGCACGACTTTCATGTTTGGCGAGCTGGGCGACGATAAAGGCGGCACAAATGTTATCTTCTTCTTCCAAATTTTGCCTATTATTATTTTCATCGCGGCGCTGTTTTCGGTGCTGTTTCACTTGCGCATCATGACATGGATTATTCGCGGCATCGGCTCTGTCGTTCGCAAGATTACGGGGGCGAGCCGATTGGAATCCACATGCGCCGCTGCCAATATTTTTGTCGGCATGGCTGAGGCGCCGCTGACAGTCCTGCCCTACCTGCCCAAAATTACCCGCGCGCAATTATTTGTGATGATGAGCCTGGGCTTGTCTTCTGTGGCGGGCACGGTTTTGGTCGCCTATTCCGCCATTGGTATTGATCCCAAACTCCTGATTACGGCGGCGCTCATGGCTGCGCCGGGCGGACTTCTAATGGGACGTATTCTTGTGCCCGAAACTGAAACGCCGTTCGATATTGATAGCGAAGAAGCCAAATCCGTAGAGGGCAGCAAGGCGGGTTCATTGATTGAAGCCCTCACGAACGGTGCATTGACGGGTTTGCAAATCATGTTGGCGGTTATGGCCCTGCTCATCGCGGTGTTATCCGTCATTGCCCTACTGAATGGTATATTGGGCGGCATTGGCGGATGGTTTGGTAATCCTGATTTATCATTGGAAGGGATCTTCTCGGTGTTGTTCCGACCTGTCGCGTGGATAATCGGTGTGCCATGGGATGAGACTGCGGCGGCCGGACAGTTCCTCGGCGAAAAAGTTATCCTGAATGAATTCCTTGCCTATTTTAACTTTACGGGTGTGAAGGATGACTTCTCTCAGGAAGGGCAAGTCGCGATTACTTTGGCGTTGTGCGGCTTTGCCAATTTCGGCGGTCTCGCGATTTTGATTGCGGGCCTCAGCGCGATCGTACCGGAGCGGAAAACAGAAATTTCGAGATTGGGATTAAAGACCGTTCTGGCAGGAAACCTGTCAAACTTTATGAGCGCTGCCATCGCCTCAGTCGTGATCGCCATTGCGGGGTTAATTGGTCTCTCCCCTCTATAACTAATTCTTGATGAAGTTTTTTTCTGGCCAATGCGGAAGGAAACCTATAGGTGCTGAAAAATTTATTTTGACTTATGGAGTTTTAATTTGAACCTACTTGGCCACATACCCAATTTTTTCAACGACCTGTCCCCGTGTGAGAATAAGGACGAAGCCCTTCGCGAGCTAGGCCGTTTGTATAATGGCGCGGTTGAGGATTTGAATAAGGCGTTTGAAGCCTATGCCAAGACCGGGGAAGCGCCGGTCGGACCTATGCCAACTTACCCGTATCTGCTGGTACGTATTGGCAAGCGGCAGACAGGGGATATCAACTTCTCCAGTTTCGTCTCGATTCGCGGGCCGGGATGGTATGGTACATCCGTCACATCTCCGGATATTTTTGAGAGCTATTTACTAGACCAACTTGCACGCATCGAAGTTGCACGTGAAGTCGAATATTATGTTGGGCCATCTGACATTAAAATCCCATTGGTCTTTGCGATTGACCCATCTTCTTTTGAATTATCCGCTGAACGGTCTGCCGCGATTGGGCAGCATTTCCCTCTGCCGGATTTGAAACTCATTCATGATGACTTGGCCGACGGCGTGACCGAACGAGCGTCTGACAAACCCTATCCGCTGGCCCTCTTCCCGGCGCTGCGCACGGATTATTCCCTGCAACGTCTGCGTCATTATTCCGGCACGCAGCCGGGCTGTTTCCAAAAATTCGTGATCTTCACAAACTACCAACGGTACGTGGATGAGTTCATTGATCACGCCCGAGAAGTGGTTGGCGAAGATCCCACAATAACCGGATTTTGTTCCCCGGGGCAGGGCGTCATAACAAAGGGCGGGGATTACGCGGAAGAGCCGAATTTTAAACTCCCGCAAATGCCGGCCTACCACCTGATGGCGGAAGACGGGATGGGCATTACGCTCATAAACATCGGGGTTGGGCCTTCCAATGCAAAGACGATTACGGATCATATTGCGGTTCTGCGAAGCCACTGCTGGTTAATGCTAGGCCATTGCGGTGGGCTGCGCTCCTCACAGGTCCTCGGCGATTTCGTCTTGGCTCATGCATATTTGCGTGATGATCAAGTGCTGGATGAGGTGCTGCCGCCGGATATTCCGCTGCCGACAATCGCCGAGGTTCAGATCGCCCTGACCGAGGCCATTGGCGGGGTGATGGAGCTGTCCGGGCAAGAGATGAAGCGCCATATGCGCACGGGCACAGTCGTGACGACCGATGACCGGAATTGGGAAATGCGGTATCAGGCGCTGCGTCCGCGATTGAACCAGTCCCGCGCGATCGCGATTGATATGGAAAGCGCGACGATTGCCGCCAATGGCTACCGTTTCCGCGTGCCTTACGGGACGTTGCTTTGCGTGTCCGACAGACCCCTTCACGGCGAAATAAAACTGCCCGGGACAGCCGCGGTTTTCTACCGCTCCCGGGTCGCGCAGCATTTGAACATTGGTCTGGAAGCCGTGCGGATTATGAAAACCGGAGCGGAACACGGAACACTGCATTCCCGGAAACTGCGCAGTCTGGATGATCCGGTCTTTCGATAGACGCCAAAGCCTTTCCGAATTGGAGGACTTTGTCACTATAGGTGGGCCATGTCAGGTGAGGAAAACAAACACCGCAGCGAGTACGATAATTGCGGCGAGGGTGGATAACCCTAAAATGATGGGCATGGCTTTCACGCGCCTGCCCGCACGAGCTTCGGTTTTGTCTATATGTGTTGTGCCATCCGGCGTCTCATAACTCATGAATTAATCTCCAAATATTTGGGTCGATATGATGAAGCCTAAAGAGACGGCCGCAGCCGTCGATCCCATGGGATGTTCTTTTATCTTCTCCATCAGCGCAAGGATGCGAGGGTCGTTCTGCATCTCCGCCGGAATAAATTTCGCGAGAGGGTCGAGACTCATTTCCGCCTCGACATCTTTCGGCTTCACCTTGTGCCCGCGAAACATGAAATACATGATTATTGCGAGGATAAAAAACAAGACGCCAACGGCCAAAAAGCCGAACTCCGCGCCCAAAGTTATCATAGACCAAACAAAGCCCGCAATGATCAAAAATAGGGCTGCAACCCCCATGAGGCCCACAGACATAATGACGCCGGCCAAGCGTTTAGCTGGCCGACGCGTGCGCGCGTTGATAATCAGAGGCGCGA
>ENA-ORXR01001489-ORXR01001489.1-marine-metagenome-genome-assembly--contig:-NODE-1489-length-24746-cov-3.492359_pt1 | contig 24746 bp, 17 predicted proteins | sample MGYA00237866_ERZ511479 | MGnify/ENA metagenome assembly ERZ511479 | reverse complement strand
GGCCGCCTCCGGTACTTAGATGCTGCTATAGAAGCAGCGAAGCGGTTCTGGGCCGGAATTTTATGCATCACTAGGGTCCAGTTGCTCAGCTGTAGTCTGGGCGCTTACGCCATTGATACCCGTGTGCGATTTGACACACCAACGGTGAATATTCACAGCATTCTGCTATTGAACAGAATTCTGCTATTACACATCATCTGGGCACCAGAGGCGCCAGATTGCATTCAACAGGCAAGGGTATCTCAATTCTGCAGTATCTTCTTGCCCTTCATCACGACATTCTTAGCTGCTTTAACATTGACCGCGCCGGAGCCTTTCAAGGTAATCTCTTTGCCACTAATAGTAATAGTGCCATCTTTCTTGAGTGTGATGCTCGCCTTGCCTGTTTTGAGCACAATTTCGTCACCCGCAGTAATGGCGATTGTCTTACCCACATCCAGCGCGTAATTATCCCCTGCAGTGAGACTACAGTCTTTACCGATACTCACTTCTTCATTCTTGGCAACATCTTCTGTACGGTCACCGTCTATCGTGATTTTCTCGTTCCTGCCTACTTTTTCTGTTCGGTTTCTGCTAATCGTAATAGTCTCATCACCACCTACTATTTCCTTACGATTATCACCGATGGAAATACTTTCGTTTTTGCTAACGGTCTCTGTGCGATCATTGCCGATAGAAATGGTCTCATCGTTACCGACGTCTTCTTTCCGATCATTACCAATGGAAATGGACTCGTCGTTACCGATTTTCTCCTGGCGGTCATGGCCAACATTCGTAGATTCATCATTTTCAACAATATTGGTTTGATTTTTCTCAGCGTGAATGACTATTTCTTCAGAACCTTTCTTGTCCTCCATACGAATTTCGTTAAAGTTCGCTGGTGTACCATTCATTGAACTACGGCTCTTGATACCACTCTGTGTTGCGTTGGCCGGGAGCTCGTAAGGTACTGGCCTGTCGCCGTTATAAACGCGACCGGTAATGATGGGCCGGTCCGGGTCACCATCTACGTATTCCACGATGACTTCCTGGCCTATCCTGGGTATGTGAATGCTACCCCAACCCTCCCCGGCCCACGCCTGAGACACTCGAATCCAGCATGAGCTATTTTCATCAGAAACCCCATAACGATCCCAATGGAACTGCAACTTTACCCGACCGTGTAAATCGGTGTGTATTTCTTCACCCGACGGACCGACAACGATCGCTGTTTGAGGACCACGAATCTCTGGTTTGACCGTCTTCCGTTCGGCACGATAAGGCGTCTCAGAGGGCATGCAGCTAAAGCTTGACGTAAGTTCAACCGCACCTCCGCCATCACCACTGTAGTAACTATCCAAGTGAACGCGCAATGAAGCTTCAACGATCAAGTATTCGCGATTCTGATCTTCCCGTTCGCAGTTTATGAGTGTAAATATATTGCCTGCATTCAATCCGCGCACGTTGCCATCAGCCTTAGCCACTTCATGCCCGGCAGTGAGCGCTTCCATACGCGCTTTAGCGATACGCTCTCCGTAGGATCGAGTCATTTCTCCTGAGCTCTCATAAGAGAAACCACCTGGAAACTCGTAGACCTCTTTCGAATCATATTGACCAGCAAAACTTTCGGAGCTGTTGACTAACAGATCTCTACGAGGCTGATCGAAGGCAAAATCCTTAGTCACGTACTTACCTGAGCGTACTGACTTTTCAAACTGCCAGTTAATCAGATGATCAGTGGTTCTCTGCTGGTCCAGGCTTTCAGGGAAATGCGGAACCTCTTCATAGTTGGCCGCGGTGCCATGAGCTGTTGCGCCGTCGCACAGGACCATCACATGCCGGTTATCAAAATGCTCAAAATAGTAGTAGATTCCTTCGTGTTCCATCAACCGGCTGACAAAATCAAAATCAGACTCCTGATACTGAACACAGTAATTCCACTGATCGTAGGATCCGATTAAACGATTATCAAAATCCGTAAAACCGGCATCGCTGAGTACAGATGAGATAATGTCGGGCACGTTCATATCTGCAAATATTCGGCATTCCTTATTCTGCGTCAGCATCCACGGCCAAGCGGTGACAGATAGTCGATACAGGGCATATTGCCCCTTGCTGCCCACATGTGCAGCCTGGTTGATCATGCCATGGATGAAACGCTCACCCTCCTGATCGGTATCCAGAACCACACTGATATTCATCCCCAGAATCTCGTAAAGATCAATATTTGCATCTTCACTGACACACTCCAGTGAGTAGGTGAATAACTCGCTCAGCTGCTCACTACCCGACAAAGTCAATAGCCCCAGTGTGTTGTCGGGCAGGGGCGTTGTAATTCTCACCGCTCGCGTCGCTTGATCTATTCCGCTCATTTTCTCATCTCTCCCTGTTGCGACGCATGAACCAGTACCGCTCAATTCATCGCATAATCAAATTCACTGTCACTCGTGGTGACCTCAATACGCTTTAAAGGCGCATCTTCAGCGAACTGCCGTTCCAGCAAATGTCGACTGATCTCTGGCAACATCGAGTTGGTCAGAATCGAATCGATCATACGTCCACCACTATCCAGCTCGTTACAGCGTTGGGCAATGAGTGCAACAACATCGTCGTTGTAAACAAAATCGATTCCGTGGTTCTGCTTAATACGCCTTTCTACCCGGCCCAGCTGCAAGCGTGCGATCGCACCTATCATCTGGTCATTTAGCGGGTAATACGGAATAGTGACCAACCGCCCCAACAGGGCTGGAGGAAATATACTCAATAACGGCTCTCGCAAAGCCTTGGAAATACCCTCTGGGGATGGCATTAATTCCGGATCCTTGCACATATTCATGATCAGGTCGGTTCCTGCGTTAGTTGTCAGCAGAATCAACGTGTTCTTGAAATCAATCACACGTCCCTCGCCGTCCTCCATCCAACCCTTGTCAAATACCTGGAAGAACATTTCGTGCACATCAGGGTGTGCTTTCTCTACCTCATCGAGTAGAACCACGCTATAAGGACGACGACGCACGGCTTCTGTCAGCACACCTCCTTCGCCATAACCTACATATCCCGGTGGCGCACCTTTGAGCGTAGACACGGTATGCGCTTCCTGAAACTCGCTCATGTTGATGGTGATAACGTTGTGCTCACCACCATAAAGAACATCAGCCAGCGCCAGAGCTGTTTCGGTTTTACCCACCCCAGACGAGCCCGCCAGCATGAACACACCAATAGGCTTACTGGGATTATCCAGACTCGCGCGTGAAGTCTGGATGCGTTTGGCAATCATCTCCAGTGCATGATCTTGGCCGATGATTCGCTTTGCAAGGTGTGTAGACAGATTCAGTATGGTTTCAATTTCGTTCTTCACCATGCGCCCTACCGGCACGCCCGTCCAGTCCTGAACAACCGCAGCAACAGCCTGCTCGTCTACGGTAGGTAATATCAGCGGATCTTCTCCCTGCAATGTTGCCAGCTGATGTTGAAGTGTTGTTAACTCAGCCAACAATGCTTTTCGGTCTACCGCGGGTGTTGCCTCTGCATCTGCACCACCGTATTCAGAAGCACCAGAGTCTTCTACGGATTCTTCAAGTTCACTGCCAGTACCTTCAACCGGACTGTCTCCGTAACGCAACTGAGCTCGTAGTGACAAGATCTGATCTACTACATTTTTCTCATCTTCCCAGCGCGCGACTAACCCTTCCTCACGCGCGCGCTGTTCAGCTAACAGTTCCTCAACTCGCGTCTCGCGCTCCTCAGTATCAACACCCACACTCTTCTCACTGGCGATGATTTTCTGCTCTGTTTCCAGGGATTGGATACGCTTGCGTGAATCATCAAGGCTGGCAGGCACTGCATGCTGGCTTATGGCCACGCGCGCGGCAGCCGTATCCAGCAAACTCACCGACTTGTCGGGAAGTTGTCTGGCAGGAATATAGCGATGTGACAATTTCACGGCCGCTTCCAATGCTTCATCCAGTATCTGCACCTGATGGTGCTTCTCCATGGTGGATGCGATACCCCGCATCATCAGAACCGCCTTCTCTTCGCTAGGTTCATCAATCTTGACGACCTGAAAGCGACGTGTGAGTGCAGGGTCCTTTTCGATGTGTTTTTTATACTCGGCCCAGGTTGTTGCTGCCACGGTTCGCAGTTCACCCCGTGCCAGTGCAGGCTTTAACAAATTGGCCGCATCACCTGTACCCGCTGCTCCACCGGCACCAATCAAAGTATGAGCCTCATCGATAAACAGAATAATGGGCTTTTCGGACGCTTGAACTTCTTCTATCACTTGTCGTAGTCTGTTCTCGAACTCGCCCTTCATACTGGCTCCTGCCTGGAGCAGTCCGATATCCAGCGACAACAGTTGCACATCTGCCAGCGAAGGTGGCACATCTCCTCGCGCTATTCGCTGAGCAAATCCCTCAACGACGGCGGTCTTGCCCACGCCTGCCTCCCCGGTAAGAATAGGATTGTTCTGCCGACGACGCATCAGTATGTCCACCATCTGACGAATCTCTTCATCGCGCCCTACTATCGGATCCATGTTGGCACCCGAAGCAGCTTCAGTCATGTTAGTGGTGTACTTGCCTAGTGCCTCCTGTTTCCCCATAGCGGCAGGCGCTATGGCTCCACTAGCCTCCCCCGGTATTGCTCCGCCTCCAATGCGATAGCCATCTTTGGCCGTCATGGCATCTTCTGGTGAACCTCCAACAATGCTGTCGAACTCTTCTATCAGCTGCTCAAGCTTTATCTGTCCGAACAGTTTGGAAATTCCCAGAAGACGGTTACGCAAAGAAGGAGTCTTAAGCAGACCAATCATGAGATGTCCGGTTCTTACTACACCGTCCCCAAATAGTAGCGTTGAGTAAACCCAACCGCGCTCTACCGCCTGAGAAATATCATCACTGAAATCCGATATGGCACTGGCACCACCCCGCAGCATCTCCAGATTATTGGTGATATCACGTGAGATCACTGACAAATCGATATCGAAGTGACGCAAAATACGATGAAAGTCAGCATCTTGCTGATTGCTGATCTGATCAATCCAGTGCACCAGCTCTACGTACGGATTACCACGAAGCTTACACAGCTTCGTGGCGCTTTCAATAGACTTGTATCCCACCTCATTAAGCTTGCCGAAGAGATTGGCTCTGCTGATTTCCGTCATTATAATTTCCCTTTGCGTCAGTGGTTGTTGTACTGACAAAATTTTGATCTGTATTTACTGTGCCAAACGACTGATAAGTTTTCTGTTCAACAGAACCGTTTGGGATTCGAGTTGTTTGCCGCGATCGCCTACAACCCAACTATCTGTGCCAAGCGCTCTACTTCTGTTCAACACCAAAGGTCGTATTTCCTTGTCCTTCAGGAACAGTTCCAGGTCCCAGTCCCATTCATCCCCGATGTAGTTTCTGACCAGGTCATACAGAGTTTTGGCGCGTTTACTGCCCGGCTTGAATGAACTAAAATCGTCCCAGTCCAGTGGCCCCAGTTGGATGTTGAATTTGTGGCGGATGCTCCATACACGCCTGCCTATATACAATGCCCGTCCCAGCTGAGCAGACTCTTTGCCACTACCCAGTGCCGCATGAGCAGATTCTGGTAGCATCAGCCAACCACCTACCCATTGCTTTACACTAACCGGCAAATCAAAGTAGTCCCCAACGATGGCCTTGATACCATCAGGCGACTTGGCGGTACTTGAAAACCATGCTGGGTAGTGTCGCTTGGCGGCTTCAGACATACTGTCCCTGCCTGTAGATGCTTCAGGTAACAGACCGCTGAGCGCACCGAGGAACTCTTCATAGGCGTTATCACCTGATCTGTCGAACATGACAGCAGGATCAAACTGAACGCTGGCACGGTAGAAAAGCGACATCATGCGGTGGTTGAACACGTCTAGAAATTCTTTGAACGTTGGATCGCCGTGATGCCTCGTTCGCTGATCAGCATATTCGGTGTAGTGCAACGGCATGGGACCATGAGATCCTAGAAGACCCATGAAATTCACGTGTAGCCGGTGTGGATGAGCACCCTTGGTTTTCTCAAGCGAATGCAGAGCCCGTCCTTGAAAGCCCATACTCACATTTTGTGAAAGACGAACGACATCATCCTTGATACGAATCGCTTTGCCCACACGAGGTTTTTCCGGACAGGCGCACTCCAGTTGTCGAACCGCCGCTACAAAGTCAAACGAGGCTATCTGCTCGCTCATCTCTGCAAAGATCTGTTCTACAGTGTCGATCGCTGTCCGATGCTCGCTGGCCATCGCTGTATCTCGTTGCGTTGAACACTCTCCAATACGGTTTCAGTAAACGAGTTAACCGTGGCATGTCGAGCAAAAAAACGCTCCAGAACCGAGCCTAATACATAAGCTCCACTGCCCTCAAAAGCTGCCTCATCCAATCGCAGTGTTATCTGCATTCCACGGGCAACCTCTATATGGCTTCTGTACTTTATCTGACGTATTGCTGGCTCCGTTTTCAGTGCCAGTATTCCTTCCAACTGCCTATTGTCGGAGCCTCGATTAGCATCGCAATACAACTCAAGCATCTGGCGCAACATGGAAGCTGCTGACATACCATCGTCATTACCTGCACTGTCGATGGACAGGTAATTCAGATTCAGGTTACTCACCAGACGCCACGCATCCTTGAAACGGGCACGGGATGCCTTGGGCACTGTCGGGCCATGCAGGCAGCGGATGCTATCAACAGGTGCCCCCACATCCAGATTGAAATCTGTATCTGTCTTGCCCACGGGCATCTGTAACGGCAAATCTCTGTTGGTACACCAGATATCCAGAGCCAGCTGCTTCAAGTCTGAACGGTACGGTGCATCATTCGCATCCACCAGGGATACAAACACTTCGCTGCCCACGTAACTGGCCCGTGGACCTCGCCGCTTCTGTTTTGACGAGAGCAATCTGGGCTCTCTTTCAAGACCATAAAACCGGCTTGCTTCTCGTTGCTTTTCGCCACTACTGAAATAGGGGTAAAACGATTCTCGTTCTGACTGACTGGCCGCAAAGCCCGTAACCGTATCCACCGAGTACACCTCGTAGTCCATCGGACGAGTTCGGTCTGGAAGAATGTGATAACGATGCCGCGTTCTATCCAGCAATATCCGATCTGCTGCTTTCTGGAACAGATTGATGGCGGGCACACAGTTGAGTCTGAAGTTTTCCTTACTCATGCTATCGAACAATCGCTCATTCTTGTTATCGAAGCTAAAAACGATTTCTATTGTCTCTGAATGACAGCGACTCAAACGCGACGCCAGAGCATTGATTTTGGCAAACAGAAAGCGTTCTGGAAAAGCGAAGTATTCCTGAACAAGACGATAACCTTGAAAACCCCGGGCAGTAACGGGTAGCAGAGCTTCGTCATCCTGAAAACCCTGCTGTTGCAGCTGCAAAGGTTTGCGGGGACTCTTGATTTCATTGCGTTCGCAAACAACAGATGTACCAATAGTGTTGCGAAATAATTGCTCGTAGAGCAAAGTGCCCATACTGTCTGTGCCATTAAGATAAATGGACAATGTGTCAATCGGCAACTCAGAGAATTTATAGCCTCCGATTGTGCTCAGTTCCAATGCAATTCCTGAGCGAACTGTTTTGCCACAAGTAACACCTACCTCAGCAACCGCCGCCGCTGTACCAAGGGACTTGATACCTGCAATCTGTAAAGGCCATAACGTAAGGTCGTGAGAGGTTCTGAAATCACACTCGGTCTTTTCATCCGGCGCCACCTGGCTGCGCAGACGTGTGCCCTTTTTCAACGTGAATCCCTGTGCCAGAGAACCTTCAGTCAATGACGGGAAAAACTCGGTGACCACCATGGATGGTGTGGGCGACAGATAGGTGGGATACACCATCTCCAATAATTGCCTGGCCAGTTGACTGTGACTAGTCTCGATCTTGAGCTGAACGCGAGCGGCCAGGAAGGCAAATCCCTCCAGCAAACGTTCTACATAGGGGTCAGAACATTCCAGAGTTTCCAGACCGAGCCGCCCAGCCACCTTGGGAAATTCCACCGCAAACTCGCCGCCCATCTCCCGTGCATGTTGCAGCTCAAGCTTATACAACTCAAACAGTTGCGGGTTCATGCTTCAGTAACCATCACATCACCAAGCTCAAGATCCAGCTCGGTGCGTAGAAACAGTGCCTCGGGCATGGGACGCCCCCACATTGTGCCTTCAATCTGAAAGGCAATGGCATGAGGATTGAGCATGTCTTCATCCATGATCAACGACACCCGTAGCGTATTCTTTAGTATTCGGGGTTCAAACTTTTCGATCGCATCCTTGATCAGCTGTTTAATGGACTCACGGTCGGCTGTATTCACGGTACTACCAGATAGACTCGGCAAGCCATAGTTTATAACTGTACCCCGGAGCTCTGGGTAATCATCGAGGACTATCACCGATTCAATATTCACGGTATTCATCAACCACTCCAGATCCCGCAATACTGATTCACGCAAGCTGGTAATATTGCCAGCCCGCTGGTGTCTGGACTCTGAAGAGTCTTTAGGTTTGTCATCCGTCAATCTATCGAGCAGTGACGGTAACAGTCGTTCCTTGTGGGTGAGTTCAGCCATGAATAATCCGGAACATGTGCGTAATAGATAACTAGATGTCAAAGACAATCTTGCGAGATTCAAGCAAGGAGTACTCGCCCTGATCAGTCGTTAACATCCTCTGCCCAGAACCCACAAAAAATTCACCACCTATATCGGACCAGTCAGTTTTCCTGGCCAATGCCGACTGTGCGTCAGCAAGCGTTGCCTCACCAGGGTAACGAGTGGGCATGAACCCGATGGAATTACCATCATTGACCCATTTTATCTGCACTGGCAACCAGACAAGATCGCGCAAATCTTCTGGTTCCGAAAAAGATATTTCAGCAATGTTGTCCATCGGTACCCAGTAATACTTGCCGTTCAATACCACTTCGAAGACCGGACCGAGGCGCATATCGGCATCACTGAGCCACTCGAAGGGTTGATCATCGATGGTTCCGGCTCTGGGGCTTGCCTGATCCATGGCCTTCTCGACTATTTCATTGGCTTCAGCACCACGACCCTGGTCAGCAGCGCCAAGAGCCTGCATCAGTGTACCCAACCAGTTGTTGGGTTCTCCAAACAACAAAGGTTCACGTTTGCCGGCAAACACCTCGGCTCGAAAGGCCTCACACAGCAGCAGCTCACGATACGTCTGCGCCATCAACAACGTGGAGTTGTCCAAGTCGGCAACCACATTGAGCTGTGTAAGTGCCCTGTTCCAGTTACCCATGACGCAAAGCAACTGGAAGAGAAATGTTCTGTATTCAGGTTTGGCCGGGTTTTCACGAACTGCATCCTGCAGTTCACTGAGCGCCGCTTCCAGGTTCCCCGCTTTGATGCTGTCTTCGGCGTTCAATAGATTTGTCTCCTTAAGTTCGGGTACTGACAATATCGAAGGCTCCGGCACTCACAAAAGGAGTAAGCCGGAGCCTTCATGGCACATCAACAACGAACACTACACGTTGGTTTTATTCTCTGCGATATCCCAACCAGCGACCTTGTCAGCATCTGCAGAGCCGTCTTCCTTCTGCGGCTTGTAGGTGTATTTAACCTTACTGAAATTCAGCACCACGTTCTCTGTCAAACGATCCTCACCACCAGAACCTCCGGTGCTGACCGAAGTCACCATGATGTCTTCCATGAATATCGTGATGTACTCCAACGGCGTGCCACCGGCCTTGCGAACAACCAACGTGCCTTCTTTGATGTGCTTTCCATCAAATACACGCTGAAGCAGGGTGTGGCTGGCTGAATCTACATAGTGTGTGAAAGAGATATCCTGGATATTCGCTTTACCACCACCACCACCTTGTCCCATATGAGTTGTACCGCTCTGCGATGCGCCCCAGCTCCAGGCCAGTATGTCAATCTCTTTCTTGTGCGTATCATCCTGCGCTTCACCATCGATTCCATCCAACTTCAAAAACATGTCAACAGCCATTTTTAATTCTCCGTGTATCTATTAGGTTAAGTGTCGTTCGGTTAAGTGTCGTTCGGTTAAGTGTTTAAAAACAGCGTCGTTTGTGTTTGCCTTGCTGTCGAATAAAGATTACGACCAAACGACACATCTACCTATTAACTAACGCACCATTGTGAGGTGAATAATCACCCCTTCGCAGAAGGCAGCTTGGAGACCAGCCGCAATGACACAGAGAGCCCCTCCAGCTGATAGTGAGGGCGCAGGAAGAACTTGGACGTGTAATAGCCTGGATTGCCCTCAACCTCTTCCACAATCACCTCAGCAGCTGCCAATGGTTTCTTGGCCTTGGTGATCTCACCAGAATTCGCGGGGTCACCATCCACATACTGCGTAATCCAGTTCTGCAAAAACAACTGCATGTCTTCACGTTCCTTGAAAGAACCCACCTTGTCGCGCACCATGCACTTCAGGTAGTGGGCAAAACGGCAGGTGGCAAACAGGTAGGGAAGCCGTGCAGCCAGGTTGGCATTGGCGGTGGCATCCGGATCTTCGTATTCGGCTGGTCGCTGTAACGACTGCGCGCCGATAAACGCTGCAGTATCGGTATTTTTTCGATGCAACAATGGCATAAAGCCGTTCTTGGCAAGCTCCGCTTCACGACGATCGCCAATCGAGACCTCTGTAGGGCACTGCATATCCACTCCACCATCGTCAGACGGGAATGTATGCACAGGCAAACCTTCCACAGCACCACCTGACTCAACACCTCGAATACGCGAGCACCAGCCGTATTCCTTGAAAGAGCGATTCACATTAACCGCCATGGCATAGGCGGAATTCGCCCAGACATAACTGTTGCTGCCAGCCGAGTTGTCTTCTTCGAAGTCGAATTCCTCAACAGGATCAGTACCTGCACCATAAGGAACGCGAGACAGAAAACGCGGCATACACAGTCCAAGATACTTGGCATCATCCGAATCACGCATTGAATTCCAGGCCGCATATTCCGGTGTGCCCATGATCTTGGTCAGATCACGGGGATTCGACAATTCGTCCCAGGTCTCCATCTGCAGGACAGAAGGGTCGGCACCTGTCAGGAATGGTGCATGAGCAGCGGCTGCCACCTGCTTCATGCCATTGAGTATTTCTACATCCGGCGCACTGTGATCGAAATGGTAGTCACCCACCAGGCATCCATAAGGCTCACCACCAAGTTGATCGTATTCAGCACCGTAGATTTTCTTGAATAACGGGCTTTGGTCCCAGGAGACGCCTTTGAACTTCTTGAATGTCTTGCCCAGCTCTTTCTTCTCCACGTTCATGACGCGAATCTTGAGCATCTCATCAGTCTCGGTGTTGTTCACCAGATGATGAAGGCCACGCCAGGCACCTTCGAGCTTGGTGAACTCTTCGTGATGCATGATCAGGTTGACCTGTTCTGTCAGCTTCTGATCTATCTGCGCAATGATGGCCTCGATAGTTGAACGTGCATCGTCCGAAATCAGCGCTGTATCAGCCAATGCCTGCTGCGCCAGCGTACTGACCGCATTGGATACCGCCGAGCTGGCTTCCGGGCTGCGCGGTTTGAAATTTTTCTCCAGTAGTGCGGAGAAATCGTTACTTTCCTCAACCGCACCTTCAGCCTGTGCGACTTCTGCTTCTTTCTCTGCCATGATTGTTATCTCCTATCAGGATGCGTCAGGTTTATCGGCGTCGTCTTCAGGCTTGGGAGCCGCAGCCAGACTCGCCATGAGTTCGGGGTCTGCCAGCAGATCCTGGATCATATCTTCAGCGCCCGCCTTGCCGTCCATATAGGTTTTCAGGTTAGATAGCTCATTACGGGCGTTGAGTAGTTTGCTCAGTGAATCCACCTTGCCAGCGATAGCAGCCGGGCTGAAATCATCCATGCTGTCGAAAGATAACTCGACACTCATCTCACCTTCACCGGTCAGCGTGTTAGGTACGCTCAAGGACACCTTCGGCTTGGTTGCCTTCAGGTAATCATCAAAATTATCGACGTCAATTTCAGTGAATTTCCGATCATCCATACTGGCCTTGGCGTCTCCTGCGTTGCCAGATAAATCTGACATGACACCCATGACAAAGGGCAGCTGGACTTTTTTCTCTGCGCCATACAACTCAACGTCGTAATCGATCTGAACGCGCGGCGCGCGGTTACGCGCTATAAATTTTTGACCACTGGCCATGACTATCTCCTTTCAGGTTCTGTTGTTTGTCAAAAGATTACTCGGACGAGTACCGGCCATGACCAGTGCCCACCGAAGTTGCGTTAAACACTAGCCAGCATCAGTTACCTACTGAGCAAGTAAACAAGGCATTTCTTATTCATTCAGATTCGGTCGCCACTGGTGGGATTAACCGACTGAAGTCCGCAATCAACTCTGCGAATCGTTTTGATACCAGCTTCCTGATATCTGCAATGATTAACGGAATGGGACTGGCGGGCTCTCTCGTGATGAAATAAGTCTCAATATCTTGCAGTACTTCCAACACCTCTTCGCGTGAACTAATCACGCGATCATTGTGACTATTACCCGACGTACTCTCTGAGTAGCCTGTGGTACTGGCAGAAGGTAAAGTCTCACCATTGATGAAACGGGCATGGCTATCACTGAGCAACGCAGCTAATGGTTGTTTCTGTAGCTCGGTTAGAAGACTGGGTAAGTTATCCCAGTGCGCAGGCGCAAGGGTTTGCAGGATTTCAAAGAATGACTGGTTGACGAATCCACGGGCCCGGTGCGTCAATACTCGCACTGGGCTGGAAGGCTCATGTTGCTCGTAGTAATGCAGAATCGCATCGAATGAATCCAGCACCATTTGCTGGTTCGCCAGGGAACTTATTTTTTCTGGCGCCGTGTTTTGTTCACCCGCACTGCCATACCCACTATCGGGTGTATCGTCACCGCGCATCTCTTCCACGATTGGAGGGGCTAGGTATTCCTGAGCATACTCTTCATAGCGCGTGCGACAGGTTTCAACTGAGCTACGCAAGCGACCCAGCGAAAGCACACCAGCTTGGCTGGTTTTCTCACTGAATATCGCCTCTATCTGGTTGCACAGTGCAGGCAATTGGCTTAACGCATCTGCCTGAGCTTGCAGCAACTCCACATCCGACTCGGCAAAGGCCCCGCGAATAAGACCCTCCTGGCAGCGAGTCAGATCCTCTTCCGTGCCGGGAACCACGCCTGCTGAGATTTCGAGATCGCGAGTCGAGAATTCACCGATACCTCGTGCACTGACCAGTGGTAACCGGTGCAGTGTGTCGAGAAACGATGGCTGCTCCGACAGCTCATTCATCAGGTTTACCCGCTCGTAGTACATATCATCCGGATCATCCAGATCAGGTGCGGGATACATTGAATCCCATTCGCCTTCCAGCACGTCACAAACCACCTGCAGTGACTGGGCAAATCCTGCGAATCCTTTGACGTTAGTCTCAGCCTGTATCAAGTAGACATGCAGTGCCAGCTGGTTAGTAGCAGATTTTGCCAGTTCCTTGGCCATGCTCCGGACCTCGCTCCACTGAGGAGGTTCGGCCGGTATAACAGACCCACCCATACTACGCTCAGGCTTACCAGTCGCAGCAACAACCAGCGCCTGAAACTCGGGCAGACTCTCAAACTCTTCCATTAAGCTCCTGTCTCCGGCACTACGACTTCGCAAATGCGGGTGTAACAAACTGATCCATTAAAAGATAGCAACGGGCTCTTTTACGTCTCTATCGACAAGCCTATACTTAGGTCTAGCCCGTGCCGCTTTATCGCCTCGTATGTAGAGATACCAAGGTCGAAGCTTTGGAGTGTGCACGAATCAGTCGGTCCACCCAATAGCACATTCGGGTAGTCATTCGAATTCAATTATCTGCACACCTACGCCCTTTAACCTACTATCGTTCTTATCAGACACCTGCCTGCCATGACGCACAAAATCCCTGACAACCCATGCGACTGACGCTACAACTTCGCTCCTACTGTGACGTTCCACCTGCAGATCCGAAGATCCGTAGCTTTGACACGTTCCCCCTGATTATCGGTCGATCCACAGCGTGTAATTACTGTCTCAATGATGAAAGTCGATACATATCGTCAAACCATGCCGTAGTAACTCTGGATCAAGGTCAACTTTATATTCAGGACACCAGTGCCAACGGTGTGTACCTGAATGGCTCGTCAGAGCCCATTGGCCGAAGCAGAACAGTGACATTGAATAACGACGATTCTCTGGCAATCGGTGACTACACACTGGTCGTGACTATCGACCAGGCGCTAACAACTCAGAAAGAGTTAGCGCAAAACACTGATCCTTTTTCGGAAGCTGCCAGCTTCGCTCCGTTCAAGGGTGAAGAACAAGACTGGACGCCACCATCAGCCCAGAACGACGATCCCTTTGCTGATGACTGGGACATGACTGGCTCACCAATATCATCCCGATCACCTGCGGGCAAATCTGGCTCTCCATCGACCAGCAGCGATGGCGACTGGGCTGATTGGGATAACGAACCGATCGAAAAAAAAGAAACTAACCAAAAGTCTAATTCAGCGGCACCCGTTGATGATTTTGACTGGCTACCCGGCACCAGCGACGAGACCGTTTCAATTCCCACTTCATTCCCTGAGAACAGTCCTGTGCAACGGCCTGTCAATACACCGGTTTTACGTCCATCTTCACAACGCCAACAACATGATGCTCCACGTATACAGCACTCTGAGGCGCAAAACAGAGCAGAGCCATCATCTTCTGTACATTCACGACAGACGCCACAATCAGCATCAGCAGGTATCAGCGAACTACTCAAGGCAGCCGCTCTGCGAGAGTCGGATTTCAACAATCAGACCGATGCACAGATTCTTGAACAAACAGGTAGGGTGCTTAATCAGATGGTTGATGCCATGATGGTGCTGTTACAGTCTCGGGCAGAAATAAAGAATGCCATTCGAAGCGATGTAACCTCCCTGAGGCGTACTGATAACAATCCACTTAAATTTTCATTTAATGCATCAGACGCCCTGACTAAACTTTTGTCTGAAAACGCGGGAGGTTATCTGCATGCGGATGCAGCCATTCAGGAGGCAGTGGATGATCTGAAACTGCACCAGGTGGCCATGCTCGAAGGTATGAAAGCGGCCGTCAGGTCAATGTTGTTGCAGTTTGATCCGAGCAGGCTTGAGCAGACGTTGCGTAAAAAAGGGGGTATTGCCGCCAATATTCCCGTCACGCGTGATGCAAAGTTGTGGGAATTATTTTGTGAACAGTACGATGCTATACGGGAAGAAGCAGTAAACGACTTCGGTGACGCCTTCGGAAGAGAATTTCGCAAGGCCTATGAGACACGTATCAGGAACCTAGGCAGGAAACCTGATTTTTAGAGTCTCCCATCGAGGACATTCATAACTCAGGAGAGGTACGTGAGGGGAGACAACACCAGAATCAAACGCAGTAGGCGGTCTATCAACCACTACAGTCGGATTGTCTGTATTGTTTCCTTGGCTGTTTTTCTGAGCTCGTGCGGGCTACTCCAGAAGATCGGCATTCTCTCATCGCCACCCGATGCACCCATAGCCGTTGAGGCCCCGGTACCGCTCTCCGAACAACCCTACAAACTCGTACTGACACTGTCAGCTACAGACGATGTAAATCCTGACACGCTTTCACGACCATCGCCGATTCAGGTACGCATTTTTGTAACTGATGCTCAATCAGAGATCGCTGACAAGACTTTTGAAGAGGTATTCGATCTGGGCGGCAATCTTGTAGACCCAAGACCTCTGGCTACTGTGACGCTACGTCCGGGGCAGATCCGGCAAGTCATTCTGCCAGCCTACAAATCTCAAAACCTGCTGGCCATTGCAGCCGCTTATCGTGATCCTTTTCAAGCCATCTGGATGACTACGGGTAACGTTGTGCCCATGAATATGGTATCAGCCACTGCGTCAATCTCGACGCAATCTGTCGTTATTACCTCTACACCCTGAACATGCGCATCCCTGCCACGCGAGGTATCCGTGCCAAAGAACAATAGAACATTATGGTCAGAGGGCATGTTCCTGGGACCACAACATTTTCAACAGCACGATCGTTTCTTGCTAAACACGATTTCGATGGTAGTCCAGGGTATGGGTTCGTATGCCTATGGACTCATTGATTATGAGATGGATGTCAACGCTCTGAACGAGGGCAAATTTGCTTTAACGCGCATCAGTGGAATATTTCCTGATGGTACGCCGTTCAATCTGCCAGAGGATGATGATCTACCGGAACCTGCAATCATCGCCGGCGATTGCAGGGATATAACCATTTCCCTGGCCATTCCTTTTGAAGACCAACAAGACAAAGATACCGTGGAGTCTCGTCAGGCCGGCTCTTTTTCTCGATACGTGATAAAGGACAGACTCGTCAGTGACCGCCACAGTCCAGACTCAGATACGGAAGAGACCGTTTTTACCGCAGGTCTCTGGACAAGACTCAGCGTTGCCGGCGACGATCACACCGCCTTTCACACGATTCCGTTGGCTCGCGTAACCGAACGACGTGAAGATGACAGCGTCATTCTGGACAAGCAGTTTTTTCCTTGCGCCATGACACTCAAAGCGTCTGCGCCTCTACAGGCAATGACCAAGGAATTACAGGGAATCGTTTCGCAGCGTTCAACAGACCTGGCAGGGCGTATTGGTACGGCAACAGCTAGCGATTCATCTCAACTCAATCAGCTACTCCTGCTGCAAATCCTGAATCGTGCACGTCCATTGCTCAAACACATCAATGATGCACCTGTACAGCACCCCGAATCGTTATACAGAGAACTTGTTCAACTAACCGGCGAGTTATCGACCATAACCCAGAGCAACAAACTGGCACCAGAGCTTGGAGAATATCTGCATCGTGACCAGTACAAGTGTTTTGCCCCCGTCATTGATCATCTGCGCCAGAGTCTCAACTGGATTCCGGATTCAACAACTGAGTCTTTCGATGTACAACATGTCAAAGCGGGCATTCATACGGCTTCCATCAAGAACACCGCGTTGTTTCAGACTTCCCGATTCATTCTGGCTGCCAAAGCAAACGTGACGCCTGACGAACTGAGTCGCCGATTTCCACGTCAAACCACTATTTCTTCAAAATCCAGACTACGCGATCTGGTCGAAGCGCAGAGTCAAGGTATAGAGCTGAAGCCTGTTGTAACAGTGCCCAACAGCATTCCCACCTACGAGAATTACGTGTACTTCGAGATGCGTGATGATGACCCTATGTGGAAGGACATCGCTGTCTCAGGTGACATTGCCCTGCATATAGCTGGGAGCTATAGTGATCTTAAAATGCAGCTGTGGGCCATTCAGAAATGACCGATGACCCTTTTGCGTTTGAAGACGATGACAGAACCGTCTTGAGGCCCAGCGCGCGCAACACCAGTGCAACTAACGGTGCCCAGAGCCCTGCTGAAAACCGACAGAACAGGCACTCAATGCCGCCACTGGGCGGCATTAATCCGCTGGAGAAAGCAGCATCTCGCCTGTTGCCGTTGTTGTTGACTATCAAGAACACAAGTTCTCACCCCGACCCGAACCAGTTACGCAATAAACTCATCCAGGAACTCAACTCGTTTAAACAATCGGCACATACGGTACTCGGAGATCCGAAAAAAGTCACTCAGGCTAGTTATGTCATGTGTACCGTTCTCGATGAAGCAGCCATGAACACTCCCTGGGGTCATCAGGCCAACTGGTCTCAGCACAATCTACTGGCAACTTTTCACAATGAAGTGATAGGCGGAGAGCGTTTCTTTACACTGCTCAAAGGACTCGGAAAGAATCCCAGAGAGAACATCGATCTACTGGAACTGATGTACGTCTGTCTGTCGTTGGGCTATGAGGGCACTTATCGTATTGCACAGAACGGACAGAACACCTTGGCAAAGGTACGTGTCTGGCTTTACGAGATCATATCTGGCGTACGCGCCTCTTCTGATAGCGCTCTTTCCCTACAGTGGCGTGGCTCTGAGGTGCAGGAGAGCAAGTTACCCAAACTGACGGTGATCTGGGTTATAGGCGCTGCAGCACTGACTCTGTGCTCTCTGATCTATCTGGGTTATCGCTACAGTCTGGGTAGCGATTCAGACACGGCTATTGCCGGTTTTTACGGCATTAACGCAGAACCTTTGCAAATAAGTAACATTGTATTGCCCAGTGCCCCTCCGGCTGGCAGCTCCACAGGTGAGCAGAGCGTTACACTCGAGCAGTTGTTGCAAGCCCAAATAGATCTCGGACTTGTGGAGGTCACTGATTCATTCAACGAAGGTAAAGTGCGTATTCTGGGTAACAATCTGTTTGCCTCTGGCAGAACAGAACTGAACACCGATCTTGAACCGCTCGTCAAGGCCATAGCCGGCGCACTTGATAAATTCAAAGGTCCGATTCTGGTCACTGGCCATTCGGACAATGTGCCGATTCGCTCAGGACGTTTTGCATCCAACCTGGAATTGTCACAAGTCAGAGCTCAATCAGTTGCCGATAGAGTTGCAGCATCAGTGACCGATGCTTCTCGCGTTACGGCCGAGGGTCGTGGCAGTCTTGAACCTATTGGCGATAACGCCACTGCCGGTGGACGTGCTCTCAATCGGCGTGTCGAAGTATCGATTTTCTACTGATGGCTACTCAACAAGAGCGATGCGGAAATGTTGCCATGTTTCGCATGAGACAGGAACGCTGACATGGCCAGTGTAGTCAAGCTATTCAAGAACCGGTTGTTCCTGGCATTTCTGGGCGTTGTGTTCCTGTCCCTGTTCATCTGGTTTGTAGGACCCATGCTGGGCTACAACAATACTGCGCCATTGGAGAGCCGATATCATCGCATCATCGCTATCGGGAGCCTGTCCTCAGTCTTCCTGATGATGGCTGTTGTACGGTTCATCAAGTCCAGAAAACGTAATGCTCAGATGCTTGATTCCTTGGCAAGCGAGAATGGTACGCCGGATGACACTGCCAGTGATGAGGAATTGCAGATACTGCAATCCAAGATGCAGGATGCGATTGCCACTCTGAAGAGTCGCAATTTTTCCAGAAGTGGTGGTAGCCGGTTTATCTACGAGCTGCCGTGGTACGTCATCATAGGACCTCCGGGAGCCGGGAAAACCACGTTGCTGAGCAACTCTGGTCTGGATTTTCCACTAGAGGAGACACACGGAAAATACTCGATCAAGGGCGTTGGTGGCACTCGCAACTGTGACTGGTGGTTTACCGATCAGGCGGTACTGCTAGACACCGCCGGACGCTATACAACCCAGGACAGTGAAGCCTCCGTGGACAAATCTGCGTGGGTAGGCTTTCTCAGCATGCTCAAGGAAAAGCGCAGCCGTCGTCCAATCAACGGTGTTTTACTCGCCATCAGTATTGAAGACATCCTGACCGGTGATGAAGCTGAACTGGCTCAGGTATCAAAGACATTACGAACGCGCATTGAGGAACTCTATAACCAGCTGGGCATTGCCCCACCGGTCTATCTGATCTTTACCAAGTGCGATCTGCGCAAGCACGAACGGGAGCAGGTCTGGGGGCATACACTGAATCTTGACGACCCTGATCCTTCAACGTCTCTTCACCAGGCAATGAAGGCATTGAGCGCGCAAATCAATCAGCAGACTGTCGGTAAGCTGCACGCTGAGCTTAGCCAGAAGAACAGAGAGAGCATCTATGGCTTTCCAATGCAGTTCAACTACGCACAACAGAAAGCCAGTCAGTTCATTCAGAGTCTGACTACAAAATCACAACTATTGCAGCCGGTGCTATTTCGCGGAGTGTACTTCACCAGTGCCACTCAAACCGGTTCAGTGCTGGATCAGGTAATACAAAACGTCTCCCAGAGCTTTGGTATCAATCAAGGTGTGAGTTCTCAACAATCATCGGAGGGACGCAGCTATTTTATCAATCAGCTACTCGGTGATGTCGTCTTCGCTGAATCCGGTCTGGCAGGCACCAATCTGAAGACAGAAAAACGATTGAAGCGACTTCAATGGGGAACAGCGGCGGCTATCACCTCGATAGCACTGGCTCTTCTGGCGTTCTGGTCGTTGAGCTTTGTCGGTAACAGACAACTGATAGACAACGTTGAATTAGCTACAGGTGAACTCAATCGCGCCGTCAGTGAACTGGACGCTGGCAGCCTTGACTTTATCAGCACAAATACGGTGTTGAACAAGGCACGAGCACTGGTAGAACTGCAGGATTCAGAACGTCTGGATACAGGATTTGTGGTTCAGAAGGCTGGCTTGTATCAAGGCAACAAGATCAGTGAGCTTGCCAATACAAAGTATGACGAGCTGTTGATTGACACCTTGCTACCACGTCTTATGGTTCGTCTCGAACACCAGATGCACGCCCAGAACAGCAATAGTGAGTTTCTCTTTGAAGCCTTGAAAACCTATCAGATGATCGGGCTGCGTGAACGCTTCGAATCGGATGGAGTAACCGGGTGGTTCAATTTCGATATCGATTCCAATCTGGCAGTTGATACACCGGAAAGTACAAGAACAGAACTGAAATCTCATGTAGCGCAGTTGTTCGCAGAGCGACCCAGACGCCTGCCAAGGCCGTTGGATAATTCACTGATCAATCAGTATCAGCAGATAGCGGCGAACACGCCATTGACTCAACGAGCCTATAACCGCATACGCAATGGTGCGGCGACAGACATCAATTCATTCGTCCGCCTCACCACGATGGTAGGCCCGGAGCTATCCAGAATATTTAACCGACAGGACGGCCAGTCACTGGATCAGAGCGTACAGAATTTCTTTACCGTACGCGGGTACCGGGACGTGTTCCTGCCAGCTAGTCGAGACATCAGCCAAGTGCTTGCAGACGATAGTTGGGTTCTAGGTGCGTTTGCCAGCACTGCGGCTCAAGACGTCTCACTGGAGCAACTACAGGAGCGGGTAACAGCCCGGTATTTCGAAGACTATATCGCGGAGTGGGAAAGCTTGTTTTCAAATCTTTCGATGCGCTCTGTGGAAGGACTACAACAGGCATCAGAGTTTGTTTCACTGATTTCGGATATCGATTCGCCCTTGAAGAAATTTCTGGTGGTTGCCAGTCAGCAAACCACATTAACGGCGGACATTGCACCAGAAAACGAGACCGCCGCTTCAGACGCAACGAATCGTGAGTCGCAACTGGGCTCGCTGCTGGGTACAGAGCTCCCTGCTGCTACTGTTCCGGTCAAACTGGATCCGGTGACCAGCCACTTTTCCACGCTACATTCACTGGTAACAGGTTTCGAGGCCAATACCTCACCTCTTGATACCACGCTGAATCAGCTTGCAGAGCTCAACATACAACTGCTCCCCATGGCACAGAGTCCTGCCGGCACAGTCGATACACAACTCAATGCCGAGCTTGCGATCAACATGCAAAAGCTGACTTTAAAAGCAGATCGTCTGGCAGAACCTCTGGCTTCGCTGGTGTCGGGATTAACCAACGAGATAAGCGATGTCGTGGGCGGAGGTTTCTGCCAACAGCTTGATACCGCATGGCAGACTGATGTCATTCCCTATTATCAACGCGCGATCAGAAACCGGTATCCGGTGAACCGCAACAGCGGTACCGATATCGCACTGACTGATTTCGGTGCTTTCTTCGGTCAGGGCGGTGTAATAGACACATTCGCCAATACGTATCTGACAGGGCAGGTTTCACGCACAGCCGGTCAATGGACCTGGGTCGGCAAAGGCTCATCTGTATGCCTTTCCGACACCACGCTCAAGCAACTGGCTCTGGCCGACGACATCCGCAACACCTTCTTTTCGCAAGGTGGGAACCTGCCCTCGTTCCGCTTTGATCTCGTACCTCGACAACTGACCATGTCAACCGACATCAATCACCTGTTTCTGAATATAGGCGGTAGTCAAACTGAATATTTTCACGGGCCAGTCAGTGGCATTACTTCGTTCAGCTGGCCCTCACCCAGCAACGACACTCAGGTCAGCCTGAGAGTAGAGCCTGTGGTTCCGGGTTCAGCATCCAGTATCAGTCTGAGTGGTCCATGGTCGGTATTGCGGATTTTTGATCAAGGTGTCCGCAATCCCAGCCCTGGAGGTTTGTCAGTGACGTATAGCTTCGGCGGCAGGCTTGTCAGCCTCGGTCTTGCAAGCAGTAGTTTCAATCCACTCAATTCAGTCGCACTTCGAAATTTTCGCGCACCGGAGACCCTGTGAATCAACTCGGCTACTACGGTAAAACGCCCCATAGAGGTGATTTTGTTCGTTTCAATCTCCCCCAGTCCTTTGTCAAGGTGTGGGATGACTGGCTACAACACATTCTCGTACAGGGCGAACAATCACATGACAACTGGAGCGATATCTACCATCGGGCACCCGCCTACCGGTTTGTGCTTTCCTCAGGTATTGCAGGCAATGAGACGTGGATTGGGCTACTGCAGCCAAGCCAGGACAAAGTGGGTAGGCGTTTTCCGTTCTGCATAGCCATGTCTATGCCTGAAACTGCTCTTCCCTGTGTCAGTGTGACTGCTCAAACACACTGGTTTGCGGATGCCGAGAAATTAATGACTCTGGTCCTGTCGGCCGACTACCCGTTTGATAACCTTCAACAGGATCTGGCAGCATTAGCCTCACACCATGAGCAGCCTGACCCGTCAGCTGCCAATCCACTGACAATGCAGGTTTCTGCATCAGCAGACAACATCAGCATTACTACACCGTCGGCTGATGCGTTTCAACATGCGTTGCATACACCAGCGATGCTCGACGCGGTACTGAAGCAGACAACCGGCGAATACAGTCTCTGGATTAGCTGCGAACCTTGTGCAACGACCACGGTAGTATCAGGCTTGCCAACTAACGAGGCAGCGCTGGCTCTATTGACCGGTGATTGGCAAAACGGCGCGAACACACGGCTGAATACAGACGCACTGCAGCTTTCCATCGGCAACGCCCTTCCGTTGTTCGCTCATCTGGCCATGACCCCGGAGAGTACGGCAAAAGAGGCAGCCGGATTGATCATCGATACAGGCAGCATTGAAGACGATACCGGTACTGGTGCATCAACAGCAGAAGGTGCTACAGGTATCGATGATATCGATAGTGGATTGCCGGACTCTGCTGAACCGTCCGGCTGCGCTACTGATCAAGATCCCATCACTGAGGCGCTTACACCTTCTGCTGATGACTGGGCTGCTCTGGATGTATTTGCAGAGAACAGCGCTTCTGCCCAAGCCAACATAGTACCCAGCGTTGAACAACTTGAACTTGATGAAGACGACTTACCAGAAGCACCGTGGGAGACGTGAGTATGTGGCACAGTAGTAGTTTCACCGATACTGGGCAGGTTCGTAGTTTGAACGAAGATTCCGTTCTTGACCTGACGACTCAAAATATGTGGGTAGTCGCTGATGGCATGGGTGGGCACTCGAACGGCGACTACGCCAGTCAGCTGGTGACAAGCACCCTATCGCACTACACCTGCTCCGAACGGCCGGGTATCAGCAAACAACGACTGGTGAGCGCACTTGATACTTGCAACAGAAAACTGATCGACAAGGCCGATGAAGATCAGGTCGATGTGATCGGTTGTACAGTTGCCGTATTGCAGGCAAGAAACAATAGCATTATCTGCAGCTGGTCTGGCGATAGCAGAATCTACCGTTTGCGCAATGCCCAACTATTACAGCTCACACGAGATCACTCGCAGGAGTCAGCCGTAGAGGATCGTGATCGTCTACGCTATCCAACAGCACTCTCAAATCCCTCCCAGATGCTGACTGCAGCTATCGGTGGCGATATTCAACTGTCCCTGGAACATTGCTGGTACACGCTGCAAGCTGATGACATTTTTCTGCTTTGCACTGACGGGCTAAACAAGGAGGTGGATGATAAAGAATTAGGCGAGACTTTAAATGCATCCAAGGATGGTGTTGAGGTTCTCTCGTCACTGGTGAAACTCTACCACCAGCGCGGCGCCCGAGACAACGTAGGCCTGGTCTGGGCAGGCAATCTCGCATGACAGGGCAAACGGAAAAATTACCCGAAGACAATCATGATCACCACTATTCTCACGCGCACTACCCAACGAACATAACATTTATCAAAAAGGTACCTGCATGAACAATCGTCTTTTCAAGGTGATAACCAGATTGGCACTAGCCAGCATTGTATTTTCAGCACTCAGCGCCTGCGGATCAATCGTAAGGAAGGAGGCCCCGACCATCGCACACATTCATATCGGTCATGCTATTACCGGCTGGCCTGCTGCGCCGAACAAACAGGGTTTACTGGTGGCTGCAGAGCTTGCCAGCCTTGCAGCAGCAACCAATAGCCAGTTGATGCTCAAAGCTGCCCGAGGCGGAGATATGGAAAGAGCGAAAAAATACCTGACGGAGACGGCCAATGCCGTGGATCCGAGTTTCCTGAGCAAGAGCAAAACTAACGAGTACGGGTTGCGCAAAGCCGCTGCAGAAGCGATAACGCATCTACGGTTGGCTAGCGAAGTGGAAGATGCCAGTGCTAATGTTCAACGCACAGTTACTACGACTCGCATAAAAGCTAAGGACATCATTGATCGCTCTGATGAATTACTGGCCTATCTGGATGCTGGATTCAAGGCCAGCGACGTGGAGGAGATGGAAATCATTGCTGAGGAAATCGTCAGAACGCTTAACAGTATTGCGGGGGGTCCGGATATTCCAGATAACTACGGTCTGTATGATTTTCGCGAAGACATAGAAAAAATGGTGGAACGGGAAGATCCTGCCTATGTGACGGTTGA
>ENA-ORXR01001485-ORXR01001485.1-marine-metagenome-genome-assembly--contig:-NODE-1485-length-24804-cov-120.867594_pt1 | contig 24804 bp, 24 predicted proteins | sample MGYA00237866_ERZ511479 | MGnify/ENA metagenome assembly ERZ511479 | reverse complement strand
CGCATCAAAGTGCGCGTGACCGCCGAAGGCGACTGGCAAAAAGCGGTCGAGACACACCGCGCGTTCATCATGGAAGAGACGCTCGCGCTCGAACTCGGCTCGGATGTCACGGTTGGTTCGGAGGGGTTTGCGGGTGAGGTCGAAGGCGTGTCCTTCGCCTTAGAACGCGCCTGAGGAATTTTAGGCCAATGGCACTAAATTGCCCTCCATGTTTCAGTGCGGGGAATCGGCTTACGAAAACCAAGGTTTGAACTGGCGACCTTTGACTAAAATGGCCTCGTGCGGTATGGTGAAACATAGAGAGTATTTTTATGCCATATCGAGAGATTCACGGAAACTTGTTTGCTTCCAACGCGGAGGCGCTCGTCAACACAGTCAACTGTGTCGGGCCAATGGGGAAGGGGATTGCACTCGAGTTTCGACGCCGATATCCAGACATGTTTTTGGCGTATAAAGACGTTTGTGGAAGAAGGGTATTAAAACCCGGGATGGTGCTACCCTATCTAAAAGGAAGACCATGGATTCTAAATTTGGCGGTCAAGAACGACTGGAAGCATCCTTCTAAAGTAGAGTGGGTTGAGGAATGCCTGCAAAAATTTGTCGATTGGTACCCAACGGTCGGGCTCACCTCGGTCGCTTTTCCTTGGATGGGTGCCATGAATGGACGGATTCCATTGAAGCTGATACAAGAAACCATGAGGTTTTATCTCTCGGACCTTTCCGATATTGATGTGGAAGTCTATAGCTTCGACCCGGATGCACCCGATCCCTTGTTCGAGAAACTGCTTGAACTCAGGCGGACCATTGAGCCTGATGATTTCGCATCACGCTCTAACGTCTCCAAGTCAAAGGCTAAGATGCTATACGGGGTGCTTGATGAAGTAGAGGTAACGAGCATCACTCATGTTGTGCAAAGCGGTCTTTTTGGAAAAACCGTTTTGGATCGATTGTATTGGTTTGTCGCCGAGCAGTTGTCCGAAGCAGGAGAGCCGATCAGAGAGCAGCTCGAACTTTTCTCTGGCTAGTGCATGCTCGAAGGGGTTGTAGATTATTTGGAGACGGAGCCGAGGCTTGAACTGGTACAGAGCCTACAGGAGAAGATTGGCAATCAACTCCTCCCGGAGGTCTGCGCCTATTATGTTACAAGTGAGGAAAATGCTAAGGAGATCTTGAGCAGCGGGTGTCTCTTGCCCCGAAATGAAGTTTCTAGTTTTCGACAAGATTTGTCATCATCGGGTATACAGGTGCGACGACAAAATAAAGAGGTATGGCTGGGTGACGGAAAGATAAAACGGAAACACTGTCTACATGACTGTCTGAATTTCTATCTGAACCCTACGAACTCTGGAGTACACGCTCTTTGTCGCAATCAATTGATAATGCACGGCCTCCCATTGAGGATGGTCGTTTTTGAATTCCCGATCCGTCACCTCGCACGATATGTCGATTCTTCCAAAAGTCGGTGGGCATTCTCAAATAAAAACGTGGCGAAAGGCGGGTATACAAGTGATCTCCCGAATCAGGAAGATCAAGGACTGTTTGATTGGGTGGGAATCTTCGCCTTAGACGACTATTCGGATGCGAGAGCCTCGGAATTCTTACTCTGGACAGACACTCTCGGTAAAGCTGGTATTCCGATTTCATTGGCGCGCCGTATCCTTGCAAGTGCTGATTGCAAACTAGATCACTCTCCTATCCGTTCAAGCCAGTTTTTGGGATTTCGAAATCCACGAACACTCCTGAGCGCGGAAATTAAATTGAAAAAATTCATCCGGTATGGGCGCGGAGCGAACTTTTACGATGTCCTGACTGAGTTTGCCAGATTTCAGACCCTTGCTCCACTGTGCCTGAAATCATTCACCGAGGAGAAGATCGGTGCCTCTTGGCAGCACGGAATTCAACATGTGACGAGAGTTATGTTTTGGAGCCTGTATCTATCATCCACTTCGAAGCTTTCAGACGCTTGGAAGTCTGACAAAAATTTTCCTGAGAAGGCTTTATCCTGTGCGCTTTTCCATGACTTGGAAAGAATGACTCACACGGAGGACTCTGAGCATGGGAAACGCGCTGCTGGTCGTTATCGCGCAATTCTTCAGGAGGCCTATCCGGCTGACTCAGGTCTAATATGTGAGGCGATTGAGTATCACTGTCGTCCGGACTCCGATTACGGGCATCCGAAAAATCCATATTTTATGGTGTTGAAAGATGCGGACGCTTTGGATCGTGCTAGGTTTGGTTGGATGTGCGATGGTGTCGATCACAAAGGCGCCGGTTGTGACACAAAATATTGCCATAGTCACAAAGGATGTGCATATAATACCCTGCGATTAAATTACCAAATGGTTAGCGGGAAGGCGGAGTGGCCTTTCCGTAAAATTTTAGCCCAAGCAGCGTGCAATGTAGCAAAGGCGACTAAGACCGCACCTTGGGATCTAAATGACCCTTTGACCTTCTTTTCTGACTGGATTTTACGCGGTCAAAAAGTTGTTTCTGATTTGACTAATACCGCTTCAGAACGCGCCTGATTGCCCTCCTCCGTTCCCAAGTCTCCTCGCGACAGTGAGCGGTGGTCGCTACAAAGAGTGCACGTTCGGCCCGAATTCTATAGGTGGCAAAATCGCCTCTTTTCGTTGCGATTTGGCCGGATATAGATTCTATAAGTGGCCAAATCTCTGTTTTTTGGCCACTTTTGGCCACTTATAGAATCATAAGTGGCCAAATCCCGATGACGCGCAAGCCCCGAACTGCGCGAAGCCGCGTCTTCGCGAGGACTTTGGGGCAACATGAAAACGACTTCCCGTCGCTCCGACGTCTCCGCCACCAGCGCTGGCTTGCTGGTCCTGCCTGCGGGTTCGGCGCTTGGCTACTTGGCAAACGAGAAAATCGACGTGGCTTTTGTTGGCGTTCAAGGCGTGGCGCGCGGCTATTTCGGGCGGATGAAGCGTCTGGCCAAACAGGTGAACGTCACCGCGCTTTGTGATGTGGACAGCGCCTCGCTGGCCAAACGCAAGGCAGAGCATCCGTAAGCAGCAATTTTCCGGATTACAGTGGTCCGCTCACCGAACCCGTTCTGCTCGGCAATCTCGCGCTGCGCACCGGCAAGATAAACCTTATGCATAGTCGCCCGGCGGGGCATCCCACTTTTGTCAGGGAACACGATCTCCACTTTTTATCGGGCCGAAAATCTTGCCATCTTGTGGCAACGCTCTACCACCTTCTGGCAAACTCTTGTCACCTTATGACAAGTTTCTGCCATATCCATTTTTGAGTTCCGAAGGGCCATCGGCTCGGGAGGCCCCTCGCCCTTCAGGGGGAAACCAACGAATGGGTTGAATCACCTCGAACGAGGATAACGCTCCAGCAAATCGAACGCGATCTCGCGCGACTCCAACGGAATTTCCAAGTGGTAGCGGAGAAAGCGGCCGAGGGCTTCGCGCAGTTCGCGCCAGTGGGCCTTGGTGATCGGTGCGGCCGTCTCGCCATCCCCGGACAAGGCGCGCAAGTGCGTCAGCACCGGCGTGGACAAACGTAACCCGGCTTTGGCTTTAGGCACCAAGCCGCCTTCCTCGGGGGAAAACAGTTCGCCGGCCCCGTCGAGTCGCGGGGCGAACCCCAAGGCGTTGAGGAAGGCTAGTTCGAAGCGCAGAATGCGTTCGGCTTGAGGACCCTTGGCCGCGAGTTCGTCCCAGAACGCGGACACCAAATCGTACAGCGCCGCGTGCGGAATGCGCGGCGGCGACACGCGCGCGAGCAGGTCGGCGGCGTAGCTGGCGGTGATGGTCGAACGCCAGTCGCGGCGGAGTTCGGGGCGGGCGACGAGGCAACTGACTTCGCGGGTGTGGTGCAAGTCGTCGCGTTCGCGGGCGTAGTAAAGTAGTTCGCAGGTGTGGAACAAATCGAAGCGACCGAGATACGGCGAACGCGGTCGGTGCGCGCCTTTCAGGAGCGTGGTCACGCGGCCCGCCTCGCGCGTCCACCAGACGACCACGCGCGAGGTGTTGGAGGCCGGATGGCTTTTGAGAACGAGCGCGTCCTGTTTAAGAATCTCGGCTGCCATCGCTCGCTCCAGCGTTCGCTTGCGTCAGAGCTTCCGCCCGCATGGCCTGTTCGGTTTCCTCGTGCAGTTCGAGCACCCAGCGTTTGTTGATCCAGTAAAATTGCTCGGGGTGGGCGAGCGCGTGTTTGCTAAAGCCGTCGAGCACCGTCTGCATCATGCGCGCGATGTCCTCCTTCTTCGCCAGGTCGGGGTCGGGGAGGACCGGGTCGAGACAGAACCATTTGTGGCGCGTCCAGCCTTCGCGGATGACGACAAAGGGGATGATCGGCACCTTGGCCATTTTCGCGAACACCGCCGAACCTTCGACCAGCTGCGCCGGTTTGCCGAGATATTGGTAGACGGTCCCAGGGGTGCGGTTGCGTACGTCGACCGTCATTGCGAGCTGCTTGCCTTCGCGCAGCAGCCGCACCGTTTTGCGCAGCATGCCGGGATCGTCGCGGTCGAGCACCTCGGTGTCGTCATTCATCCGTTGCTTGAATAGGTAGTTGGTCACCAGCGGGTTTTTCTGGCGCCGCGACAAATAAAACAGCGGCAGCCCCTCCAGCCGGCCGACGATGCCGGTGAGATCCCAATTGCCCATGTGCGGCAGGGCGTAGATCGCGCCGCTGCCTTCCGGGACATGTTGTTTGAGTGCGGCCATCGCCTCGTGGTTGTCGATATGGCGCTCGACCCAGGCCGGACCGATGCGGCGGATACGTTCGCTCTCGACCGCGTTGAACACTTGGTTGCGGAACGAGGTCCAGGCGATGTTCTGCGTTTCCTGCTCAGTATAACGGTCGCCAAACACCTCGCGTATGCGCCAACAGGCCTCTTCGCGACGGAACCGCATCACGTTGAAACCGAACCACGCGACGCCCCAACCGAGCCCCAGCGCCATCCGATACGGCAGCCAGCGAAACGGCACGCCGAGCCCGCGGACGACGAGGTATTCGAAAATGTGTTTGGGGCGGGCGGGCATACCCCCGACTTGCAATGCCATTTTCCTGCAAGATCAAGGTTGAAAAGGGAGACGCGGAACGTAGATCTCTGCTAAATTTCCACGTTCATTCCTCCGATTCCATCATGATTTCCATCATCATCCCTACCGGCAACGCAACCGCCACCCCAGATCTCAGCGCGCTCGACCAAACGATCTGCGCCCTCATTCCCGAACTCGGCCATACTCAAGTCATGGTCACCGGCGGCGGCGACGCGGTCGCCGCTTACGTCGCTGACCGCCCCGGACTCGTCCACGTGCCGGCCGGCATCACCGGCGACGCCCGCTCCGACGCCGTCCGCGATTGCGAAGGCGACACCATCCTCTTTCTCGAACCCGGCACGGTGCTCGCCAAGGGCTGGCCCGCCGCTTTGGCCAAAGCCACCAAGGGGTCCTTTGGCCTCGCGCCGATCAAGGGACTCGACGGGGCGGAAGGCAGCGCCTACGTGGTGAAAAAATCGGCCTACCGCGATCTCGGCGGACTGAACAAAGACGCGGCGCTCGCCGATCTTCCCGGTCTCGCCACGACCAACGGCATCGAGATCTCCTCCGTGCCGGTCCGTTCGACTCTGGCCGGCGCCACCGTCGCGGCCGCCACAGCCACCGCCGCATCGGGATCCTCTTCCGGCTTTGGTGCCGGTTCGATCGCGCGCACCCAGATTTTGCTGCTCGACTCCGGCGAACGCGGCCGCGTCGACGACAGCGTGCCCGATCATCTCGCCCGCCGTCTGAAACATGCCTTGGCCAGCAGCGTGCTGCGTTCCGGCGCCCGCCTTGGTTCGGTGCAGACCATTGATGACGGCAACCATTCCATCGGCGCGCTGGTGGACCAAGCCATCGCCGATGGCGCGGACAAAGTGCTGCTCCTTGATCCGCAAGTGCCTGGCGTGACCGAGTCGGTCTTGCGCGACGCCTTGAACCGTCTCGATGAGTCCGATCTCGTGGTCGGCCCCACCGACTGCGGCCAGTGTTACCTCATTGGTCTCGACTGCGGCAAGGCCGGCGCCCTGAGTGGGTTCGAAACCAGTCTGCCAATTTCAGAAAACGCGCTCGACAACCACGCCAATGGCGCTGGGTTGCGCGTGGCCAAGGCCCCCGAACTTCGGTCCTGCAATACCTTGGATGAGTTCCGCCACTTCTACTGCAGCGGCCACATCAATCTGTAATTGATGAAGCCTGTAGGGGGTCCCGGAACAGGCTGGATTTGGCCAGATCCGCTGGAAAGGTGGAAGGCTTGAACCCAACATCCACGCAACAGAGATCCATTCCGAACCCGCCCGCATTTTCTTGGCGTGGGGCCATCTCGATCCTCACGCTAGTGGTCGGCGCGATCCTGCTCGGCTGCTTGCTGAGTCCGCCCTTGTTTAATTGGCTGACCGCGCTCGGGCGCAACAACGCGCAACTCAACGAGCTCCTCGGCCTGCGTGACCTCGAGTTTGATTCGGTCACCACCCGCTTGATTCTGATTCTCGTGGTGCTCGGCCTGTGGCCGGCGATCCGCATTGGTCGGATCCCGCGGATTCGCTTCGGTGATCGCGCGTTTTTCCCGCCCGGCTTGGCGTTCGGATTGGTGTCGATGACCTTGTTGATGGGACTGGGTTTCGTTCTGGGAGCGTACAACTTCGAACTCGACCCCGAACTGCGCCGTGTCTCTGAATGGCTGGAGATGATTCTTGGCGCGCTGATCATCGGCGTGTTGGAGGAGTTCCTGTTCCGCGGATTGTTGTTTAAGACCCTGCGCCGCGCCACGCGTTTTTGGCCGGCGGCGGCGATCGGCAGCGCCTTCTTCGCGATTGTTCACTTCGCCAAACCCGAACAACTGGTCGGCACCGTGTTCGGCCATCGAGATTCCGGGCTGCAACTGGCCGAGTCGATGTTCTACATGGGCCACGAAGCCTGGCATTACTTTCCGTTCATGCTCACTTTGTTTGTCATGGGCTTGGTGCTCTGCCGTGTGGTCGAACGCACCGGTTCGATCTGGTATGCCATCGGTCTGCACGCCGGTTGGGTGTTCGCGATGCGCCTCGGCGGCTATCTGGTTGAGGCCGACAAAGAGGCCTCCTTCGCGTGGCTGTACGGCCCGTCCGACGTGATCGGCAAAAGCTACGCGGCGCTGTTGCTGCTGGTCGTGTTCCTCATTTGGTGGGGACTGCCGAGTCCGAACGATGGGGTGACGGTTGCGGAGGAAGCGCCGCCGCCGAAGCCGAGTTATGAGTTCGCGGGTGGTTTGCCGGAGGCGCTGGAGGGCGAGCCGCGTCCGCCGCAAGAAAAGTGAAGCACCAGTAGCTCGGAGTCGTCCCAAAGACCACATCCTTCAACGCCCGGCCGTGTCCTGTTTACCTTGTGCCACCGCTAACGCGGCTCTTTTCAAACTCGCCATACACACCCCGGCCTTGCCCTTGACGGGCGGTAGCCGGGGCTATTCAGGGTGCCACCGCTAACGCGGCTCTTTTCATACTCGCTTCAAACTCGCCATACATACCCCGGCCTTGCCCTTGACGGGCGGCAGCCGGGGCTATTTCTATCATGAGGAATGAGGACGTTCAGTCGACCCAACCCACCGCTGTGCTACGATTATTGGTGGCAGTCGAAATTCTGCATGCTCTGCACGGGTCTCTCGCTGGTCAGCGGGGTCGCTTTTATCCTGCATCTGGGCGCGTACTCCAAAATCTACTTCTGGTTCGACCGCGCTGGCCTGTGGAGCGCGGCAGAGTACCGAAAGATGTACTTGATCGATTTGATTCACCGGCATCCAAGCTGGGCGATTCTCTATCTGTCGCTTGCGCTCGGACTTTTGGGCATCCTTCTGTTACGTCGATCTTCGTGGTGGGCCGTGTGGTTCAGTTTTGCCGTTCTCGCGCTGCCAGTCGTTCTCTACAGCCATGCCTGTATGAGAATTTTCGCACGATTGGTGGTGTAATTTTCAGTGCCTCGTGGCTGAAAGAGGCATGAGCCACTCTGGTGCAAACTTGTTCTCGCTTGAAGGCGTTCGGCGTCTCGTCGACGCCGGACTCGACCTGTGCTTCCCGGCCGTCTGCGCTGCCTGCGACGGCGAACTCGGCTTGGGCGAAGCGGGGCTGTGCTGGGAATGCTTGCGCGACATTCGCTTTATCGAGGAACCGTTCTGTGCGTGGTGCGGACAGCCCTCGTCCGGCGAGATCACCAACACGGCCTATGTTTGCCAACAATGCTCCGACGACCCGCCGTGCTTCGATCGGGCGCGTGCGGTCGGCCGCTTCGCCGGCTCCCTACGTTTTTCTGCTATGGCGCTCAAATACCGCCGCGCCCTCTGGCTGGTCCCGCTGCTCTCGGACTTACTGGCCGATGTGGCAAAACGGGAAAATCTGGTCGACGAGAACGCGTTCATTTGCGCCGTGCCGCTGCACGCCAAGCGCTTTCGCCATCGCGGCTTCAACCAGAGCGGGGTTCTCGCCGACGGCCTCGCAAAACGCCTGAATGTCCCGCATATCAAGGCCCTCCGGCGCGTTCGGCCGACGCCGACCCAGACCCGTCTGTCGAAATCTGCTCGGCGGGCGAACGTGCGCGGCGCGTTTGAAGCTTGTAAACCGGCGAAAATCGAAGGTAAAACCGTGCTACTAATAGACGACGTGAAAACATCCGGCGCAACCGTCAGCGAGTGCGCCTACATCCTAAAACAATCCGGCGCATCGGACGTCAACGTGATCACTCTCGCGCACGGATAACGACAATCTACACAATCTACACAATCGACACACCCGAACAACGAGCAAAACGATGGGCTTTTTTGGCGAAGTAATTTTTGGAAAACGCGGCAAGAAGAAAGAGATCCCCAGTGGTCTCTGGCTAAAATGTCCCGGCTGCGAAAAGGCCGGCGGCGACGCCATGCTCAACCGCAAGGAACTGGAAAACAATCTCCACGTTTGCGGCAATTGCGGCCACCACTTCCGCATCGACCGGACCGCGCGCATCGCCCAGATCACCGACGATGGTTTGATCGAAGAGTGGGACGCCAATCTCTCCAGTGTCGATGTGCTCAAGTTTCAAGGCGTCGACTCCTACGAGGCGAAGATCAAAAAGAACCAGGAAAAGACCGGCGAGCTCGACGCGATCACCTGTGGCCTCGCCAAGATCGATGACGTTAAGGTTGCGCTCGGCGTGATGGATTTCTCCTTTCTCGGCGCCAGCATGGGCGCGGTCGTCGGCGAAAAAGTCACCCGGCTCATCGAACGCGCCACCGAACGCAAGTTGCCGGTCATTCTGGTTTGCGCCTCCGGCGGCGCGCGCATGTACGAGGGCTTGTTCAGCCTGATGCAGATGGCCAAAACGAGTGCCGCGCTGGCGCGCCACGCCGATGCCCGCTTGCTCTACATTCCCGTACTCACCCACCCGACTACGGCCGGTGTGATGGCCAGCTTCGCCACGCTCGGCGATCTGATTATCGCCGAACCCGACGCGCTCATCGGCTTCGCCGGACCGCGCGTGATCAAAGAAACGACCCAACAAGATTTGCCAGACGGCTTCCAGCGTTCGGAGTTTCTGCGCGACCACGGACTCATCGACATTGTGGTTCCGCGTTCGGAATTGAAAGGCACGATCACCACCGCCATCGCTTTCACCCGCAACAACCGTCGCCGTCGCACGCGTCCGCGCGCCTCGGAATCTCCGCAAGTGACGGGCTGAGGTTCGGGCTCGCAGAATGCGCCGAACCCCACGAACGCCACCGCCGGGCTTGTCTCGGTGGAGCGATGATCAACCTAGTTTTGCACGGTCGAGGGAGTGCCACGGGGAGGATTCTGAAAAGGATCATGGCTCCACGGGGGCAAGCTCCGTGGTGGTCGGCGCCCACGTTCGAGGCGGACGCCTCATCCAGAAACAAAGCCTGAGCAGAGGACTCCGTGATGGAGCCAAGCTGGGAGCCGCATGAAGTCCGAGAAGCTTGACGCGATTCTGCAGCGCTTTTTCGCCCGCACCGCAGCGGGTATTGTTCCAGGGCTGGACGCGATCACGCGTCGCCTCGAAAAACTCGGCCATCCCGAACGCGCGTTCAAGGTGGTTCACGTCGCCGGCACCAATGGTAAAGGTTCCACTGCCGCGACGATCGAACGCTTGCTGCGCGAAGCCGGCTTGAAGACCGGGTTGTTCACCTCGCCGCATCTGATTCGGTTCAACGAACGCATCCGGATCAATGGCGAAGAGATCGACGACGAGACGCTGGCCAAACTCGCCGACGAACTGGAGACGCTCGACGCCGAAATCGTGAAGCAGGACGAGGTCCGCGCGGCCACCTTCTTCGAACTCGCGACCGCCATCGGCTACACCGCTTTCGCGCGTTCGGAGGTGGATGTCGCGGTGATCGAGACCGGACTCGGCGGGCGCTGGGACGCCACCAATGTGATGATCCCCGAGGTGTCGGTGATCACCCGTGTGGGCATGGACCACACCGGTTTTCTTGGCGACACGCTCACCCAGATCGCGTCCGAAAAAGCCGGTATTATCAAGCAGGGCGTGCCGGTGGTGTGTTCGGTGCAGGAACCCGAAGCCCTGATGGTGATCGAGGCGGTGGCCGCGTCCCGCTTTTGCGAACTCCATCTGTCGGGTCCGGCCGATCTGGAAGAGATACCCGTTGAGAAATGGCCGTTACGTGGCGCGCATCAGCAGGAAAACCTCGCGTCAGCGGTGACGGCGACGCGACTTCTACTGGATCGCCTCGAACTCGAACTACGTTCGGAGCAGTGGGCGAACGCGCTCGCCGATGTGCAATGGCCGGCCCGTTTTCAGACGCTTCAAACCGATCCCCCGGTGGTGCTCGACGCGGCCCACAATCCCAACGGCGCGCGCGCCCTCCGCCAAACCTTGGACGCGGTCCATCCTGACAAACCGATCGCCTGGGTCATGGCGTTTATGGGCGACAAAGATTCTCGCGGGATGCTCGATGCCCTTGGCGAACGTTTCCAGCCGGATGGCTCGAAGACAACGGCCGTCTGGCTGGTGCCACTCGACATGCGCCGCGCCGCCGACGCCGACGCGCTGCAAACGCTGGTGCCCGAGGCGACGGTCGCGTCCTTGGACGACGCCTTGCCGGCCGCCAAAGCATGGGCGAAGTCCAATGATGGATTGGTCGTCATTGCCGGTTCGCTGTATCTTGCCGGAGAGGTTCTTAAAGGTTCGTGGTGAGCTCGATTTCGCTGCGTGAGGCATCGCCCGAGGACGCGCTGGCGTGTGCGCAGATTCTGGATCAATGGATTGGGTCTCGATCTTATGTACACGACTTGGCGGCAGCGCTACCGCGACTTAGAGGCCTTCACTAAGGCGGTTCGGGAGGCGAAATGAGGAAAGGCCGAAGGCCTACAAAACGTTCCGAAATCGCCAAGCGAAAATCCGCAATCGACAAGCCTCCGTGGCTCCGATACCGAATTTAAAAATGAGTCGTCCTTTTAAAATCGCGCTCGCCTGTGGAGGCACGGGCGGCCACATCTTTCCTGGTCTCGCGACCGCGCATGTTCTGCGCGAACGTGGCCATGATGTGGAGATCTATCTCGCTGGCAAGGACATCGAAGCCGATGCGGTCGCGGGCTGGGAGGGCACCAAGTATGTCGTCAAAGCGCAGGGGTTTCAGAGCAAAAATCCGTTCGCGATTTTGAAGACTTTGTACGGCTTGCGCTTGGCGCGGAAGCGCTGCCGCAAGTTGATGAAAAAGCAGAAACCGGATGTGCTGCTCGGCATGGGCAGCTACGCTTGCGTGGGTCCGGCGAGGGCCGCCTTCGGTCTGGATGTGCCGGTGGTATTGCATGAGGCCAACGTGGTGCCGGGACGGGCGGTCAGCCATCTCGCGCGCGACGCCTCGGCGGTGGCCGCGTTCTTCGACGAGACCAGCCACTACTTGCAGAAATCTGATCTAAAAATCACCGGCATGCCGATTCGTCCAGAGCTGTGGACGGCGGCCCAAAAGGCGGCCACCCGCGGAAAAGATGCCGGACGTCCGTTTACGCTGCTGGTCATGGGCGGTAGTCGCGGTTCGACGCCCTTGAACCGCCTTGTCTCCACGTCGCTGATCGAGCTGGCACGGATCCGCCAAGACTTTTTCGTGATCCACCTCACCGGTCACAAAGACGAGCCGATGATCCGCGATCTGTACGAACGGCACAGCATTCCCGCTAAAGTGTCGGCGTTTACCAGTGACATGGCATCGATCTACCGCGCGGCTGATTTGACCATCTGCCGTTCGGGAGCGGCAAGCTGTGCCGAGTTGATGGCGTTTGGCGTTCCGAGTTTGTTGGTGCCGCTGCCGCATGCGGTTCGCGATCATCAAACCTTCAACGCCAAAGCGATGGAACGGATCGGCTGCGCCGACTTTGTGCCCGAGAGCGATTTGGACAGCACTTGGCTGACCGAGTACATTGATGGCTGCATGCACACACCTGACCGGCTGAATCGGATGACCGAGGCGGCCCGTCGGCGCGCTCAGGTGAGTGGTGCCGAACGCTTGGCCGATCTGGTGGTGAAAATCGCCGAAGATTACGTCGGCTAGCGGTCGAGGCGCTCTGTATGTCCGAGTTGGTCGACCGTCTGTCTATTGAACTTCTTGCCAAGAAGCCTGCGATTCATTTCGTGGGCATTGGCGGGATTGGCATGTCGGGGTTGGCGGATCTGTTGCACGCGAACGGCCATTCTATTTCCGGTAGCGACCAGCAGGCGAGTCGGCTGACCGAAAATTTGGCGGACCAGGGCGTGACCGTCTATCGCGGCCATGCGGCGGGTCATGTGTCACGAAACGCGAGGATGTTGGTTCGGAGTTCGGCGGTGGGCGACAACAACGTGGAGGTGGAGGAGGCGCGGCGGCGTGGGCTACCGGTGTATTTGCGCGGCGAAGTGTTCGCCGCGTTCTGCATGATCCGGCGGTTGGTTGCGGTTTGCGGAACGCACGGCAAGACGACGACTTCCGCCATGCTGGCGCACCTGCTCGAACCCAGCGGTGCCGGTTGGTTTGTTGGTGGCGAGTCGGCGCAATTGGGCGCGGTGGCGCGCGATGCGCAGACGGGACGCGCGTTCGTGGCGGAGTGTGATGAGAGTGATGGGACCTTGGTGCATTACCGTCCCGAGATCACGGTGGTGACCAACGTGGAGTTCGACCACATGGAGACCTTTGGTGGGGAAGACGATTTTTTGGAATGTTTCCGGACAGTGCTGGCGCGTTCGGGGCGGGTGTATGTGGGCGCGGACGATCCGATGGCGTGTCGGCTCGCCCCAGACGCGGTCGGTGCCGGTGTGGCGCACGGCCATTTTCAGGCGGGCGGGCTGCGGATGGAGGGGCGGGGGAGTACGTTCGAACTGCCGGAGATCGGTCGCTGTTCGTTGCAGGTGCCGGGCGAGCATAATGTGAAGAATGCAATCTTGGCGGCGCGGGTGGCCTTAGCGCTGGGTGTGCCAGCGGAGACGATCCGTGAGCGCTTGGCTTCGTTCGTCTCGGTGGGGCGGCGGTTCGAAACCGTCGCGGAGGCGAATGGCATCCATGTGGTGTCCGATTACGCGCATCATCCGACTGAGATACGCGCGGTCTTGGACGCGGCGGCGGGACTCAAACCGAAACGAATTTTAGCGGTGTATCAGCCGCACCGCTACACCCGTACGGTGGCCTTGTTGCAGGACTTTCCGGCGGCGTTTCGCGGGATCGACCACCTTTGGTTGTTGCCGGTTTACGCGGCGAGCGAGGCACCGGTGGCGGGAGGGACGAGCGAGGATCTGGCAGCAGAATGCCGCCGTCAGGAGGTGGCGTGCCACTTGGAGCAGACGGTTGAATCCGCGTGGTCTGTGGTTCGGGAAGAACTGCGTGCGGGCGATCTGTTTCTGATTTTGGGTGCCGGCGACGTGGTCCGCATGTGCGGCATGGTCGCACTTTAGCGAACGTTGTTACGCGTCGTTCTCAGTGATCGTTTTAGCCTCGCTTAGCTCGGCAGATTGCTGGTGGCTTCGGCGCGAGATTTCAGGAACGCGATACCGGCTTCGATGAGCGAGGTGTCGACCGTATGGACTTCCTGTTTTTTGCCGATGCCGTCTGGGAGCGTGACCGTGAGTTCGCCGCCGAGATGTTCTTGGAAGTCGGCGAGGCCGCCGAGCACTTCGAGTTCGCCGTCGCCGATGCGGCGCTCCATGACATCGAACCACAGGGGCAGTCCGGTTTGTTCGAGTCCGGTGATGATTGCCTCGAATTGTTGTTCGGTGATGTAGCCCTTGCGCATGGCGTAGTAGGAATCGAGCGCGACGCCGACGCCGACCGCGTAGCCGTGCGAGATGGCGTAGTTGGTCATCGACTCGAGTTTGTGCGCGGCCCAGTGACCGAAGTCGAGCGGGCGGGCGGTGCCCATTTCGAACGGGTCGCCGTTGGTGGCGATGTGGTCGAGATGAAGTTCGGCGGAGCGGGTAATCTGGTACTCCATGGCCTCAGCGTCGCGTGCTTTGTATTTGGACGCGTCGGCGCACAGGCGTTCGAAGAAGTCAGGATCTTTGATGATGGCGACTTTGAAGGCCTCGGAGATGCCGCCGAGGTAGTGTTCGTCGGAGAGGGTGGGGAGGAAATTGAAGTCGTTGATCACGGCCCAAGGCGGAGCGAAGGTGCCGATCGTGTTTTTGCCACCGTGCAGGTTCATGGCGTTTTTAACGCCGACGCCGGCGTCGTTTTGTCCGAGGGTGGTGGTCGGCATGCGCACGAGGCGGAGTCCGCGGTGAACGAGTGAGGTGGCAAAACCGACCGCGTCGACCACGGCACCGCCACCGATGGCGATGACGAACGACTGCCGGCAGAGTTTGTATTCGAGCAGGGTGTCCACCAGTTCCATGACTTTCCGATAGTCGTTTTTGATCGCCTCGCCGCCGATGACGGACATGGGGGCTTTCACCAGTTCGACCTCGGAGGGGAGGGCTTTGAACCAGTTTTGGATCTGATCTGCGAGTTCGGGGTGGGCGGCTGCGACTTCCTCATCGACAACAACCAGGCACCGATGCAGTCGTTCAGAACCGCGGCGGTTGAGAATATCGAGCAGGATGGTCGAACTGGGTTCGAAGACGCCACGGCAAAAAGAGACGGGATAATCAAAGGGGACCGAGAAGGTCATCGGATGGGTATGTTTCAGTTCGTGCATGTATGGCTAAAGTACGTTCGGGCAGGGACTTTCACAACGAAAAGCGTTTCAAATGCTCGATAGCCGCGTTCGCGGAATATGGACTGTTCATATTGGAGTTCTGGGTGTGTATTCCGCATACAATATTATGGCCTGTCCCTTATATTCGTCTTGCGAAGCGATCGAAATGGTGCTTCATATCGTTATGCGCAAACGCCGCCTCATCGGAAAACCCGGTTCGTCTTACCATGTGATCTCTCGGTTTGTGGATCGTCAGTTCGCTCTCGGTTCGAACGAGGCCAAAGCCGTGTTCCTCCAAATCTTGGTTCAACAAGCGGCATTCTCGGGCGTCGAAATTCTGACCTTTTGCCTGATGGGCAACCACTTCCATCTGCTCGTTCGGGTTCCCGACGCCCCCGAACTTCCAGAACAGGAAGTGCTACGACGGATTGGAAAAATTTGGAACCCGAAGCGGCTCGATAAACTGAAAGATACCCTCGCCGAATACCGTGAGATGTCCGTGGAAGGGGAGATCCTCGTCGCACGCGAACTCGACCGCTTCCGTCGCCGCATGTTCAACCTCAGCGAATTCGTAAAGGACATTAAACAGAACTTCACCACCTGGTTCAACAAAGCCAACGAACGAAAAGGGACCCTGTTCGAAGAACGCTTCAAAAGCGTACTCGTCCAATCAGGACGCGCCCTCCGCTTCATGGCCGCTTACATCGAACTCAACCCTGTCCGAGCCGGTATCGTCGACGACCCGGTCGACTATCCCTGGTGTGGATACGCCCAAGCCGTCGCGTCGAACCAAGACCGACGCCGCGGCATCCAAGCCATCCTCGCCGATCCACGAGACCAACGGAATCCCAACCACCCCGAACGCCGCGCCAAGGAGAAATGGCCCGCCGTCGCCAAACGCTACCGACGCTGGCTGTTCGAACGCGGCGCCGCACAACACAATCCCGATGGCACGCTGAAAAAGCCCGGCTTCTCCCGCGCCGACGCCATCGCGGCATGGCGTAGTGATCCGGGCCATCCTGATCCCCCCCTCAACAAAACCCCCGGCAAGACCAGCCCGGATAAGTCGCTCGGCAAATCCAGCAAGCACCTCGATATCCCGCCCGCCAAACTCCTGCGCTGCAAGGCCCGCTATTTTACCGATAGCCTCATCTACGGCGACGAGAAATTTGTCAGCCAGTACATCGACGCGCTCCAAACCCTCATCGCGACTAAATTTCCCAAAGCCCACAACACCCCGAACGGACTCTGCTCGCTGATCAAACTGCGCGGCAAACGGGTGGAGTAACCCCGTAAACATCCGTACAGAGGCATACCCGATTTCGTGTCTTTCAGTTTTCAAATCCGTCCCACCTCCGCTATCCCGAACCCATGAAACTCGGTGACGCACATCTCTCTTACTGCCTCAACATCCACCGCGGCGAAAGCTGGGCGGAGAACAAAGAGGCCATCCACACCTCCGCTCGCGCCGTTCGCGACCAGCTCGGCGTCACCCAACCCTTCGGACTCGGCCTACGCATCGGCGCCGCCGCCGCCCAAGACCTGCGCGACCCCGCCGAACGCCAAGCCTTCGCCGCCTACCTCGCCGAACACAATCTCTACGCCTTCACCGTCAACGCCTTCCCGTTCGGCACCTTCCACGGCACCCGGGTTAAAGAACAAGTCTACGCCCCGGACTGGCGCAGCGACGAACGCGTGGAATACACTACCCTGATCGCCGATATCCTCGCCGACATTCTTCCCGAAGGGGTCGAAGGAAGCATCAGCACCGTCCCGGCCTCGTTCAAACCATGGATCAAAACCGACGCCGATGTCGACGCCATGATCGAACGCGTCCTGCGCACCGCCACCCACCTCCGACATCTCGAACGCGAACAAGGCACCTACATCCACCTCGGCCTCGAACCCGAACCCGCCTGCTACCTCGAAACCACCCCCGAGATGGTCGCGTTCTATAAAAAATTGCTCGTCGCCGCGATCGCCGCAGATCCGGCCAACGGCGAGGAACTCGTTCGACGCTACGTCGGTGTTTGCTTCGACTGCTGCCACTTCGCGCTCCAGTTCGAAGACCTTGAACAGTCGCTCGACACCTATCTCGACGAAGGCATTTTGATTTCCAAAGTCCACCTCAGCGCCGCCCTCCACCTTGATGTCGCAGATCACATCGACGGCGAACTGGATACCGAAGCGCTACGCGCGTTCGACGAACCCGTCTACCTCCATCAAGTCAAAGCCAGGACCGCTGATGGAATCGTTCACGGTTGGACCGACTTACCCGCCGGACTCGACGGCGTCGCCGAACTCAAACAAGCACAAGCCAACCACGCTGACGCGGCCGCACTCGAGGCGATCCGCTGCCACTTTCATGTCCCCCTGTTCTGGGCCGGCAACCCCGGCGGACTCGGTACCACCCGCGACTGCCTCACCCCCGCCTTCTTCAAAAAACTCCGGCACGCCACCCCGCACCTGGAAATCGAAACTTATACCTTCGATGTCATGCCCGCCGAACTTCAGAAACCGGACGTCGTCGCCAGCATCGTTCCCGAGTTTCAGTGGGTTCTGGCTCAGTTCAGCGTGTAGCGATTTCCTCAGACGTTCTCGAATCTGCTTCCACTCCTGTTCCCCGCCAGCCAAACTGAGACATGTGCTCTCGTTGGTTTTCCCTCCGTCTTCTTCTCCTTTTACTTCTGCCGGTTCTGCTCCTCCCCGCGAACGCCGGCGAACTGCGCGTGATGTCCTACAACCTTTGGGTTGGCGGCGTCGCGGGCGGCGAGCCGATCAGTCGTTCGGTCGCGGTGATCCGCGCTGCACAGGCGGACATCGTCGGACTCCAAGAAACGCACGGCGGCTCTCCACGCACCGACCGCTCCCTGCACATCGCCGAGGCCTTGGGCTGGTACCATTTCGATCAAGGTAGTCGTACCGCCATCATCAGCCGCTTTCCCATCGGCGAACCCACACCAAACAAATGGGGCGTTCGCTTGCACGCACCCGACGGTGAACTCGCCCTGTTCAATGCCCACTTCCCGCCCGCGCCTTATCAACCATACCAACTTCTCGGCATCCCTTACGGCAAGGGGCGCTTCATCAAAACCGCAGAAGAGGCGGTCGCGGAGGCAACGGCCGCCCGCGGCAAAAACTTGGCTCGGCTCATGCAAGATATCGCCACCATCGATACGGCTGGAACCAACGCCATCCCGATGTTTGTTACCGGCGACCTCAACGAACCTTCCTGTCTTGATTGGACGGCCCGAGCCGTCGACGCCAAGCGCTGTCCGATCGCGGTCGACTGGCCGACCACCCGCGCCTTCGCCAATCGAGGCTTCATCGACGGCTACCGCAGCGCGTTTCCCGATCCAGTTGGCCACCCCGGTTTGACCTGGACGCCGATCACCAAGGAGACGGATCCCAGAGACCGCCATGATCGGATCGACTTCGTTTTTGTGAAGGGCCTCCCGGTCATTTCGGCGCGCGTGGTTGGCGAAAAGGAGTCACGGGCCGATATCGTGGTCGCACCGTATCCCTCCGACCACCGTGCCGTCGTGGTGACCGTGCGTCAAAAGGTTCTAGATGTCACAAAAGACTAACCACAAAACACTTGTGTAACTCCCCTCGTGTGTGATTGTGTCACATCAGTGAGGAACAGCCCCTGCCAAATCCACTGGCAGGGGCCTTCTTTTTTCTGTGCATTTGACCGCCGGTGATGACATCCACGGGCCATGTTGATCGAACCCTACCAGTCCTCAGGCGCCCTGCTTCGCGATATCGCCGCCGCGTCCAAGGCGCACGACACCTTTCATGTCTGGTGGTTTGGCCAGAGCGGTTTCCTGCTCAAATGGACCGATCACCACTTATTGTTCGACCCGTATCTCTCGGATTCCCTGACGAAAAAGTACGCGGACACCGACAAGCCACACGTCCGCATGACCGCCCGCTGCATCGACCCCGCCGAACTCCCGCCCATCGGCACCGCCACCAGCACCCACAACCACACCGACCACCTCGACGCCGAAACCCTGCTGGCGCTCGTCGCCACCAATCCCGAACTCCGGCTCGTGCTTCCCGAAGCCAACCGTGCCTTCGCGATGGAACGGCTCGCGGGGAATCTGCCCGCGATGACCACGCTCAACGATGGCGACCTGCTCGACGTCGGCCCCTGGACCTTCCACGGCGTCGCTTCGGCTCACGTTGGCGGCACGCACGACGTCGCACGCGACGCGATGGGCTGCTGCGAACACCTCGGCTTCGTCGTCGAGTTTGGTGACTTCGCGGTCTACCACACCGGCGACACCATGTGGCATCCGCATCTGGTTCCGAGTTTGATCGACTTCCAACTCGACCTCGTCTTTGTGCCGATCAACGGCTTCAAAACCGAACGCCGCGTGTCCGGAAATCTCAACGGCACCGAAGCCGCGACGCTGGCCAAGGCGGTCGGCGCGCGCATGGCGATTCCCCACCACTACGACATGTTCGAGTTCAATACCGAAACCACGGACGAGTTCGCCGCGGTCTGCCGCCGACTCGATCAACCCTTCTCCATTCTTCGTTGCGGGGAACGATGGACCCATTCCTGATCGGCATCGACCTCGGCGGAACCGAAGTGAAACTGAGCCTGTTCACTGCCGCCGGCGAGATGCTCGATCAACGCTCGGCACCGACCCGTGACGGCGAAATCGTTGGCGGCGTTCCGGCTTTTCTGTTCGAAACGCGCAACGGCCTTGCCGCCTTGCTCAACCAATTCTGCGCGGATGGCCAAGCCTACCGCATCGGCGTGGCAGCACCCGGCTTTGTTGCCGCCGACAGTCGTTCGATCGCGCACATGCCCGGTCGATTGAAGGGCTTGCAGGGGCTTGATTGGGCGACCGCTCTGGGCACCGCCGATGCGGTGCCGCTGCTCAACGATGCCCACGCGGCCCTGCTCGGCGAACTCTGGCAGGGCGCGGCCGCCGGCGCGAAAAACGCGTTTATGCTCACCCTGGGAACCGGGGTTGGCGGGGCGGCGGTCGTCGATGGCAAACTGCTCAAAGGCCACCTCGGTCGGGCCGGCCACCTCGGCCACATCACGCTCGATGCCGACGGCGCAGCCGACAATTGCGGCACGCCCGGCAGCTTGGAAGATGCGATCGGCAATCATAACGTCACCGCGCGTTCGGGCTTTGAAACCACTCATGCGCTGGTGGCCGCGGTGGAGGCCGGCGACCCGCAAGCGCTCGCGCACTGGACCCGTTCAGTGCGTGGACTCGCCGCCGGCATCGCCTCGCTCATCAACGTGCTCGACCCGGAATGCGTGATCATCGGCGGCGGCATCTCCAAAGCCGGCGAGACCCTGTTCGCCCCGCTCCGCGCCGAACTCGACTCGATGGAGTGGCGTCCCGCAGGCCATGCCGTGCGCATCGTCCCCGCCGAACTCGGCCCGTGGGCCGGCACCTACGGCGCAGCCTGGAACGTGAAGGCCTGAGAACGCATGATGTAGCACGGTTTTTTAAACCGTGCCACAAAAATCCAGGGCAGCACATTAATGCCTTTACATACTTTAAATACATGGCTTTTTTCGAGAATTCTCAACTCGGTGGTTGAATATTGATGTCACTTTTGTATCCATAATCCCATGGCAAGAGAACATTCCAAAGGATTTCGAACATTGAGTTACGAGGTGTTGCATGGCGGCACTGTTTAAACGGGAGGGATCACCATATTGGTATGGAAAGTTCCAGCACGGAGGCAAGCGGCATGTGTTCTCCACGAAGGAGAAGCGCAAGGTGGACGCGGCCCGTGTGCTCGAACGAAAAGTGGCGGTAGCAAAGGGCAGTGGCCATGTGCTTGACCTCCTCGGGGATCTCCGCCGCCAGCTCGATGGTTTGCGCCCCAGCGAACAGGCTGAGCGCTGGCTCGATTTTGTGATGCGCGGCAACGAACAGGTATCGGAGAAGCTGACGAAAGAGGCCGATGCGAACTACCGCGAGCGATTTGCCTGCCGACTCCTCGACCAGGCTCTCGCTGCGCTGGACACCCTTCCACCCGATGCGAAGGAGCGTATTGGCACGAAGTACTCGCGGCTCGCTCTTGCGCCCGAAGCCACCTTGCCACTTTCGGAGTGCTGGCCGCGCTTCCTCAAACTTCCGCGCCGTCGAATGCTCAGCGAAAACACGGCTGGCACCTACCGGGGGCTTTGGCGGAGGTTTCATGCATGGGCTGAAAAACAGGGGCTGGAACATCTGCACGACGTCACGCCGCGGATCGCGGAGGAATATGCCTTGGACCTTCAAGAGTCCGGAATTGCACCGCGCACCTTCAATTCACATGTCGTATTCCTTGGGACAATCTGCAACGGCCTCGCCCTCCAGGCCGGACTTACTTCAAACCCGTTCTCGCGCATTGTACGGAAGGACAAGTCTCCTGAAGGCTGGAGGAACCTGACAACCGAAGAGATTGCCAATGTCCTGCGCAATGCGGAGGGTGAGACACGCGTCATGGTGGTTCTTGGGCTGTATACCGGCATGCGGCTTGGCGATGTCTGTCGTCTGTCATGGTCCCAAGTCCATCTTGAAATCCCAAACCCTCTCATCCGGTTCACCCCGAACAAGACCAAGTACATGGGGAAGGAAATCGAGGTGCCAATCCACTCAAATCTGCTTTCTGTTTTGACAGATTGGCGTGACGCCTCTTCCGATGATTCAGATACGGTTGTGCCGATTGCGGCGGCTCTGTATTCCCATTCTCCTTCGTCGGTTTCGCGGAAACTCCAGATCTTTTTCCGATCTTGCGGGATTGAAACAAACCGCGAACGAAAGCGCGGGAAACGACGTGTGACGGAGGTTGGTTTCCATAGCCTCCGGCATTCCTTCGTTTCGCTTTGTGCAAAGAACAAAGTCCCCCGGTCCATCGTTATGGAGCTTGTCGGCCATAGTAGTCCCTCGGTCACCAGAATTTATACCCACTATGACGGCGAGACGTTGAACAATGCGATTCGCGTCCTTCCGTCCTTGGACGGAGAGGAGCAGGCGTCTTGAACAACGAGTCGATTGACAAATGGGGCTGGGACTTCTCCTTTGTGGATGAGAAATCAATATCCCCGGCGGCGGTCGCGTTTTATGAATACGCGAGAGAATCTGTCTGGGTAAACGTATATGCAGAAGCTGTGGCGGATGGGAAAACGGCCGATCATCTGCGAAAGGAATTCTCGTTGAAATATTTCGAGCCAAACACTGAGAACCTGCCATTCGACTGGGTTCTACTGCTTGGGTTTCTAAGGCGGAATCCAGAGATGCCCTACACCTGTTATCACGATCTCCTGAAAAACTCTACCGAGCTACATGGGGAGCCGGGGGATCTTGAACAATCGATGCTGAAGATCCTCAGAACGTCGAAAGTGGCCGTACGACTTGCCTGGCCCAGTGAATGGGAATCAAAACCCCAGCTCGGTTTCGAGGATGTGGAGATCGAACAAAATGTGGAACAGTGCGGAGTCCAGCCCCCTGAGGAGGATGTTACGGAGCAAAGCTTGGAGTCGCTGAAAGCCGCCAGTTTGGCAGCAGCGATAGCCTCCCGCCTGGATGACCGCGGAGGCGAGATCATCCCGATTCGTATCCAGTGGAAAGGATTTACCGACCAGGAACTGGTGGAGGCATTCAAACGACTTGTCACCCAGCTGCGGCCTTACAAGGCAGTTGAGAAAAGAGGGCGCGGAAAGGGGGACGTGACATCGATGGCGAGGCTTCGGGCTTTGGCCTGCCATCGGATATCACGAATCCATGGCGATCATCGAAATTGGCCGGAACCAGAGAAATCGGCATTCAAAGGCGTGCGTTTGTCGAAGGAAAAGAAGGTCTTCAATACCTCATTCAATCACTATTTCCCCATGGACAAGCCGCGTTTTAAAACGGTGAAAATAAACTAAACATTTAAATCCCGCTTTTATTACAGAAATTCACGTAAATTCCTTACGTGAACAAACAGATCGAGATTGCCAAGCACCTGTTGGAGGTGGACCTCAAGCCCGCCCAGATTGAGCAAATCAGGGCCATCCTGATTGGCGAAAGCCCCGCCGCTCCGTCATCCGCAGGCCCTCTCTTAATGAATCAGGCCTCGGCGGCAAGCTTTCTTGGCCTGCACCGCCAGTCAATTTACCGTCTGGTCCGATCCGGCCTTCTTCCCACCGTCCGCATAACAGGGACCCGGTGGTATCGCCGTGAAGACCTTGAACGAATTGCTCGGGAAGGCACGGGGGAGTTGGCATGAGGTGGGACATTGAAGAAGAATCGCTTTCGCAAATCCTCCGGGCGGGAAGCGGTGCCAACCGCGGGTTTTTCCGGCAGCTATCCGCAATCGATTTCAACGGGTTGGAAGGCGGCGAACTCGCTGAGGCTTTCGTCAAGGCGCTCTACGCCCCCGAGTCATGGATTCTCGCCAGCGGCTCGAGGCTGCAAGCCTGCGAATTTTCAGCGCCAAGCGGAAGCGTCCCGGAAACAATCGCCATCAATCCGCTTCTTTCGGATCCTGGCACCCTCGTTCCTGCCAACAGCCACCAAAGTTTGCGTGCCATGGTCCGTTTTCCATTTCTCGACGAATCCGAAGCATTGGGGTTCTGGTCCGTGTTTTCATTCGCAACTCTTCAAGCGCTCGTTTCAGATGGTTTTGACGTCTTTGCCATGGTGAAAAGGGATGCCGTCTTTGAATCCCATGGACATCGGCTGCTCAGCCGACTCGGTGCTGAAATCGGGCCTCCGCAAGCGATGCTGCCTTTACCTGGTGCGCGATGTGAAACTGGACGAATCGAACTGCTCTTTCTCGACCCGGATGGGCAAACATGAGCACCTATTGTTTTCATTTCCGGCACTCTACGGCCAGCGGAGTTCTAGAATTTCCATATTCGCTTGTCTTCAAACAAGCCCTCATCGTTTCCATGCGGAAGGAGGTTGCCAACTGGGAGTAAACCCGAGGTGATGTTCGATGGATCGTGTCGGCAGATTTAGGCCAGCGCACCATCCTTCGCTCCTGTAACCTCCCGTCTGACTCAAACGCAAGACTGCGGACCCTGGACTTTGACAACCAGGGCGGAGCGGGCTTCGGCCCCAGTGCTCCCTCAGACCGCACCAGCTGCTGGACCCTGGCTTTACACGCACGGGCTGGATGGCAGCGCACCCACCGAGTTAGTCCGGTCCGCGAAATTCGAACGGCCCGGTCGGACATAAAATTAGCACAGGCTTCTGGTCTGGGCGGGTGACGGAGTCGCTTGAGCGGTATACTTGGCGAACTCGGCGCGAGACTCCGGAGTTGCTTACCGAAGTACCACCCTTTCCTGCCCCGCGTGGCGGGAGTGTGCCCCCGAAGAAGGCTTCGCCTTGGCATAGAGACACTTTGCAGAATAGGGGTCCATGAGGATCACTGGCCATAGAGACAGATAGAGGGGCATCGAGGAGAGGAACCGGGACGGAGGCCTTCGAATGGATTCGATTGCACAATATTTCTCCGTGAACCCGCGGCGATTCACCTGCCGAGGATGGGAGGATCAGAAGTAGAACGGGCCATAGAGACACTTACAGAGCACCAGGGGAGAAGCGACCGGCACGGAGGCCATCGAATGGATTCGATTGCACAATATTTCTCCGTGAACCCGCGGCGATTCACCTGCCGAGGATGGGAGGATCAGAAGT
>ENA-ORXR01001482-ORXR01001482.1-marine-metagenome-genome-assembly--contig:-NODE-1482-length-24829-cov-15.845265_pt1 | contig 24829 bp, 15 predicted proteins | sample MGYA00237866_ERZ511479 | MGnify/ENA metagenome assembly ERZ511479 | reverse complement strand
GTAAAATCGCCGCAATCAACCCAAACATTAAGGCTGTAGAAGATCAGTTGAAAGGGATGCTGTAGGGTTTTTATACTTGAGTTATCAAATCATTTAGGGAACGTGTTAGTGACGGTAAGTGATAAGAAACAAGGTGTTGATACTGACGGAGATAACGAAGCGGATTACTATACAGCCAATGTGTTGAGTGCAAATGACTACTATCCGTTTGGTTGGTCTATGCCGGGACGTAAATTCAATAGTGGCGATTACCGATTTGGCTTTAATGGAACTGAAAAAGTACCAGAAATAAACAATGGACACAATACAACCTTTTTTAGAGAGCAAGACACTCGTATTGCTAGATGGTGGAGTATAGATCCTAAGACTCGAGAATTTGAATCACCTTATGCAATGATTGGAAACAATCCAATTATGTACATGGATCCTTTTGGAGATACTACTAGAGTTTACAATGAAATAGGAGAACTTATGGAAACTATTCCTGATTCATATGACAATCAAGACCATTTTATTAATAGTGAGAATTTTTCACATAATTTAGATTTTGGTACTGCAGAACAAAGTGCTATTGATGGTTTAGCTGATCAAGTTAGAGAAGAATCATCGTTCTTTATTGGTCCGAGTACAAGGAAACAATTAGCTGGAGTATTGTCAGCCTCAAATTCGGAAGGATTAGAAAATTTATTTGTGTTTGGTTATACAATGGCTAATAGAGAATTACAAGTTTATAACATTTCTGATAAATTGGAGGGACGAAAAAAGGATGAATTTAATGCCAGCAAGGCAAAGTCTGCTGCAAATAACTTTATGGCTAATAACCCAATAGTTGTCATTGGCTGGGGACATTCGCATTTATATGCTTCTTCAGATAATCAAGATGATTGGATACCAAGTAGACTAGGAAAACCATCTGATCCAACACGGGATTTCACTGGTTTTGTGAATCTTAAGGATTATGCCGCAATTATTAGGTCGGGAGGTAATCCTTCAATTCTTGTTTCTCCATTTGGATATACAATTTATACTACAATGATTCGTACTGACACCAAAAAAGACGGATTTATAAACCCTACTACACCAGGGTATGAGCCTAAAAACAGAGTACTGAACTTCAATGGTGAATTAATTTGGAAATCACAATAATGATGCAAATATCATACAATTATGCTTATATTTTGACTCTGCTGCTAATTCTAGTTGGATGTAATTCAGGTGTTGAGGAAAGCTACAGTCAAAACCATTCTTGTGTTAACTATTTATGCAATGACTATTCAAATTTCTATGAAATTTTAGATGATTCAATTGTTATTAATTGTAATCTTTTTCATCTATTTGATGAATCATATGTAGGAAAGGTTGATGTCAGTGGTTATAAATTCTATTTTAGATATTCATTTTTAACTGAGAATAATGATGAGTCTTTTATAATTACTGTCTATACTAAAAAAGAATCAAATTGTAGTATACTTATCGGGAAAAAGATACAGAGTGAATGGGAACATATATCATTTTTTCTTACGAAGGAGGAAGACAGAGAAATCAAGTTCACAAAATTAATTAGAACAGTAAATATTGACTATATAAAATATTTAATTGATGAACTAGAAAAAACGAATATTTTTAATTCTGTTTCTCAAAGCGACATAGTTTCAAGACCTGACAAAAAGACTTGTACAATTGAACTTTTATATAACAGCAAATTCACTCAGTATAATTGTTATCACGATCAAAGCCTTATTGATTCTATGAATGTTTACTTTCAAGACTTAATTTCTGACTTATGATAAAAATTAGAAGTTAAACTTGAAAACAGTAAACAGTCAATGAGTCAACAGATGACAGAATCCCCAAAATAAACAGATTGTCAGGGCAGTTGCAAGGTGTTCGGCACTAGTTCCATTCACTGGCAGCCACCGCACAAGGCACAACGCTTCCACGTCCGATCGCGGCACCGCTACCAAACTAGGCATTTACTCACGTCCTCGCCGGGCGGCGCTCCGCCACGCACAAAGCAGCCGCCACCATCCGCTGCGGGGTCGCAAAATACCTTGCCGGGCGGCGATCCGCTTGGCTCTGCGCTCATTCCACTACCGTCCGATCGCGGCACCGCTCCCGACTTATTATTCGCTCGTTTTACGGCGGAGGGCCGCCCCACACTATGCCAGGCGGACGCTGGGCTAAACTTCAAGGCCATCGCCTGATCAAGCTGCCTACTCGCCGGGCGGCGATCCGCTGTGCTCGCTGCTTGTGTCGGTGCGGTAGCTGCTCAAAACACATGGCCATCAGCACAGCTGCCACGTCCCTATTCCAGTATTTCGCCACACTAGGGATTTTCTATCCCAATCAAATAGCAGGAGTCTAACATTAATTCCTTCTTAGTAATTGATACATCCACGATTCAAAAAAATAAAAGATAATTAATAGTACTAATTCGTTGGAAATTAAAAATAACTTCTTTTCTTTGCAGGAGACGATCGGAACTAAAATATTACCACACGGTCAATTGCTATAAATAGATATGCTTACAAAAGAATTAATAGTAGAAACAGCAACAAAGTTGTTCATGCAAAATGGAGTTAAAACCATTACAATTGATCGTATTGTAAAGGAGTTGCGGACTTCTAAGAGGACTATTTATTCTCATTTCAAAGATAAGGTTTCGCTACTAAAGGCATGCCTTGATGTTTATAATGAAAAGGTAAGTGCTGAGAATGAGGAAATAATAAAGTCGTCTGAAAATGTCATTGAGGCAATGGGCCACTTACATCAGAAAATTGTTTATCGATCACATCAAATCAATCCTAATTTTTTTAATGATATCATACATTACTACCCTGGTCTCTTGCATGATTCTTACAGGAGAAGCGGTAATTATGCACATCGGCAATTAATTGAGCTTGCAGATAGAGGCATCAAAAGTGGTGTATTTATAACTGATTTGGATGTTGAGGTAGTTGGTAGAACAGTATTGGCATTACTAAAGTTGTTAAAAGATAACGAACAGTTTCCTGTAACTGAATTTAGCAAAGAAAGATTGACATTTGGGATAATGGTGCCTTATTTACGAGGATTATGCACAAAAAAAGGAATTGAAATACTTCATGTACAAGAAGAACTTTTCAGAGTAAAGATATAATCGTTGGTAAGAATACCAAGCATTTAAACGATAACACTAATTAACATAGGATAAACAGACATTTTAATGAATCTAAATTCATCCTTAAAGAAGACACCGATTGCAGTCATAGGCATCTCTGCGATGTTTGCTGATGCAAAAAACATAGAAGAATACTGGACAAACATCATCCAGTCTAAAGATAGTATCAAAGATGTACCCCCAAACCGCTGGCTTATTGATGACTACTACGACGCTGATATGACAGCTCCCGATAAGACATACTGCAAGAGAGGCGGTTTTTTACCCAAGATCGATTTCAACCCAATGGAGTTTGGATTACCACCTAATATCCTAGAAGTGACGGATGCCTCACAACTGCTTGGTTTAGTAGCAGCGAGAGATGCTTTTGAAGACGCGGGCTATGGTAGAAATTCAGATAAGTTTACCAAAGCACTTAAAGAAAAAACAGGAGTACTGCTTGGTGTCGGCGGTGGTCAAAAGCTTATTACTCCTTTGATTGCCCGTTTACAGTACCCGATTTGGGAAAGAGCGTTACGATCAAGTGGTATTTCCGAAGAAGATATTCCAAGGATTGTTGAGAAAATGAAAAGTGCTTATGTGAGTTGGAATGAGAATGCATTTCCTGGCCTTCTGGGAAATGTCATTTCAGGTAGAATCACCAATCGTTTTGACCTAGGAGGAATCAATAGTGTAGTGGACGCGGCATGTGCGGCTTCCCTAAGTGCAATCAAGATGTCCCTAAGCGAGCTAGTAGAAGGAAGGTGCGATATGATGCTAACAGGAGGTGTGGACACTGATAATTCCCCTTTCATGTATATGTCGTTCAGCAAGACTCCAGCATTTTCGAAATCAGGAAATATCAGTCCGTTCAGTGATAAAGCAGACGGGATGCTGATCGGAGAAGGCATGGGAATGTTGGTCCTAAAGCGATTAGAAGATGCGGAAAGAGATCATGACCAAATTTATGCAGTGATAAAAGGTGTTGGAACTTCCAGTGATGGCCGCTTCAAATCAGTATACGCACCACGCCCCTCTGGTCAAGCACTAGCCATGAATCGTGCCTACGAAGATGCAGGATATGCCCCGGAAACAGTGGGTTTACTAGAAGGGCATGGGACGGGAACAGGAGCAGGCGATCCAACAGAGTTCACTTCTATGCAAATGGTGTTTGGTGCCAATAATCTCAAAAAACAGCATATAGCGCTTGGTTCCGTCAAGTCTCAGATCGGACATACTAAATCGGCTGCTGGTGCTGCAGGAATTATAAAAGCAGTTTTAGCACTACATCACAAGGTATTGCCGCCTACAATCAATGTAGAACAGCCCAATTCGAAATTCGACATAAAGGATTCAGCACTTTACATAAATACAGAAGCTCGTCCTTGGTTACGTAATGGCCACCCTCGTCGGTCTGGAGTCAGTGCTTTTGGTTTTGGAGGCATCAATGTGCACATCACTATTGAAGAATATCTAGGGCGTGGCACCACCGACTATCGACTTCATGAACCCTATAAAACTGTTATCTTACAAGCAGCCAATCCAGCTGAACTACTAGTAGCAGGAAATGCTGTTTTAACCCAGCTTAATGGCAGAGAAAGCGAAGCAGCATTCAAAGAACTAGTCTCAGTAAGTAAAAACATTAAATTAGTTCAACAAAATGCACGATTAGGTTTTATTGTAAATTCCAAGAAAGATTGTATTGATTTACTTAGAACTGCTATGACTCAAGGCTTTTCATCCAATTCTTGGGATCATCCCAAAGGGATTTACTACCGCAAAACAGGTATCGATATGTCTACGAACAAGGTAGTCGCTTTGTTTGCAGGACAAGGATCTCAATATGTAGGAATGGGAAGGCAGCTTGCCAATGCATTTCCTGCAGTTTCACAAACATTTGAAGAAGTTGACCGCTTGTACAAGGATACTGATTCTATGCCATTGTCCAATACAATATTTCCAATTCCTGTATTTAGTAAGGAAGAACGAGCGCAACAGCAAAAGGAGTTGACTAAAACTCAGTTTGCACAACCCGCTATTGGAGCGTTGAGCATGGGGCAATATAGAACATTGCAGAATGCCGGTTTCTCACCAAACTTTGCAGCAGGACACAGTTTTGGTGAGATAACAGCATTGTGGGCCGCAGGGGTGTATGACAACGCTACCTTTTTGAAGTTAGCAAAGACCCGCGGTGAAGCTATGGCGATTGAAAACCCTAACACTGACACCGGAACAATGCTAGCAGTAAAAGCAGCTACACAATCAGTAGTTGATGTCATTAGAGACATCTCTGGAGTAAAGGTTGCCAATGTAAATTCTAACAAACAAGTTGTATTGGGAGGAAGTACAACCGCGATTAAAGCCGCACAAGAGCGACTAATGGCGAAAGGGTTTTCAGTGGTTCCTCTTTCAGTAGCCGCAGCATTTCATACTGATTTTGTGAAACATGCGCAGGTTCCTTTTTCTAAGTTTGTGGACTTACAACATTTTAACGCTCCAGTAATCCCTATTTACTCAAATACTACAGGTACCGAGTATCCGGATAATATCGATAACCTCAAATCAATTCTTAAAAACCAAATTTTAAATCCGGTGTTATTCAAAAATCAGATTGAAAACATTTATGATGCTGGTGGACGCGTTTTTGTTGAGTTTGGTCCTAAAGGAGTGTTGACAAATCTAGTTGGCAATATCTTAGAAGGAAAGGAACATTATGCAATTGCTGTAAATGCAAGAGCTAAAGCAGATAGTGACTTGCTTTTTCGCCAAGCCACACTACAAATGCAAGTATTGGGCTTACCAATTTCTAATATTGATCCTTACAAAAAGGAGTTGGTTCCTTTGCCTCCAAAATCAAAGCTGACAGTGCAATTGAGCGGTAATAATTATGTTTCGCCTGCAACTCAAAAAGCGCATAAGGATATAATGACAGATGGATTCCAGATATCTGGAAATAAAACTAAAATTGTTGAAAAGATAATCACTGTTGAGAAACCAATAGCAGTCGAAATCCAAGCACAAAATACTAATTCTATTCAATCTGAAAATGAAGAAGAAATCATGAATAAAGAAGTCTTTCAATTATTGCAAACTACATTGGATTCATTCAATAATAATCAAACGAAATCTTTAGAGATTTTTGAACGATTTATGAATGCTCAAAACCAACAGTCACAACAGTTATTGAATATTATATCACAACAAATGAGTGGTGGAATTGGGAATATGGTTGAAACACCAATGATTTCTAAACAGTTGAACCAAAATGTCCTGGAAATCCCACAGTCAAGGATTTCAAATGGCACAAATGGTAATAGTAGCCATACGGTTGCAACCATAGTTGACTCCCCTACTCCAACTTCTCCTGTTGGTGGCTTATCAAATGGCAATGCACCGATTCCTAATGTAACTTCTAACGGTTCTACTACTGCACAATCAAGTGGTATAGACCTTACTTTGTTAACTACCTCCTTATTAGAAGTGGTTAGTGCAAAAACAGGCTATCCGGCTGAAATGCTTGAACTTAAGATGGATATGGAAGCTGACCTGGGTATTGATTCCATTAAAAGAGTTGAGATTTTTGGTGCATTGACCAAGCAACATCCTGAAATGTCTGGTATTAATCCTAATGAATTAACAGAATTGAGGACGTTGGCTGAAATTGTCAATTATGTTAGTGCAAATGTTGGGACTTCAAAATCTAATGAAGTTGCTCAAGCGACGCCCCCAGTCATTACGCCTGCATCAACTGAAGTTGCAAAAGCTCCATCAAGCAATGGTGGAATGGATCTTACAGAATTGACTTCTTCCTTATTAGAAGTGGTTAGTGCAAAAACAGGCTATCCAGCTGAAATGCTTGAACTCAAGATGGATATGGAAGCTGATTTAGGAATTGATTCCATTAAAAGAGTTGAGATTTTTGGTGCATTGACCAAGCAACATCCTGAAATGTCTGGTATCAACCCTAATGAGTTGACAGAATTAAGAACGTTGGCTGAAATCGTCAACTATGTAAGTGCAAATGTTAAAAAAAAAGTAATGGCATAAGCAGGAATGCAACTAAAATTCAGAATAATGGTGATACTGCAGTAGATGAAAACCAAATCATTCAAACGGGAGATTTTAAAGGAGTTAAGCGTTTTGAAGTAGGATTAAAATACTTGCCTCAACCTGATTTTCTTGAGTTTTCATTGCCCACCTCTCATATAGTATTATTGACTAATGACGGTTCTTCATTGACGTCTAAAGTGATCTCTGAACTGCAGAAGAAGGGTAATCAAGTCGTGACTTTAAATTTAAGTGGTATTAATAATCCAGTCAATGAAAAGGCGATTACACTACCCGATACTAGCGATCAATCAATAGGAAGTGCTATCCAGAAAGTTCAGGAGAAATATGGAAAAATTGGAAGCTTCATTCATTTGCATCCACATTTCGAATTTCAACAACCTAATTTCACGCAACACTTTCAAACAGAAAGAGATGTAGTAAAAACAGTGTTCTTTATTGCTAAGCATGTTCAAAAGGATTTAAATGAGTTAGGTGTTGATCAACGTGCTAGTTTTGTTGCTGTTACTAGAATGGATGGTCAGTTAGGCCAAGGGAAACGAGGAAACACTTCGATAGTTGGCGGGGGTATCACTGGTTTGGTCAAATGCATGAACTTGGAATGGTCTTCAGTTTTTTGTAGAGCAATCGATATTCAACCAGAGCTATCATCTGATCAATTTGTAAAACAACTCATGGCTGAATATCATGATCCCAATGTCTCTATTATAGAAGTAGGATTCTCCGAAGAAGGAAGAAAAACCACAGCAACTATTCCAACAGATTTACTGGAAAATCAAGCGATTACTACTACCGTTACCAGTGATTCTGTATTCCTCGTCAGTGGAGGGGCTAGAGGAGTAACTGCAACGTGCGTTATCGAAATGGCAGAAACGTTTAAATGTAAATTTGTATTACTAGGCAGATCAACTATAAATTTTGAAGTGCCTGAGTTCGCCAAAGACGAGAATGACGAAGGTGCATTGAAGCGATTGATCATGAACGATATGAAAGCAAAAGGAGAAAAGCCAAGCCTGCCCAAAGTGAAAAGCATTTTCAAAAATATCATTGCCAAAAAGGAAATAGAACAAACAGTTACTACTATTCAAAATCATGGCGGAACCGTAGTGTATATTCAAGGAGACGTCACTGATCTGGCCAGTTTTAAACCTTCGTTAAATCAGGCAACTCAAGCACTAGGAAACGTTACAGGAATCATACATGGTGCAGGCCGACTGGCTGATAAGTATATACAAGATAAGACGGAAAGTGATTTTGAGAATGTACTCTCAGTCAAATTGGATGGCATGCTAAGTCTACTTGGAGCAGTCAATGTAAATGATTTGGATCACTTGATTTTATTCTCATCTGTCGCTGGTTTTTATGGAAATCTTGGACAATCGGATTATGCAATTGCTAATGAAATCCTGAGTAAGTCTGCACATTTGTTCAAAATGAATCATCCGAAAACTCAAGTCTCTGCAATCAATTGGGGCGCATGGGATAGTGGAATGGTAAGTGGTGAGCTGAAAGCCCAGTTTGAAGCAGCTGGGATCAGTTTGGTGAATAGTGAAGGTGGTGCTGCCATGCTAATCAACGAGCTAAACACTGATTATTCGAATCAGCCTCAAGTGATTATTGGTGGTACATTACCTGCTGCAGTTAGTCATTTAGGAGCCTTAAGAACACATCGTATTCATCGACACTTGAAACTGGAAAACAATCCATTCCTATACCATCATAAGATTCAAGACAATCCAGTCTTACCTGTCGTTAATGCTGTTGGTTGGATGGCGCAAAGCTGTGAAAAATTATATCCGGATTATTCTGTGTTCAAAATTGAAAATACTTCATTATTTAAAGGGATTATTTTTGATGGTAATCAAAAGGATGATTATGTTTTAGAACTAAAAGAACTACATAAAGACAAGGAAAAGATTGTTTTTGAAACTACGGTTATCAGCGAAGGAAAAAAACTGCCAACCAACCATTATAGAGCAACGGTCACATTATTGAATAAGAAATCATTCCCTGAATCACCTCGGTTTAATCATCAAATATGCGGAGGCTATCAAACAACGGATGGCGCAATTTTGTATCAAGATGGATCTCTTTTTCATTCCCCCTATTTTCAAGGAATAGAAGAGATATTGGATTGTAATACAGAGCAACTAGTCCTTTCCTGCAGTGCTCCAGTAGTGCCACTATCCGAGCAAGGACAATTCCCTGTTCATAGTATCAATACCTATTTTGCAGACATTCAATACCAAGGAATGTTGGTATGGGTTCAAAAGAATTACGATGGGGCAAAAAGTCTTCCGCTACAAACCGACTCTGCAACGTTGTATCGACCAATTCCATTTGGCAAGCAATTATTTGTAACTATAACAGTTCAAGAAGCTGACGAAACCAAATTAGTCGCGGAATGTACTGTCTATGATGAGAATGGTGCTGTATATATCAAAACATCTGGTGCAACAGTTACTATTTCAAGACAATTAGTCTGGTAAGGATTTTTATAATTAATATACAATAATACAACTTTATTAATAGTACATGACAAAAATTGCGATCATAGGAACAGCTGCTCTTTTCCCAGGCGCTTCGACCCCCGAGGAGTTTTGGGACAAATTGATGTCTGAAAAAGACTTAACTAGTCATGCCACTACACAAGATTTCGGAGTAGATCCTGAATCGATATTTCATCCTGACAAAGGAATTGAAGACAGATGTTACTCAATCCGTGGAGGCTATATTCGAGATTTTAAATTTGATCCAAATGGCTTTGAATTGGACGCAGATTACTTGAGAAAGCAAGACAAACTGTATCAATGGTCTTTGTACACCGCTAAGGAAGCACTGCTAGATGGTGGTTATTTTCAAGCTAAAGCGCAATTGAAGAACTGTGGTCTAATACTTGGAAATCTATCCTTTCCAACAAGTTCCTCTCATCAGTTGATAGCTGATATCTATAACCGATCTTTAGAATCTAATATCCAACAATTATTAAAAATACCTGAATTTAAATTAAAAGATCATCAACAAAAAGCACCTGACAACAAAATCCTAGAATATACGCCATCAGAAATGGTGAGCAAAGCATTGGCATTGGGTAAGACACATTATGCCTTAGATGCAGCATGTGCGACGTCCTTGTACGCAATAAAACTGGCATGTGATGAATTGATTACAGGGAAGGCAGATATGATGCTAGCAGGAGCCGTTAGTGCGTCCGACCAACTGTTTATACACATGGGATTTTCAATTTTTCATGCCTACTCACCAATGGATAAAAAATTTGTGCCTTTCGACAAAGAATCGGCTGGATTGGTTTCTTCTGAAGGTGCAGGGATGGTTTTATTGAAAAGACTAAAGGATGCAGAAAGAGATGGAGATAAAATACTAGGGGTTATCGGTGGTATTGGCCTATCAAATGATGGACGTGGAAAATTCTTGCTTAGCCCAAATCCAAAAGGACAGAATCTAGCGTTTAAAAGAACATATGACCGAAACGACATTTCTCCCAAGGACACCTCCTACATCGAATGTCATGCGACAGGCACACCACTAGGAGATATCACGGAACTGAACTCAATCTCCAGTTATTTTTCGAAGCATGATACCACTCCCTTGCTAGGTTCAGTAAAGTCTAATATGGGGCATTTGTTAACAGCAGCAGGCATGACTGGATTGTTGAAGGTCTTGTTAGCTATGCAGCATGAAGTGATTCCGCCAAACATCAATTTAACGAATCCGATCAAGGCTGATAACGGTTGGCAAGGTAGTGAAGGAATGATTGTAAAACCTACACCTTGGAACGACAAGATAAAGCAAGCAGGTATTAACTCATTCGGTTTCGGTGGTACCAATGCTCATATGGTAGTTCGAAATTACTTGGAGCAGCAAAAGACAACTCCAGAACCTGAAAAGCTAGAAAAATTGCTTCCGATGGCTGTTGTTGGAATGGATGCTCATTTTGGGAATAGTAAAGACTTAGACTCCTTTTATCATACTATTTATAATGGGCAGCAACAATTTCATGCACTTCCCAAAAAACGGTGGAAAGGAATAGAAGCGAATATTCCCCTACTGGAAAAGTATGGCTTCAAAAATGGAGTACCTAAGGGAGCATTTATCGAGGAATTTGAAATAGATTTACTGCGGTATAAAATTCAACCTAAAGAAGCAGAACGCCTACACCCGCAACAAGCACTGCTTCTAAAAGTATCAGATAATGCAATCAAAGATGCCGGTTTAAAAGAGCATCAAAATGTAGCCGTACTTGTTGCTATGGAAACAGAATTAGCGATTCACCAATGTCTTGCTCGCTGGGACGTTGAATGGCAAGTAAAAGAGGCCTTGGGAAATATTGATTCAGCGTTGGATGAAGACGCTATTTCGGATTTAATCAAATTGGTAAAAAAAGGAATTTATCATAGAGAAGGAACTCCCGCTCCTAGTGAATTTACTAGTTTTATTGGTAATCTGATGGCAAGCAGGATCAGTGCTCTTTGGGACTTTTCAGGACCTGCCTTTACTGTTTCTTGTGGTGAAAATTCCGTATTCAAAGCATTAGAGATTGCACAAAACTTGTTATCGCTTGGGGAAGTAGACGCAGTTGTAGTTGGTGCAGTAGATTTTTCCGGTGGTCTTGAAAATGTTTTACTTCGACAAAAGGAACATGCTACCAATACCAACACAAATCCATCCTCTTCATTCGACAGAGACAATAGTGGTTGGTTGGTTGGTGAAGGCGCTGGTGCAATCGTGTTAAAGAGAAACAGTTCACTAGAGAAGGAAAAAGTCTACACCATCATCAGTGAAATCGGTAAAGTCAATGCTCAAAAGTCATTTGATTATATCGAATTGGCTTCAACAGGTATTGCTGAGCAAGATCGTAAAGAGCAGGACAGTTTGCTGCGAACTAATTCCAATACCCCAATCGCATTGGGTACAGTCAAGTCAAACATTGGACATGCTTATGCTGCTTCGGGAATGGCGAGTTTGATAAAAACGGCTTTATGTATGTATCACCGATTTATCCCTGGCATTCCTAATTGGACAGCGCCTGAGAATGATAAATTTCATGATTCCGAGTACTATTTTCCAACGCAATCTCGTCCTTGGATTTTAAAAAAAGGTGTAATCGAAAGAACTGCAGCTATAAATGGAACAAACGACATTCAAATTCATTTATCAAGTTCAAAATCTAACAAATACGATCAGCACTCCTTCTTGCAAAGCCAAACACCTGATTTACTAGTACTGACTGGTATTGATTGTGATGCATTATTAAAACAATTAGAGCTTTTAAAATCAAAACTAGAGCAAGAGGAAGAATTGAGTGCCATTGCATTGCATTTTTACGAAAAATTCCTGGATAATGGATTGAAATATTCAATTGTATTGATTGCAAACGAAAAATTTGGTCTAAAAAATGAATTAATTTTTTTCCAAAAGCAATTGAATGCTTCCTTTATTAATAAACAAGATTTAAAGACTCCAAGAGGAAGTTACTTTACACCAAATCCACTTGGAAAACAGGGAAAAGTGGCATTTGTCTACCCTGGCTCAGCAACCGCCTACACAAATCTAGGGAAAGATAGTTTTCAGCTATTCCCTGAATTACAGACCAAATATGAATCACAGGTTGGCGACATCGATCGGTTTATCAATGAAGATTATTTGTATCCAAAACTAACAAGTAAAGACGAAGTTGCACCCAACCTCCTATCCAACTCAATTGCAATGATGTCGGCAGGAGTATTTTATTCGACCATCTTCACAGAAATATTGAGAGATCAGTTCAAATTGAAACCAGACATAGCGTTTGGGTATAGTATGGGAGAATGCAGTAGCATGTGGTACGCTCTAGGTGTATGGCATCCGAATGGAGCAGAAAAGTTCAGAAATTCTACCATCTTTAAAAAACGATTTGCTGGTGATTTGGAGTTGTTAGCCGAACATTGGGGAGTTAGTAGTTTGGAAGCAAAGGAGAAATGGATTAGTATTGTCCTTCTAGCTCCGCATGCTAAAGTAGCCGAACTAATTCAAGGAAAGGAAAATGTGTTTTTGACATTCATCAATACTAAGGAAGAGGTAATTATCTCTGGTGACAAGGAAACTTGTTTACAAATTGCCAGTGAGTTAAAATGTCCTACTATACCAATTCCGTTTCAAAATGTGATCCATCATAATTTTTGTGTTAAGGAGAAAGTAGGCCTTATGGACATGCATCATTTTGATATTGCTGATTATCCGGCGGTAGATTTTTATTCTAGTATAACACAAAGTAAAATAAATTTAAATAGTAAGGAAATTGCTGAAAATTCAGTTGCAGTTTGTTTAGAACAAGTTAATTTTCCGAAAACGGTTCAAACAGTTTATGACGCAGGAGCTCGTATTTTTATTGAAATTGGCGCCAATGCAACTTGTACCAATTGGATTCGGAACAATCTAGAAGGCAAGGAACACCATGCAGTTGCAATGGACCAAAAAGGAAAGTCAGACATTAATAATCTAGTCAATTTACTAGCACAATTAATTAGTCATGGCGTTGATTTAGATCTTTCTATACTATTCCCAATGGTAGAAGAATCTAAGAAGAAGCGCCAATTCATGAAGAAAATTATTCCCGGAGGAACACCACTTAATCAATTGTTTGAAGATAAAAATGTAGTAGCACGATTTAGTAATTATAATCAAGTGAAACAAATAAAACGGTCACCAAGGCACGAATTAGTTGTTGTCGGTAATGATCCAAATAATTATAATTCATCAATTAATATGCTTTCTTCAAATTCTAATAATAATCAATCAACTACAGCAAGTTTTAACGAAGTCGAAAAAATTAGTTCAACTATGGATACAACTACTTTAAAGAATGATGTACCTGCCACAAATCCAGTAAAAACAGTCGGAGAGAACGGTTTGCGCCTCCAAAACTTTGAAGAAGGCGAACAATTTGAGGGCAAGGAAATCGTCTTTTCACAGCAAGATTTAGAAGAATTTGCAACGGGTAAAATTACCAATGTATTTGGTCCTGAATACGCTATTATCGACAGTTATCGCCGTCGAGTCATGTTGCCAATGCATCCTTATTTGTTGGTGAGTCGCGTGATAAAAATGAACGCCAAGTTAGGAGAATATAAACCATCTACAATGACTACGGAATATGATATTCCTTATGATTCATGGTATACAACTGATCGTCAAATCCCATCAGCTGTTTGTGTCGAATCTGGTCAATGTGATTTGCTGCTTATTTCTTATTTAGGAATTGACTTGCAAAACAAAGGAGAGCTAGTCTATCGATTGTTGGACTGCACGCTGACTTTTATGGACGATTTGCCTTATGAAGGACAGACTTTGCGCTATGATATCTCAATTAACTCGTTTATAAGTAATGGAGATAATTTACTGTTTTTCTTCAGCTATTTATGCTACGTTGAAGATCGATTGGTATTGAAAATGGATGGAGGTTGTGCTGGATTCTTTGCAGACGACCAATTAGTAGATGGTGCTGGTGTTGTTTATTCCAAAAGTGAGATTGAAACAAGGGAACAAGCAGAAAGAAAGTATTTCACTCCCCTATTAAACACCAAAAAGACTTCCTTTTCAAAACAAGATTTACAACACTTAATTGATGGAGACATTGAAAAGTGCTTTGATGATATCTCGTATTTTGCAAATGGACGAAATCCTTCACTTCGAATTCCGCCAGAAAAGATTTTAATGCTAGATCGCATTACTTCAGTTGATTTGACTGGTGGCGCCTACGGTTTAGGTGTTATTGTTGCTGAAAAAGATCTGCATCCAGATGACTGGTATTTCCCTTGCCACTTCAGAGATGATGAAGTGTTAGCAGGATCACTGCAAGCAGAAGGCGGTGGAAATTTACTCCGTTTCTTTATGATGATGCTAGGTTTACAAAGGCTGACAAAAGACGCCCGTTTCCAACCAATATTCGGATTAGGACAAAAAGTACGTTGTCGAAAACAGGTCACGCCAACTGCAGATACCAAACTGATTTATAAACTAGAAATTAAGGAAATTGGACTTTTCCCAGATCCATATATGATCGGTGATTTAGAAATCATTTCTAATGGAGTTATTACAGTCCACTTCGAGAATCTTGGTTTGCAATTGCGGGAGAAAGACAACCCCAAATACTTAGATCCGACAGAAGGAGTGAAAATTGCTTCTCGGTCTGAAGGCGCGTTAATGAATGAAAAAGACATCACGACGTTTGCCCTAGGTAATATGACAGACTGTTTTGGGCCAGACTTTGCTGTTTACAACGGTCGTAAAATGTCGCGTCAACCCAATTCTGACTTGCAAGTGATCTCTAGAATCTTGAGTGTCGATGGAAACAAGGGCGAATTTGAAAATGAGGTTCCTATTATTGCCGAATATGATGTACCACAAGACGCCTGGTATTACCTTCAAAATTCCAATATAACAATGCCTTACTCCTTGCTGATGGAGATTGCGTTACAGCCTTGCGGGCTACTAGGAGCTTACTTAGGTAGTACCTTACAATTCCCAGAAAAGGACTTGTATTTGAGAAATTTGGATGGTGATGGCGAAACCTTTGAACTGCCTACTGGGACTGATTTTAGAGGAAAAACGATTACCAATAAATCTGTATTGACTTCTTCTATTGCGCATGGAGGAACAATACTACAGCGCTATACCTTTGAATTATCCATTGATGGCCACCTCTTCTATAAAGGGAATTCCTCCTTTGGATTTTTTACTGCAGATGCTCTAGCTGCACAAGCAGGTTTGGACAAAGGAGCGGAAATTCCAGCATGGTACATTACCGAAAACCTACAGCGTAATGATTACATGAAAATCAAGTTGGATTCCCTTTATGGGAAACTGAAGTTATTCAAAGCACCAGAATCCAAACCACACTATTGCCTGGCAAGTGATCAACTCAATATGCTACATGAATTGATTATTGCAAAAGACAGCGGTGAATTTGGAAATGGATATATTCATGCCACTAAGTTTGTAAAAACCTACGATTGGTTCTTTACCTGTCATTTCTACCAAGATCCAGTAATGCCAGGTTCTCTAGGAGTAGAATCGATTCTACAAGCAATGCAAGTGTTTGCCTTGCAACAAGACTTAGGGAAAGAATTCAATTCTCCCAAATTTGTACAAGTTCCAAATCATAAAACGATCTGGAAGTATAGAGGTCAAATCTTACTTTCTGTCAAAGAAATGCACTTGGAAGTCCACATAAAATCAATAGAAAAACGTGGTGCTCAATTGGTTGTTATTGCCAACGCATTTCTGTGGAATGATAAAATGCGAATTTATCAGGTAACAGATATTGCATTAGGCATTGAGGAAAGCTAAGGTTAACATCTGAAGGATTATGAAACGAATTTTTAAAAAACTAGTATGAATACCGATATAAATTTTACAGGAACACCGCAGCAACTATTCTGGCAAGGTTCTCCTAAAGACATTGTCTTCGATACGAAGGGAATCAAAGAGAAATTGCAGCAAACTGACAAGCCTTGCTACGTCATGAAAGACTTCAACGGTCGTATAGGGTTCAGTAACACGGGAGTCCTTGTATCGGAAGGAAGAGGCTTGCAAGTTCTAGCAATGATAACTCCAATGACCGCATCGCAACTGGGCGACCCGACATTCTGTAGCGACTATAATCTCAAATACGCCTACAAAACAGGAGCGATGGCCAATGGTATCGCTTCTGCAGAACTAGTGATAGCCATTGGGAAAGCAAATCTGTTAGCTTCTTATGGAGCAGCTGGGCAGGTGCCAGCAAAGATCAAAGAATCACTCCATAAAATCCAAGCACAACTTACCCATCAAACATATGCGGTAAACTTGATCCATTCTCCCTCTGAACCTGCATTAGAAGCGGCTGCAGTAGATCTGTTTTTGGAAAACGGCGTTACCGTTGTGGAAGCCTCTGCGTTTTTAGCATTGACAGAAAACATTGTGTATTTTCGAGTTGTAGGACTAAGTCGAGATACGGAAAACAACATTATAATTAAGAATAAAGTCATTGCGAAAATCTCTAGAAAAGAAGTCGCAACGCCATTTATGAATGCACCGCCAGAATCGTTTGTGCAATCCTTGTTGGCCAAAGGAAAAATCACACCAGAACAAGCAGAATTGGCAAAACAAGTCCCAATGGCAGATGATATTACTGTTGAAGCCGACTCTGGTGGTCATACTGATAACCGGCCATTGGTTGCTTTACTGCCAATCATTATTCAATTGCGGGATAACGTGCAACAACAAACCTCTTTTAAGACTAAGATTCGAATCGGAGCTGCTGGTGGAATCTCTACGCCTGCTTCAGCATTAGCAGCCTTCATGATGGGTGCCGCATATGTTGTAACTGGTAGCGTAAATCAAGCTTGTATAGAAGCAGGGACTTCAGATCACGTCCGAAAGTTGTTGCAAGTGGTCGAATCGACGGATGTAATGGGTGCTCCTGCCTCTGACATGTTCGAGATGGGTGTAGACCTCCAAGTATTAAAACGAGGGACGCTATTCGGCCCTAGAGCCAAAAAACTATACACTTACTACAAACGCTATCAATCCATTGATGAGATTCCGACTGAGGAACGATTACACCTAGAAGAAAAAGTATTCAGAAAACCGTTAGAAGAAATCTGGCAATCCTGTATAGCGTTTTTCCAAGAACGTGATCCTAGTCAAATTGAACGGGCTCAAAATAACCCACATCGCAAAATGGCGTTGATTTTTCGTTGGTACTTAGGCTTATCTTCCAATTGGGCCAATGCAGGAACACCTGATCGTGTTTTAGATTATCAAATCTGGTGTGGTCCGTCAATGGGAGCATTTAATGATTGGGTAAAGGGTACTTATTTGGAACATTACGAAAATCGTAAAGTAGCAGATGTTGCTAAACAAATTATGGAAGGCGCTGCTTATTTGTATAGAATTCAAAGTTTGATGATGCAAGGTGTTGGATTTGCAAAAGAACTGAGGAAAAAAGCGGTTAGAGCTGCGAATGTTGCAGCAGAGATTTTGTAGCGTAACTACGCTACGCACTATCATATAATCAGTGTTTTCTGATCAAACGCATGGCCTCCTTGATGACTCCTTTAATATTTTCTAATGAAGTACTTTCCAGATTATTGTAATCTCTAATTATATGTGGATATCTCTGATATACCTTGCTTCGCAGCACTTTTCTGATACTTTTCATGACTAATCCACGATGCTTATATTTTCCTGTTATGTCAAGCTGGCTCTGGTGTAATGCACAATACAAACTGTAAGATCTATTAGAGAAGTCATCTTCACAATTTCTGTCGTCATTTTTATTCCAAGTATCTTCAAATGAAAGGTAATTGATACTTTTTTCTAATACCTTCATTGCTTGCTGCTTCTTTACTGACTTTTGTGCAGATAGAACAAAGCAGATGCAAATGCAGCAAATTAATAGAAAAGTATGTTTCATTAGTAAGTTTTTCAATGCTAAAGTACAAATGTATTTAATCCTCTTTGTATAGTGGTTTTTTTATTTGAAAATTTTCAATTTAGATAATTTCCATTTGCAACCAAGTAAAGCGATTATACGTAAAACTTATAAAAAAGGTCGATTAAAATTCTAGCAATCAGTAAACCGTTTCATCGTCCCAGTCTGGGAAAAATGCATCTTTGAAATGTCTGATATCCAGCACAGGTTCTAACGTAATTGCGATGATGTCAAATCGAATTTCGTCCTCATAGTTTTGTTCCCTGCAATAGGCAGAAGCGCCTTCAATCAAGAGTTTTTCCTTTTGAGCATTGACAGCTTCCTCTGGATTACCAAAAACGTTGTTGGTTCTGGTTTTAACTTCCACAAACACTAGAATTGATTGCTTAGTAGCAATAATATCGATTTCCAGACGTCTACGTTTCCAATTGAGTGAATGGATCTTATAGCCATTATCTTCCAGAAAAGCAACGGCTATCGTCTCCCCAACTGCCCCTAATTCGTTATGATCTGCCATATAGCGAATTCATGTGTATTAGTGATTTGTGAAGATAATAATTAAAATTCGTACCGCTTACATTCCTAATTTATGTATCTTTGCACCTCAAATTTAACCAAATAATTGCAAAGTTGAAATTTCTGATGTGTAATTTGAAACAACCAGAAGCAATTCTTTGTTTAAGATAATTATACATTCACCTTTAAACGATTTAGATATGATGGATCAATTAATTCAAGAATTCCCTGATCAGCTAGAGGAAGCGCTTGAAATTGGTAGTAATGCCAACATCACAAAACACGAACACCCAATCAATGCCGTTTTAGTTTGTGGACTTGGTGGATCAGGTATCGGAGGCAATTTCATTGAAGTCTTTACTCGCAATGAACGAAAAGTGCCGTTTCTAGTTAATAAAGGCTATCAGTTGCCTGGATATGTCAATCAAAATACTCTAGTTATTTTCTCTTCCTATTCAGGAAACACGGAAGAAACAATTTCAGCCTTCAAACAAGTTAAGGATCTTGGTGCAAAGGTGGTTTGTATTGCCTCTGGCGGAAAACTGCTTGATCAAGCGAAAGCAAATGATTATGACTATATCGCTGTTCCTTCTGGCAAACCATCACCACGAGCATGCTTGGGATACTCGATAGTGCAGCAACTGTTTGTTTTAAATGAATTAGGGATCATTTCAGCACAACGGATTCAGCAGATAGAAGAATCGGTCGCATTCCTCAAGTCAAATCAAGAAGAGATTAAGAGCAAAGCCGCTCATATTGCTAGTTTCTTAGATAACAAAATTCCAGTCATCTATTCTGCAGATACGATAGAGCCAGTAGCCATTCGATTACGCCAACAAATTAATGAAAACGCGAAAATGCTCTGTTGGCACCACGTGATTCCGGAAATGAATCATAATGAATTGGTCGGCTGGAAAGCTGAAAACAACAATATAGCAGTACTCATCCTAAGAACAAGCGAAGACTACTACCGTAATCAGGTAAGAATTGACATTAATAAGGAGATTATTAGCAAGCTCACCAATACATTGATTGAGATTCATGCTAAAGGAGATAACATGATTGAACATGCTATGTATTTGGTGCATTTAGGAGACTGGATCTCCTGGTATTTATCTGAACTTAACGACAAGGTAGATGCTGTAGAAATAGATGTTATTAATTACCTAAAAGGAGAATTAGCGAAAGCATAATTAGCGCTACTGGTATCACTAATGGAAGAGGTTATTGTTCGTCAGCTTGGAAACATGGACTACAAAGAGTCATGGGATCTTCAGCAACAGCTGGTAGAAGAGGTCATTTTTAACAAAAAGAACAAAGTACCAGGACATAAAACCAAGCATTACTTCTTATTTTGTGAGCATCCTCATGTGTATACTCTTGGAAAAAGTGGCAATGAAAACAATCTATTACTGAATGCTGAGGGCTTGCAAAAACACAAGGCAAGTTTTTATAAGATAAACCGTGGGGGAGATATCACTTATCACGGACCAGGACAAGTAGTTGGTTATCCGATCCTGGATCTGGATTGTTTCTTTACCGACATCAAAAAATTTGTCACTTACATTGAAGAAGCAGCCATAAGAACCATTGCTGAATACGGTTTACACGGTGTAAGGATTGAAGGAATGTCAGGCGTCTGGCTCAAGGCAACAACAAGCCGTCCCGACCGCAAAATCTGCGCCATCGGTATTCACTTAAGCAGGTGGGTGACAATGCACGGTTTTGCCTTAAATGTGAATACTGACTTGTCTTATTTCAACCACATTATTCCTTGTGGAATTACAGATAAGGCAGTTACTTCAATCAAGAATGAAATTGAACAGGACATTGATATACAAGAAGTAATTGATAAATTAAACAAACACTTTCAAGAATTATTTAACTACAAAATATTGTAGCATCGTATAATGAAAAAAGATATTCCAATACCAAAGGTAAATGATGTAGCTGTCGCTATAATTCCAGATAAAGATGTTGCGTCTGAATTTTGGCAAGTATACTTGATCAACCTCAAAGGAAATAAATTAACTAATGTACTAATAAATTCTACTGGTTATGGTGAAGTAAAAGGCGAAAATGTGAGAACAACAACTCTTCGTTATTACTTTGAAAGTGTAGCCCCAGATACTTTTGTTAAAATTGAAGTCCTTCAAAAAGAACTCAAGGAATTAGCTAATGAATACTGGGTTAGTTTTACAAAAGATGGCCAAATGTATGATAAAAAGTACATCTTTGTGAAAGGAACATTATCGGAAGATAATTTTACAAAAATCCCATTAATTGACGACATCGGAGTGATGATTAAATAATAGCCATGAAAAGAAAAAAGACAATAGTTTATAAGCTAGATTCGAAAACTAAAGAAAAACAGGTTGCAGCAATACTCGAATTTTCTGCTGCCGGAAAAGAAACGCTTCAACAGTATTTTCAAAATGACGGAGAGACAGTCAATGAGGAGTCTAAATTTACTTACGATGACGCTGGGAATCTTATTCAGACAAAAGTCTCTAATAGCGCAGGAGAAAGCCAGCAAGCAGATCGCACTTATGATAGCCAAAACCGATTGATTGAAGAAAAGGTATTTGTAGACGAGGTGCTTGAACAACATAAGACAGTACAATGGGCTGACGACTCTCTGTCTTCCAGAACCACATACTATGATGCTGATGGCAATATGTCTAATGTTGTGGATACCCTTTACCTCGATAAAGACGTCCTCCAAAGAGAAGCGATATATGACGAAGAAGAACAGTTGATTGAAGCCTACGATTATGAGTACGAAAATGGAAATCTAGTCAAAAAGATTGGTGACTTTGGTGGATTTTCAACAGAAGAACACTACAAATACACCTTTGATGACAATGGAAATATAACTTCCAAACAGAAAGAAGACGACGAGGGAGATACCGAAACACAAGAAATAGAATATCACTCAAACGGTAAAAAAGCGAAACAACACGTCACACTAGTAAGTGGTATCCAGGAAATAGCAAAATATGATGAGCAGGAACGCGTGATCCAAGTACTAAGAATTGACGTTACTGGCTACAATTCCTTCGAATCACAGAGTAAATACACGGAGGATCACGACTATATGACTGAAAAAGTGATTCGCAATGACGAATCCGTCACCCAATTCTTCTACGAACACGAGTTCCATGAAGCGAAAGAAAATGCATAAGCTAAATCAATAAAGATGAGCACAGAGGAAGGAAACACAGCGGAAGAAAAGGAATTATTCGAACATCACCGAATCATAGTCGATCCGAAACAACAGCCACTTCGGTTGGATAAGTTTCTCGTCAATCGGCTAGAACGGGTGACGCGTAACAAAGTGCAAAACGCTATTGTTTCTGGTGCTGTAAAGGTAAATGAGAAGGAGGTCAAGTCAAATTACAAGATCCGACCCAATGATACCATCACCATTTTTCTACCAAAACCAGTGAAAACAGGAGAAATCATTGCTGAAAATATCCCTTTGGATATCGTGTATGAAGATGACGATTTAATGATCATTAATAAACAACCTGGTCTTGTTGTTCATCCCGGTATCGGCAATCTTACTGGAACATTAGTCAATGGATTGGCCTACCATTTCAAACAGCTGCCACCACCAATGGAAGGGAATCGGCCAGATCGGCCTGGTATCGTACATCGAATTGACAAGGACACTTCCGGTCTTATGGTGATCGGCAAGTCTGAGTTCGCCATGTCTCATCTCGCTAAGCAGTTTTTTGATCACACGATTCAACGTCGCTATCAGGCCATCGTTTGGAGTGAACCACATGAAAACGAAGGAACTTTAGATGAAAATATAGGTCGTCATGAGCGCAATCGCGTCGAAATGGCCACTTACCCTAAAGATGGAGACATCGGCAAGGTCGCTATCACCCATTTTAAAGTGCTGGAACGTTTGTACTATGTCAGCCTGGTAGAATGTAAGCTAGAGACTGGAAGAACCCATCAGATCAGAGTTCACATGAGAGCGAACGGTAATGCTGTCTTTAATGATCAGCGGTATGGTGGCAACCGGATCATGAAAGGTACTGTATACACTAAATATAAGCGGTTTGTGGAAAATTGCTTCAAACTATTACCCAGACAAGGATTACATGCCAAATCACTAGGTTTTGTGCACCCAACAACTGGAGAAGATATGTATTTTGAATCTGATTTACCTGAAGATATGCAGCTTTGCCTCGATAAATGGAGGAACTATCTTGCAGGCAGAAAAACACCATAAGTCTCATCAAAAATGGAATATCGAAATTTAGACATCGTCAAGGAATTGTTGACAAATACACTGGAAGCAATCAAAAAGGATAATGCTATTGCTGGCTTAGAATATGTTCAAGTCAAAGAGCTCCTGAGTTTATGCACCTTATTCAACTTTAAGAACTTAGCAGACCAAACTAAAGTCTTTATTCTAAATGCTGAGTTAGGTGATGAAAATGCTGGCGCAATGAGCAATTTCAAGGATATGATACCAATGCTCGGAAATTCAAAAACTAAAAGTCAAGCGCCTGACGACAAACGTAAACAACTCCTTGAAGTTCCTTCTATCGAAATATTACAAGAGCGGTATCCCTTAAAAGACAAGGCTGAATCTATCAAGCGTCTTCACGATTATGACAAGGAATGGGCGGCTGCAATTGCACTTTTAAACCAAGACAAATACGACGAAGTCAAAAAGGAATTTCAAGAAGCTGATTTTGATCATCAGAAACTCGAAATCATCATAGCGACCTTATTCCTTCAAGGAAAAATCAACCAAGGCGCAGCAATGAAGGAAGAGTTTGTCGAGAAAGAATGGTCCTACCGTTTCCTCGACATGGTGGAACTCATAGAACGTGCACAGCTCCAAGACTGGGAGCATCTAGCAGAAGGCTTCAAATTCTTTTATCCTGAAGACATCCGAGATGTCTGGTCCAACTTTCTGTTTGCAAAAGGATTGGCAGGACTCAATCCTTTTGAGGGGTATCCCTATAATGAGGAGTGGGATATGCAGAGCTAATTGCTGTTCCAATAATTGCATTGTGTCTGAGGACTGATTTCTTGGTTCTAATTTACTTACTTAAGTCTGTAACAAGGGTCTTATGTCTCAAGTCTGATAAGGTGCGTAGCATCGTCTCTATTTGTAGAATCAATCATCTTAAGTCCTATGAGGTGCTTAGCATCGTCTATATCTGTAACCACCAATCATCCCAAGACCCAAAAGGTGCATAGCATCGTCACTAATTGTCAAAAACCTAATTTCACAAAACTCCTAAGGTGCGTAGCATCGTCACTATTTGTAACCACCAATCATCCCAAGTCCAACAAGGTGCATAGCATCGTCCTGCCTTCCTACAGTCAGCAGGCAGGCACTATTTGTAAAAGACTGATCTTATATCTAATTAGTTATCACTATACATTTATTGACATAAACATTTCATATTCATCAACAAACAAATTGATTAAGTACAACTAAGATCTCCATAATCACGATTTAGTTGTCTCAAAGTTCGATGTTTCGTTGAAAAACTCCCCCTATCTTTACTGAGTAAAGATTACATAGTGCCTGACCGAAAACTCTAGTTTTTAAGCAATGAACGAGCGACCTGTTACTTCCGGGAGCCGGCCCAGTT
>ENA-ORXR01001481-ORXR01001481.1-marine-metagenome-genome-assembly--contig:-NODE-1481-length-24834-cov-24.471988_pt1 | contig 24834 bp, 31 predicted proteins | sample MGYA00237866_ERZ511479 | MGnify/ENA metagenome assembly ERZ511479 | reverse complement strand
CCTGACGTTGACGTCTTCGTTCCGTCAAGGATGTTGATGCGAAACACCAGGTTCCCTCGCACGTCCTCCGTCTGCAGAACGTCTTCTCGCCTGCGTCACCAAGCGCCGTGTATGCAATACGTTCCAAACAAAAACCGCATTCGGACAGATGAGCTCAAGCTGGTTAGTATCAGTGCCCGTGAAGATCAGATCGAGACAAGCCGAGTACAAATGACGAGGCCTCGGCTCGGACAGGCGCAAAAATGGATTGGTCGCGCACTCGGCGTGAACTCTCATCTACGTACTTGATCTTGGTCACCTCGTCAAAGCGCATAAGAAGAAAGGTGGCCGTCATCATGGCGGCAAACTGCGACAAAATCCGCGGGGAGACGTGGTCTTGGTCGACAATGAAGTGATCGTAGTAGGCACAGATGTGCCCGTACTCCAGCGGGTCCATTGGAAGTGTCACGCGTCCATCGCGAGCGAGCTTGACCTTATGAGCTCGCTTCATGTCCTCGACAGCCTTGCTGTCGTTCGGGTTGCCGTTGACAAACGCCTTTCCGTCGATCTCGCCCGTCGTCCAACGACCAGTGCAACCTAGCTCAGTAAAAAACAATGTCATCTGGGCAGACACATGCTTGGAAGTCGACGTACCGAGCTCGAAGTTCTTGGTACGGACCTTGTAGAACGTGGCGACGTGCGCCGCAGTGGTTGCGTTCACCTTGAACGGATCAACGCCGACCTTCGCGCAATACTCGAGGTATTCCTTCCGGGTGCGCTTGTGTACCTCGGAGCTGCTTTGTGAGCGAGCCGTCTCAACAACGGCCGCTGTAGAAGCCACAGGATCATACGTGTTGGCCGAGGGTGCAAGACTTAACCACGCCACGCTCCGAGCAGCGCTCGTGCGGCCATCTTGTAAGCCAGAAAGCCGCGACGAACCGCGATCCACGGAAGCCGCAGATGACATTCTGCTCACGGCCGATGTCGACGCGCGGGCCTGCCTGCCAGATGAGAGCGTGCGTGCAGCGAGAGTGCTCGCCGCAGCGAGAGGAAGTGATCGCCATAATCAAGACACCTCGCATCATGACGTGAGAACGTGATCCGTGCGCGAGCTGACACATTATCCGCATGCAGCCTCTTCGAAAATCATGGCGAATGACCTACGAGGTTTCGCTTTGCTGTCGTATGTATTCACGAACCTTGTGGCTGGATTTTCTGTGTTGTACTAAAATATCGTTTACGTACAGAAAAACGAGCGATGCACTCTTCGCGCCTGTCTGTGGCATTGACAAACAACGTGGCTCGAGAATCGCCAGCTCCACAGAACTGCGCAACCTCAGTGCGTTGGGGCCTTCTTGAACATTGCATCAACATGTTAAAAGGTCTCTTTCGTTGGACAAGAATGCGGTACCCCTGTCGTACGTCGGGTTGCACGGACGCCCTGTTGGCAGCAACGAAGCTCGAAGAAAACACAGCATCCCATGTCTGATCCGCACAAGACCGGGGACAAGCTCACCGCGCACAAAGAAAAAGAAACCCACTGACAAAGCAACAAGCCCGCTAGCACATTCTTAGGGTTGACCAGCTCGACAACAGCCAAGTCGGGCACGCAGATGAAAAATAGGACTACCAGTAGCAGGGATGACTCTGGAGAAGAGCGTCATAAGCAAGAAGCGGTTGCTTCCACTTATGCTCCGAGCGGGGCCCCGGCGTCTTGTCGCGTACGAGCTGCCCGAAGCACACTACAAGATTGCGGAGGATGGACCCGTACAGCGTATCCCCTCACAACAAGCAGCACGGGTGGAGCAGTCCGCGCCGATTTGTCCGACTTCCCGACTGCGTTGCCGGCACCGGGCGCCGATGCATCTGATGAAAGGGACGCCGGTGGGGCAGGATTGGTCAGCAGGGACCAGACGATGAGGTATGAGGAGAGTGCGCCACGATAGGAAAACCAAAATATGTAGAGCTCATCGAAAGCGACTGGTCGCGAAGACGAGTCCCCTCGGCTGCTGACGACCAGGCTGTGCACGTCGTAGAGAATCAATCTACAGTACACTTCAGGGGGCCGGACAGTGAGGCACAGCGTGTGTATGTAAGCAGAGAAAATCAAAAACGATGATGAGACACGAGTTGGGGCGTCAGACTCCAAAAGGTGGGCGCGTCAGGGGCTCGGATCAGCGTTCGACAAGCGTCGACTGCGGCAGCCTGGCCCACCGGGCTAACAAACCAGGGACTGGATCAGGCCACCGGATCAGCAACTCTCAGCGGCCTGTCGCTGCGCAGATCCGATTGGCCGTCGGGACACAAAGGAACATCTAGAATTTAGTGGCACGGTCGGTGCACAGGCCTTGAGGTGCCGCAACAGCGGCCTCCATGGCCTCGGATCGCACTTTGGCACGGGCCCATTCGTGCCAATATGCGCGTGCCAGTCTCTCAGCCAATCAGATCGCGAAAATATATGCCATTACGGCTTATCTGAGGGGGGTCTCACCAGTGGCCCCAGCTCACGATTGCTGATGTGACGCACGTATCCTCGGACGTCGCCCCCCACAATTCACCGGTCCTCCAGTGCGCGACTGCTGTGAATGTGGCACGCATGCCCATTGGCTAATATCATCACAGGGCCGAGGCAGCTGCACGACCACGGCCACACGTCCGAGGCACCCTCCCACGGCCTCGATTCGTCGACCTCACGTGCAGCGACACCGGCGACATCCTGACCACTCGATTGAGCGCCGACACAAATATCAGTGCAAGGATCTCGGTCCCGTGGCTCTTCCAAATGCCAGCATATCCGCCACCCTGCAGGCCGCGCGCGAGATTGCTGTGTACTGTGGCGGGCATGACTGGTCCCAGTGGACCGGACCAGCCACCAGCGCTGGGCAGCGCCGCTCCCTGGCAGCCCTGCTGCGCCCGCCGGCAGCGCGCTGCGGCCCGCGCTGGCGGCGCTGCCGCCGCGCCTGGCCGCGCTCCTGCCCGCGCCCCCGCCGCCCCCGCTGCCGCCGTCGCCGCCGCCCCCGCCGCCGCTCTCGCCGCCGGCCGCGCCGCCGCCCCCGCCTCCTCCACCCCACGACGCCGCCACCAGTTTGCCACGACAACGACGTTTCCGCTCCCCCGGCTGCGGCGGGCACCCCCGCTGCGGCGGCCACCGCTGCTGCGGCGGTCACCCCCTGCGCGGCGGCCACCGCCTGTGTAGCGGCCACCCCCGTGCGGCGGGCATCCCCGGTGGGGCGACTGCCCCCGGTGCGGTGTCCGCACCCGGTGCGGCGTCCGCCCACGGTTCGGCGGCAACCTCCCGTGCGGCGGCCATCTCCCGTGCGGCGGCCACCCCCGGTCAGCGGCCACCCCCCGTGCGGCGGGCACACCCCGTGCGGCGGCCACCCCCGGTGCGGCGGCCACCCCCGGTGTGCGGCGGCCACCCCCGGTGCGGCGGCCACCCGCGCTGTGGCGACCACCTGGCACCGCCGCTGCGGCGGCCACCCCAAACGCAGTATGTCGACCACTCGTCCCCCGCCTACGTCCGGCACGCACCTGCGCTGCGGGTTTATCGAGGACGCTGCCGTCTTCCTAGACCGCGCGGACGACATCTGCGATCCGATCGGCTCAACTCCTACGCCGGCAAGCGCCTCGCTGTCGGGTTTGTTCGAAACGGCGCGGGACGCGTGGATGGCGGCTGTCACAGCTAACAAGCTCAACGAGGAGGATTGGGACGGGGACTCGGAAGGGGCGGGCAACGAGGAGACGGAGACCGCGGAGGCGCCACGGGCCGCCACTCGGAGAAGCGATGACGATGGAGACAGCTCTTCTCGGCCGCATGCGTCCCGTCGATCAACCGCGATACCAAGACCACGACGACGGCGTGTCGACGTCGACAAGTTTGGGCGTGAGACCGGGAACGAGCGTCCGCGGCGTGCCCCCAAAGCTGGCGCGGCGCCATTGACTGTCGAGCAGCTGCGCGCCGACTTTGGCGCAGAGCTCCGCGTTGCTGTTGGTCTCGCCGCCCACATGCATTCCGGTACTGACATGCCGTCGGTCGCACCGCGCTGTGTTAGCGGCGCCCGCGTGCTCGTACTTGTGGAGCTGTTTGACCCCGTTTGTGTCTGGTCGGCGTCGTCAGACGGAGCGCTGGTGACGTTTTGCTCCTGCGGCGGAGTGCTCGGCAGCGGCCGGCGGTCCTTCACTGGAGAGAAGATTGAGCACGTCAACATGCAAGTGGCGTGTGCCAAGTCGTCCACCTGCCGTCACGCGCTCGCCCTGCAGCTCGCCTACGACGATCTGGCGTACGAGAACGAAGTGGACAATGTCGACGAGCTGGTCAGGCTCTTCCCCGATCTCGCCGGGGACGATGACGACAAGGAGGCCGAGGCGGAGGAGGACACGGCCGTACATCTGGCGCTGTACGCCGGCAAGAACAATCATGTGCCCGTATTCGCTGTCTACTACGACGGCATCTGGAGCCCCGCCATCGTCCGGCGCCAAGGCAACAAGCACAAGTTGGCAACCTGCTACCTTCTATCCTGTTCCAGCCGCCCGTGGGGCTGTATCCACGCTCAGGCCGTCAACGAGTACAACCGGCTGGAAGCGGCAGCGGCATCGGCGGCGGCGGCGGACTTCAACGACGCGCTCCAGTTCGGGCCCGACGGCGACTTCAACGACGATGAGGAGGATGGGGACGAGGAGGAGGCGAGCGATCCCAGCCCGCCAGCCCCGCCCGCTGCTCCAGTTCCCCCAACGCCGCTACCGAGGCGGCTGCGGCGGGCCCGCAACATGTTTCCGTGTGTCAATGAGGTGATCCAGTGCGACAAGTACGCGGCGGTCATCGACGCGTGCCGAGCCGAGGGAGCGCCCAAGGTTCTCAACATGACGCACGCCGAGCCCAAGTGCCTCGTCTGCGACACCGCACGGGAGGTGCACACGCCTGTGGACTCTGAGGAGGTGGAGCTGTACTCCATTCGTGGGCGGCTCAAGATCTTTATCGGGTCGTGGGAGTGTCCCTCGTGCGGGAACGTTGTTGAGTACGACGGGTCCCCCAACGGCCTGTTTGTGGCGACGCGCTACACCGTGTATGTGCGCACCTTCTTGGACGCTGTGCTGGAGCTGTGTGTCATTGCGCGCAGCACGATGGCGGCGGCCAGTGAGTTTTTGACGAGCTTGCTGCGGAACACGCTTGCCTACTCGGAGATGGAGCCCGGCCAAGCGCGGCAGCTGCTCTCGGACGCGTGCGGCGAGTTCTCGAGCACCCTCGTCATTCCCGAGACCGCTTTTCGGTGCCACTCTTGCGGTGCGGAGGAGCGTGTGGGGGGCCGCTTCCGCTGCGTAATATGCGACGGCCAGGTGCTATCTGTGCTCCAAGAGCATGTGGTCGAGATGCTCCGGCCCAGCATGAACGCCCCGCGCGTGGACTTCTCCCTCGTGTTTGCGTGCGCCATCCGCAGCGCCAAGGTGCGTCGGGTCGTGCGAAAGCGCGTGCGCGCCAACGCCGAGGACGACACGGCGTTGACGTCGGCGGAAGCGACGGCGTGGCGCGTATTTTCGGCCGCCCGGCTCGGCGCTCCCCCGTCGGGGGGCCGCGACGTCATCGCCGCCCGCACCCGCGCCCAGAAGACCGCCGCGCTCGAGTGGGCGTCGTCGGTGCTGTTCAGCAACTTCTGGGAGGTCGTGAGCCATTCCGAGCGACAAGCCGTGCCCGCGGTTGTGCAGGCGGTCGTGGCGGAAGTAGCAGCCATTCCTCCCGATGCGGCACTCGGGGAGCCTGCGGAGGGGGGACCTGCCGACTTGGTCGAAGCCGCCAGCGACGGAAGCAGCGCCGATGACAACGAGGACGACCCAGACATCTCGGTCGACTCCCTGGTGGACTTGGTGGCGGCCGGCGGGTCGCCCGACGTGCTCGCGGCTGCTGAGGGCAACGGTGACGGGGAGATGGTCGGAGAGATGCACCAGTTGTCGATCGGGCGCGCCGACGCGGTTGCCGATGCAGTCGCGCGTGCCAATGCTGGCGCTCCTACCGACGCCGATGCGCAAGCCGACGCCGACTCGCCGGCTGATGCCGACGCGCCTTCCGATGAACACGAAAGGGCTGGAGCCGACGCGCCTGTCGATACCAGAGGGCCGCCTGCCGACGAAGACGTGCCTGGCAACGTCGACACACTTGCTGTGGTCGACACGCCTGCTGACAGCGGCACGGCCCCTGTGATCCCGTTGCTCCTGGTACCAGTCAACGAGGTCCCGCTGCGCGGCCGCACCGTCACCGAGGCGACGCAGGCGCCCGCCGCCGACGGCGAGTATGGCAGGGTGCAGCTGCTCACCCACTCCGTGCCGCGTACTGAAGATGATTGGAAGATGCCGCGCTCTGCCGTCGCTGACCCGTCCATGCCTGGAGCCGACAAGGCGGTCGTGTGCAATCCGGCGGACCCGCTCTCCCCGCTGACGCCAAGAGCCATGGCGGTCACGGCGCCCATCAAGCGCTGCCGCCGATCTTCCGACATGACCGCGGCGCCGCGCAGCCAGGAGCCGCTTGTCACCATCGACAACATTGCGCTAAGGCTGTGGGACATGCAGCGGATAGCGCCTCGCGTATTTCTACACGACGAGGCGATCAACGCGTACGCCAACCTGCTGGAGCGGCGCGAGGCGGTGTGGGCGGTGGCGGAGCAGCGGCCCGTGCGCATACACTTCTTCAACACCTTCATGTTTGAGAAGCTCATCATGGGCGACGAGCGCACGTACAATTACGAGGCAGTGTGCCGTTGGTCACGGGACGTGCAGCTCAAGAACTACGACGCGGTGTTCGTGCCCATCAACTTGGGCATTCATTGGGTGTTGGGCGTTGTGTACCCGAAGCGGCGCGTCGTCGAGACGTACGACTCTTTGGGGGCAGTGCCCGACTGGGCGGTCGCGTGCTTGGTGGCATGGATCAAGGACGACATGACGGCGCACGGCCACTGCCGCGGCAAGTGGACCTGGACAAAAATGAGCTGCCGGAAGCAAGAGAACGGCACCGACTGCGGGGTGTTCATGGTCAAGACGATGGACTACATGTCGCGTGGCCTCCCGCAAGCAAGCATGACCGGCGACATGAACTACTATCGCCGCCGCATGGCGGCTGAGCTGTTTGCACAGACGCTTGTATAATATTTGTTGGCTGCTCGCGTGTGCCTGTCAGTCATTCTCTTCTTGCGTCCATGTTTGCCTTCCTTCTTTCTTTCTGCTATTAGTTTTTTGTTTTTACTAAGGTGCTCGTGTCATAGCGTTGCCTCCTCCGCACGACCGAAAACCCACTGGCTGGAGCGTTGACCTTCTGCACATACTCAGCCTTCCCCGCTCGGCGCTGTTCTCATGATGTTCCCCTCCTTGGAGACCTACTTCTGGCTGTCGTAGACATGTTTGAGTTCGTTGCACCGCCATCGAGCAGCACGCAGCGCCACCATCTTGCTCTTTGGTATCATCAGAAAAGGACAAGTGCGTGGTTCCGCGTCCTCAATCTCTCCTCTTGTGTCTGGCTGCTGTCTGCGCCACAGAATGCAGATTCACAAGAGCAACTTCAGCATGAAATCTCATATTTCAACACCATTGTGCAATTGCAACAAAGCACTGGTCGTTCGCCAGGACGCAACTCCACAAATCGCCAGGGTGATCCCGTTCACGGAGCGTATCTCAGTCGTCGGCACCGTTCAATGGCGTCGCACACGCAGGGTGGAGACGTCCTCTAACGCGCTCGAGAACGGCGCACGGCGTGGCTTTCTTCGGCCCCTCGTGCGTTCGCTGGTGGCTCCCTGCGCTACTCTTGAGAGGGGCTCCCCACGGGCCCCCACGGCCCACATTGGTGCGCGCGCGCGCGGGACGCGACCCTCCTTCTTGTGTTTGGCGCCTCGTCACCTCTACAGACTGGGTCCGATTCGGCGCCGCCGGCGCCCCTGCCAGAGCTGGCTGCCTGATTCCCTGGTCGCCATCTGGAAGGCCTCAGAGACAGTCGCGGGCGCCTGTGAACCTGGAAATGCGCTTGGACGGCCCCTGTGGCGGACTCTGCAACCACTGTTTCGGCCCACCGACAGTGCAGCGGCCCGCTGACGGCCGACTGACGGACTGCTGACCCCCTACTGACGCCCCGCTCTCGCTCCCCTGACGCCCCTCTGAGGCCCCGCGGACGCCCCGCTGACGGCCCGAGCGACGGTCGGTGGGCTCCCCGAGACAGCACCGGGAGGCTGGTCCACCCCATCGTGGAGATGACGCCAGAGAGCCAATGGGTCGCTTTGAAACAGGCTGGCGGTCGACTTCCCCCCTCCTCGCGGCCCTTGCCGGCACCAGTGGCTGTGATGCCCCACTTGTGCCCCCCCCACTCTCCCTCCTTTGGTCCCCGTCCCCCTGCCCCCCCACACATATCGTCGGCGTCGGCCGGTGCGTCGGCTGCGGCGGTCGCAGCCGCCGAAAGCCCCACCGCCGTCACCGCGTCCACCACGGCCACCGCGCGCTGCTGCCGCGCCCCGTGTGTTCGTTACGGCGGTCGCCGCAGCCAGCACCCCTGCCGCTGGCGCCGCGTCGACCGTGTACACACCGAGCTCCCTCCACACCGCCGCCGCGTCCACCATCGCGGCTTCTTGAAGAGCCTCCAAGGCCGTCGTCCGTGTGTAGACGGCCTACGCAGCGGCTGCCGCGTCGGCTTCGGCGCCGTCGGCGCGGGTGGTCACGCACTTGACGGCTGTGGCGGCACCTTTGGTGGTGACCGCCGCGGTCATTGTTGCCTCTTTCCGCGCCAGGACAACCTCTGGCGAGCTAACACTCTGCGCCGCCATCACCGGGGCGCCGTCAAGCGGGGCGGCGGGCGGCGGCGACGCGGCCGGCAGAGACGTGGGCGCACGCCTCCCGCGCGTCAGCGGCCTGCAGCCGGGCTGGCAGCTCTGGTCTGCGCTGCCCGCCCAGTCGAGTCGGAAGCAGATTCGGCTGAGACTCTGTTTCCTGCGGCTCTGTAGGTGGCACCGGCGGCCTGACGGTTTTGGGGGGAGGCTCTGCACGGCCGACGCCCTTTGCTCCGGCCGCCTTTTGCGGCCCGTCCCTTTTATTTCCTTGCTATCGCCATGGCGGTCAATGATCTACCGCAGTCTCCTCGAGCAGCGGCTGCTGCGCATCCTTTACGTGTCGTCGGCGACGATCGTGCGGCCCGGCTCCTCGCCCCTGGCATGGCGCTTGATGGCGCTCCTGTTGACTCTTCGCCACCGCCACCACCACCACCACCACCCCCACGACCACCACCTCCATCCGAGAGTGACGAGAGCTCCTCATCTTCCGACTCGGACGGGGAGGCCGGCGGTGATGCTGCAGTCGCTCCGGGCCGGAACACGCTGGTGTGCGTCGCTCTCGTCAGCACCTTCCCCCCAACCAGGAACGAGCGCGTTGAGAAGGACCGGTGGCGCAAGGTGCGGCTGTTTGTGTCGGCTTTGCTGGCGGAGCCCGCCTTCAACGTCTTCGCTGGCTGCAGCACGGCAGACGTCCAGCAGTTGGCGATCCGCATCATCGACGGGGAGCCGAGCGCGGTGTGGATTCACCACCTCGGCTCCATTGAGCAAGTCGTCTTCATCTGGGAGTTTCTGTTGCTCGTGCGCCACGCCATGGACCAGTCGCGGGACCTGGCGCGGGCGGTCGGTGAGCTCCTCTTGTTTTCTGTCGGGACGACGGCGGAGGCGCTGTCCAAGTGGGAGGCAGCCGCCGGGGATGACGCCAAGGCCTACCGGGACCACTGGACGGACACCAACCCCGAGAAGTACCAGGAGTGGCTGCGGTCTCAGGGCGTGCCGCCGCCCGAGACCGACCTGTCGTGCGGGGACGAGTCGTTTGACCGAGTCGTCATGCAGGCCGACGAGGAGCGGACGGGCCAGGTGTGGCCCGGGCGGCTGGCGTTGCGGGCGTGCATGGAGGACAAGACAAGCGAGCGAGACCGCAAGAAGGCGGCAACCAAGCGCAACAACACCAAGCCAAAGAAGAAGAAACCCAAGCCGTCGTGGGAGAAAGACGACTGTCGGCACTACTACCCGCCCGACGTGTTGCGGGCGCCGGGCGTCATCACTTTCATGTGCGCCTGTGGGTACATCATTGGCTTTGAGCTGCTGCGGGAGGTGGAGAGCCCGGCCCACGTCGTGGCCGCGTTGGCGCAGCGGTTCAAGGAGCTCCCGAAGGTCGTCTATTTCGACACGGCCTGCCAGGCGCAGCGCAATGCGCTCCGTCGCGTGCCCTGGTTGCTTCACCAGGCGGTAACGGCGTGGTTTATCGACCGCTTCCACCGGTGTAACCACAAGTGCTCGCCCACCTTCGACGCGGACCAGTACCCGGAGCTGTCGCGCGGCCACGACACGTCGGGCGCGGAGAGGCAACATAGCATCAAGAAGAAGTCTAAAAACTCTCTTTCCTACATGACGCAGACCCGCTTTATCGTACGCTCGCGCTATATCGCTGCGCACAATAATGTGCGGGTGTCGCAGAGGCGGGACGCGGCGCAACGCGCCGGCACGCCACGTCAGGCTTGGGTGAAGACGCAGCCCAAGGAGATCCAGCACTACCCCGTCGAAACATACTACCACAAGGTGATGGTGGCGCATTGTGAGGTGCCTGGCTGTACGTGCCGAGAGACGCTCCTCGTCGGGCCGCCGCCGGGGCTCATGCAGAAGGTGTGAGTGGGAGGTCGGCAGGGGTGCATTGCGGCGGGAGGACGTGACATGAACATTGTAAACGGAACAGACGTGCAATTCTCGCATCCCGTCGCCGAGGAGTCTGCAAGTTGTCACAGAGAGAAAATATGGTAGGTAAAAGGATAGCCTGTTGCACACGTGCACCAACAATATCTCTGCGCAGCTCCGCACATCCACACACACCCAATGCGCGTCACCCCACCCTCTGCAATGCCTTGCACGGACACAATGCAAACTCCGCGGCACAGGCCGCCCAGCGCGCCTCAGTGGGGCCGGCCGCCGCCGTCACCGGCTCGGTAGGGACGGTCCCCGCCGCCGCCGGCTCGGTGGGGGCAGCCGCCACCGCCGCCGTCTCGGTGGGGGCAGCCGCCACCGCCACCATCGCGGCTGGGGCGGCCGCCGCCGCCGTCGCATTGGGGGCGGCGGCTGCTACCGCCACAGCCTCGTCGGTGGCGGCCGCAGATGCCGCCGTCTCGGCGGGGGCGGCCACCCCTGCCGCCGGCTTGACGGCGGCGGCCGCAGAAGCCACCGCCTCTGTGGTGGCAGTTGCCGCCATTGCCGCCTCGGTGGGGGCGGGGCGGCGGTTGCTACCGCCGCAGCCTCGTCGGCGGCGGCTGCAGATGCCGCCGTCTCGGCGGGGGCGGCCACCTCTGCCGCCGGCTTGACGGGGGCGGCCGCAGAAGCCACCGCCTCTGTGGTGGCAGTTGCCTCCATCGCCGCCTCAGTGGGGGCGGGGCGGCGGTTGCTACCGCAGCAGCCTCATCGGCGGCGGCCGCAGATGCCGCCGTCTCGGCGGGGGCGGCCAGCACTGCCACCGGCTCAACGGGGGCGGCCGCAGACGCCACCGCCTCCGAGGTGGTGGTGACATTTGCCGCCATCACCGCCTCGGTGGGGGCGGGGCGGCGGTTGCTACCGCCGCAGCCTCGTCGGCGGCGGCCGCAGGTGCCGCCGTCTCGGCGGGGGCGGCTACCACTGCCGCCGGCTCAACGGGGGCGGCCGCAGACGCCACCGCCTCGGTGGTGGCAGTTGCTGCCATCACCGCATCGGTGGGGGCGGTTGCCGCCGCGGGCACCTCGGCGGGGGCCGCTGCCGCCGCTGCCGCAGGTGCGGGGGCGGCCGCCACTGCCACCGTCTTGGACGGGGCAGCCGCCGCCGCGGCGGCCTTAACTGGGGCGGTTGCGGCCGCTGCCACCTCTGAGGGGGCAGTTGCCGCCACCGCCGCCTCCACGGGGGCGGCCGCAGAGGACACCGTCTTGGCGGGGGCAGCCGCATACACCGCCGGTTCGGCCGCGGCGGCCACAACCGCCGCCGTGTCGAGGGGGGGGAGCCGCCGCCGTCGCCGCATCGACGGGGGCGCTTGCGGCCGCCGACACCTCTGTGGGGGCTGTTGCTGCAACCGCCGCCTCCGCGGGGGCGGCCGCAGATGCGAATGTCTCGGCGGGGGCGCCCACAGGCACCGCCGTCCCGGCGGGGGCAGCCGCCGCCACCACCGTCTCGGCGGGGGTGGCCGCCGCCGTCGCCGCCTCGGTGATGCCGGTTTCCGCCACCGTCACGTCGGCGGGGGCGGCCGTCGCCGCCCTACCGAGGGGCTGCACCGATGGCGGCGACCGCCGTCGGACCCGGACGTGGCTGGTAGTACATTATCAGGCAGGCGCCCGACACCGCCCCGACGGTGGATGGGGGGCGGCACCGGGATCGATGCCGTGGAAGACGCGACAGCGGCAGTAGGCTTCGGTAAACCGGCCAAACACCATCCGCCCTGCTCGATCGCAGCCTCGCAGTGCTGCCACGCCAATTTCAAACATGTTTGGAGACATTTCCCCCAAGATCAAATCAGGATAACGTTCTGATGAAATGTCAGAACGAAACAGAATCGTTGTGACAGATATCCGTACTTGCCGGCCCACTGAAACGGGCGTTCAAAGGCCCAGCGAGGGAAAGTGCTGAACAGTGAAGCGCTAAACTTTCCTTCAGCACGCCTTGGCGCATGCATGTGGGTGTTTTCATCGTCAATAATTGATTGCACATGGGGAGATACCAGCTAGAAGAGGACACCACGAATTTTAGGGTGCAAGGATCTGAACGCGGTCTGCGATGCCTCTGACAGGGGTGTTGCAACGGTGACTGCGGGGTCTGGGACAGGTGTATTGCAACGGTGTCTGCGGGGTCTGGCATAGGGGTGCTGCAACGGCGTCTGCGGGGTCAGCGAGAGGGGTGTCGGAACGGCGTGTGGGCGTGATTGTTGCAGAGGCGCGACTACCGAACCGCCGCATGGCTGCGAGGGTGAATGCCGCTCCGTTGGTCTATACGTGTTTTGTAAAAGCGTCAGTCTGCAGTACCTCACAGAAACGGCAGTGTTCGCCTGCCCTGTGCCGATGGCGACGCAGAGTCTCACCCCACACCAGACCAGGCTACAATGAATGTGCAGCATGTTTTAATCACGTCCTCAAGAGCGCGCGGACGATAGACCATCCCGAAGAGGGACCGGATCTGTCCGCACGCCAACCGCACCCACATAGGTCAGGCTCCGTCCTATCTCAGTTCCGCCGCACGCATTGAAGCGCGTCCTGGAAACAGACGATGTCAGACTCTGCAATGTCTCTCTCGCTGCATACACAGTTTCCAAGCTGGTAAACGCATTGGGTGAAGTTGGCAGTATGCGCGCTCCAGAGGGTTAGGACACAGGTCTTGCCGGTCATGGTGTGTCTGCCGCCCAAAATGACGAACAAGACACCGCCTAGTTGCTTGGTCGCCACATTGGCGCCCGAGGCCACGGGCGCTGTCAATGCCACCTCGACGCTCCCACTCATGTGGGAACGCTGTGCAGGGTCCCCGTTCCCCCTCTACACAGTAGGGGCTCTCGATCTCTTTGCATCTCCCTCATCCCATGTCAACCCGCCCCGTCATCCAGTGCTGTTGTGCTGCGTATTTCACATTGCGTGAAGAACGAGCAGTGTCCTTGGAAACACCTGAAAAGTGCATGGTGGGCGGCAGCTTTTGCCATTGAGGTGGCGATGCCGTACAGACAGGAGCAAACTGCTGCGTCATCAGAACATCCCGTCGTACCCCCGTGCCACCCAAGATCTCTCTTACGACCGTGCGTGTCCATTGAGGCCAAACGTATCAAACCGACTGCTCCCACCAGATACACGGGCACGCCCATACCACAAGACACACCTCCCCGAACACCGTCCCGCTGCACTTCCAAACTGGACCTCTACATCCCGCAGGCTGCCCCGTACGCCCACCGCGACCGTCCTGTCGACGACCTCCACACACTTGCCCAGTGCCCTTGTCGAAAATCAACGCCAACTCTCCCAACAACCCAGCCTGACAGTGGCGTCCAATCCAGCTACTATTCATTTTCTGTACGTCAGAAGTATGGGGTGATACTCCCATATTGCTAGTGTCCTCGGGCGGCGGTCAGACACGCAGTCACTGGAACATCTAGCGGATAATTTTATAGTCGCTTGTGCTCCCCCCTCATTGTTCATGCATCTCAGCTCGCCACGCCGGGTTACCCACTGGAAAAATCATCAGAAGGCACACAAGACACAAAAGACAAATGAGGGCCACCAAGAGAGCCATTGCCCTATCTTCACACAACCCCAATGCCATCCTACAACACAGCGAGTCCATCGGTGGCAACTGCATCAAAACAACCCGCGACCGCAGCCACAAAAGCACGTCCAGGCCCCATACCATCCCTAGCACCCCCCCCTGCTCTACCAAACGCTCGCGTCGCAGCGTGCAGGTCGACTGGTACCCCCACCACGACCGTCCCGTCGAGCACCTCCACCTCCACTTGAGCTATGTGCGTGCCGACCGCCGCCACGAATCTCGACAAGAACGCAGCTACCACGTATCTCCAAACTCTTCCGCCTCAGAAATAAGACGTTCATAACGCTCGAGGTCCCCGTCCGACCACGACGGGGCACCGGCGCTCCTCGTGGCCGGCGCCGCACAGACCGGCTCCGCCAACCCACCCGTCGACACCCCCGATGGCGACGAACTCGTTGCCGCCCCCACGATCGCGCCGGACCCCGGCGCACTCCCCGCTTCCCCAGACGCCGCCCCGGTGCCAGACGCCCGCAGGCCGGCTACGGCCGCCGGTGAAGTAGCCGCCGCCACCGTTGCCCCGGAAGATGCCGTCGCCGTCCCCGCCGCCGTCCATGCCACCGTCTCAGCCGCCACAGCAGCCGCAGGCGTCTCCCCCTCTAACGGGACTACGACGGCACGCCTGGACACGACGGTAGACGGGACGAAGTGGGCATCCAGGGACGAGTCAAAGCGGAGCGGAGAGGAAGACAGGGGGAGGGTGCCGCCAGGGTCTTTGGACGGGGAAAGCGGAGGGCTGGTGGATCCTGGCTCGCGGAACGAGGGCTCCATCCCCTCGGGTGTGGGCGGGCGAGGCAGGGTGCACGCAGCGAAGGAGAGGGCGCACGGAAGAACGCACACAGCAACCGCTAGGTACAGCGGTCGTTGGTGACGAAAGCTGCGGTCAGCTGTCAGGGCAGCCTTGCGATCCGAGGCCATGGAGGCCGCTGTTGCGGCGCCTCAAGGCCTGTGCACCGACCGTGCCACTAAATTCTAGATGTTCCTTTGTGGGCCCAGGAAGTGCTGGGTTTTGCTGGCACGGCCGGTGCAGTGGCCTCAACGCGCTCCAGTGGACGCCTTCACAGGCCCCTTCCGGGGAATTCTCCGTGAGATTCGGTACGAAAACCAATCTGTACTCTATTGCTATGGTTTTTCGTCGTTCAAACTCTCAGTTTTGCCCACCCAACACTGTACAGCGTACTGTACGCTGGTAAATAGTGCTGCGCGGCGGCCTGTCTCGAGGTAGGCCTTCCGCACCAGGGCACCTGGTCCAGCCGCTGTACTCCGCAGACACGACGGCTGCCACTGGCGCTGTGCGGAGCGGCTTCTGTCAGCATTCAGAGACAGGTGACCTGTGGAGGGGCCACAATGCCCTATGGAAGCCTTGTCGATGGCCTGGCAGAGGTCGTTCTGTGCGATTCGATTGTCAACGGTTGTGGGGGTTGGCGCGAGCGCTTATGTGTGCCGGTCTGTTGGACCCCTTCCAGCACAACATCAGTGGAGCTCTGGCCCCGTCCCCCCCGGCAATGCCGGAGGTGCCGTGCATTATTGATGCCCTGAGCGGCTCCCACAGTCCGAGGCGGACGACCTCGCCCGCGTCTTTCGAGACTGTCCGCTGAAGCGGTCCCTTTCGATCCGCATCATCTCGTGAGATGGCCGCTGAGGAGGCAGCAGCAGCTGATTTCGCGGCAACGGCTGCCAGGACCGGCCTGCCGCATGATGGCTGGACCACTGTCGGCGCCTGGTCTGATGAGGTGGCGCATGTGGTGAAGGGCACGTTGGATGTTCTTGCTGCCACACGCCTCCCCTTGGTCCGTTTCTCCCCATGTGCGGCCCGTGCGAGGACCTGAAGGCAGCCCTGAGGGGGGATGGCCATTCAGAATTGACTCTTGCTCCAATGATTTAAACTCCACGTATCTCCGTTCGATGAAGCTCGCCTAGATCTCTGATTTTAAGATCAGACGCCACATGTGCGAATTTTTGTCCCCTGAAATCTGCTGGGAGCTCGGGTGACGTCTCGCAGTTGGCGCCGCTCGCGAAGGTGGCGGTGTGCCAGTGGGCGGTCCTGGATTGGTCGACTCGCCGGGCGACGATGGACGCGGCGGCTCGACCGCTAGTGCACGGTCGGCCGCTCGCTGTGCCCGCGGTAACGCTGGTGGTCGGTCGTCCGGCCGGCCCTGGAAGCGTCTGCCTCGCCGACAGCTGTGGAACGGGCGACTCGGCCACTGTTGGTTCCGGTGGTCGGCCGCACGTGGTGCCGGCGGCGACGCTGGTGGTGGGTCGGCCGGCCTTGGTGAAGGCCTCGGCTTGAGACGACGGTCCGCGTCGCCGCCTACGGCACGCATCTGGGCGTCGTGATGGCGGCCAAGGTGACCCTGAGGGCCTCCCTTCCCCCCCTGCGACCGTACGCAAGAGCCATGCTGACGGTCGGCGCCGCGACCGACGGCGCGCACTTCATTGTCGTGGCGGCGGTCACGACCACCACGACTTCCTCCTCCCCCCCACCGACGGCGCCCCGTCGTCCTGCGGACGGTAGCCTCCGCCATCGTTCCCACGCACCTGGATGCGGTGGACGCGATCACGGCCAACCGTACTGCTTCCCGCTCTCAAGCGCTCGTCCTGATGATGGTTGGCGATGCCGCCGACGGCCCGCCCCTGGACGACGAGGAGGGGGCGAAGGCGACTTCGACCGTCTCTTCCGCCCGCCCAACATGGCGTACGCCGTCCTCTTTCCGGTTGCGTCGCCGCCAACGGCGCGCACGTGGTCGTGGCGGACGCGGCAGAGGCGACTCCGGCCACCTCCTGCTCATCTCCACGGACGGCGCGCCGCCGTCCTGGCGACGGTTGCCAACGATGCGACGGTGGACGTCCTCACCGGTTGCGCGTCTCCTTCCTGCTGGCGGTCGGCGTCGCCGCCGACGTGTGCAGTTGCGGTTAGCGTCGCTCCGGCCGCGGGCAAGGAGCCCGCGAAGGTCGTGGGGGTGGGCAGCGACAAGGGCGGAGAGCTCATCCTGTCGGCCGACCCCGCCGCCGACCACGTGTTCGGGGACGCGGCGGCGGCGGCAGAGCGGGTGGCAACCAAATGAGGCATCGGGGTCGGCGCCACGACAGCCGTGGACAACAGGCCCGCGCCGGTAATAGAGGTAGACGATGACGAGGACAACGTGCCCGACGCGTCGGCCGACCCAAGGCGCCCCCGCCGACGACCACGTGCTCGGCGACGCGGCGGAGGCGGCCGAGCGGGTGGAGACCAAGTGCGCCGTCGGGGTCAGCGACACGTCGATCCCGGACAACGAACCCGCGTCGGTCGTGGGTGAGTATGACGACAAGGGTGGCGTGCACGCCCCGTCGGCCTACCCCTGCGACGACCACGTGTTCAGTGATGCGGCGGTGGCGGCCGAGCGGGTAGCGCCTACGTGCGCTTTCGAGATCGGCGCCACGCCGGCCGTGGACAAGGAGCCCGCGCCGGTCGTCCAGGTGGAAGACGACAACGGTGGCGTGCCCGCCCCGTCGGGCGACCTCGTCGACGTCCAGATGCTCGTCGACGCGGCGGTGGCGGCCGAGCAGGTCGCGACCATGTGCGCTTTCGAGGTCGGCCCCACGCCGGCCGCGGACAAGGAGCCCGCGCCGGTCGGAGAGGAGAACGACGACAACGGAGGCGTGTCCGCCCCGTCGGCCGACCTCGCAGACGACCAGATGCTCTTCGACGCAGCGGTGGAGTCCGAGCGGGTGGCAACCAAGTGCGCCGTCGAGGTCGGCACCACGCCTGCCGCGGATAACGTGCCGGCGCCGGTTGTCGCGGTCAGCGACGACAAGAGCGGCGTGCCCGCCCCGTCGGCCGACCTCGCCGACTACAGATGCTCGTCGACGCGGCGGTGGCGGCCGATCAGGTAGCGACCACGTGTGCCGTCGGGGTCCCGGCCGTGGACAACGAGCCCGCGCCGGTCGGCGAGGTCGAAGACGACAACGGAGGCATGCCCGACGCGTCGGCCGACCTCGGCCGACCCCGCCGACGACCACGTGTTTGGCTACGCGGCGGTGGCAGCCAAGTAGGTGGCGACCAAGTGCGCCGTCGGGGTCAGCGCCACGCCGGCGGCGAACAAGGCGCCTGCGCCCGTCGTCGAGGCCGGCAATGACAAGGGCGGCGTGTCCACCCCGTCGACCGACCTCGGCCGACCCCGCCGACGACCACGTGTTTGGCTACGCGGCGGTGGCGGCCGAGTAGGTGGCAACCAAGTGCGCCATCGGGGTCAGCGCCACGCCGGCGGCGAACAAGGCGCCTGCGCCCGTCGTCGAGGCCGGCAACGACAAGGGCGGTGTGTCCGCCCCGTAGGCCGACACGGCCGACGACGAGATGCCCGGCGACGCGGCGGTTGCGGCCGAGTACGTGGAGACCAAGTGAGCATCCGCGGTCGGCTCTGCCGCCGGCATCGTGCACGAAACCGTGGCGGAGGCGGCCGAGGCCACCCCCGACGCCCCGTCCTTCCCCTCTGAGTCGCAGGCGCCGTCCTGCTGACTGTCGGCGCCTCCACCATCTGCGCAACGCGGCCCTGTTGCCGTCGGCGCCGCCTCGCAGCGGCGGCGCTCGCAGCTGCTGCTGCCAGCGTTTTCTTCCCGGGCACGAGGACGGGTGTACGCCATGTCGTGCAAGCAATGACAGGATGGCTGGCATGAGATGCGTCTACTTGGTTGCTGTTCTTTTCTTGCGAGTGTGTAGCCGAGTGTATAGACGAGCAGAACCCCGTCCCGTATGTTGTTTTACTTGTGCTGCGGACACCAACAGCTTGAAGATTTCCTATTCACGACTTTGGAACACGTGCCGCCTCCGCAAGAGCCACTGTCATGTCCTCCGCCGTCACGGGTTTACAACAACGCTGAGACTCCTCAACGCCAGGAGACGACGTCGAAGTCGAATTCGAGACTCCAGCAGGGTGTGCACGCAGATAGTGCTAGCACATCGCTTAGTTTGTCACATCACTTAGTTTGTCAGTACTAGATAGCAAGTGCGACAATCGCAAGTACGAAATCATGATAATATTCCAATTGAATATGCTTTCCTGACTGTCCAAAAATGGATAAATCATTCGCGTTGGTGATGCGATTTCGTATACTAGAATCATTGCAGGACTCACGTGCTCGCACCATCACGGCCGCGTGGATACAATGGGAAAAGCAACAAGACGGAAGCAGACCATTGTGAAGACAGCAAGGCGCGTATGCCACCCGTGTCACGACAGACGGCAGCACCATGCACACGAAAGGGCACATGTGTGCCGTACACGGACGGCGGCTGCAACGGGGCTAAGTGGCACATCAGTATATGTACTGTTCAACAGCAAGAGACGATCAGGGGGATGCAGAGGCCCTGATGAACACCATCGTGAAAAAACAGAAACGCATATGTATATGATCTATGCCCTTAACTGCTACTCGAGCATCTCAATGGAAGCGAGAGACCAAACAATGTCGATACCGGCCATGTCCCCGAGGCGCCACACTGTGCGCCTCCGGCCGGGCAAACGATACCGACTCTGCATAGGATAGCGATACAATGGGTCCTTCACAGCACACACGGAAACAACAACACAATCAGGATCCACTCGAATGCCGTGGAAAACGACCGTGCTCTTGACAAGCCTCCCAACGGCGACGGCCTTTCCGTTCGAGGAGAGCAGCAAACACTGCGCATTGTCAGGCGGCTCCGCGACCGATGCCTTTGACATCTCAATGGCGTCATCGCGCCGCTCGTCACCGGCGCCTCTTTCTTGCGCCGTCGCGCCGTGGCGTCCCTGCCGCAAACGCTCGCTCACGCGGCGCGGCCTCTTGAGCGTTGGCGGCTTGTCGGCAGGGACGGCAGGCGCGCCTCCGCCAGCCACGCGCTTGCGACGCTTGGGTGAGGGAGAGTCTTCCGACGACTGCATCGCCGCCGTCGGGGAGTCCGCGGCAAACTCGCGCTCGACGGGCCCGCCGGTCGTCGGTGACTGGAAGAACGACACGCTCCGCAAGGACCGAGTGCTCCGGCGCGTAGAAACCGTGGCGGTGGAGGAAGCGGGAGCCGACACCGGCACAGGTCGGAGGCTAGCGGATGGTGGGTTGGCCGGCGGGGGTGTCCCTGGATGCGCGGCGGTGGACGGTTCCACAGCGTCAACCGTCTTCTGCTCCATCTGCGCCCCGGCGGCAGCGGGAGAGGTTGGCGGTGGATTGTCGGGCGGGGGGGAGCACGGAAGGTCGGCCACCTTGGGGGGGGCTAGAGATGCACGAGACAAGGAGGGCGGCGCAGCCATCCTCCTTTGCGCCTCACTTAACACCGTTTCAGCAAACGGGTTAATCCGCCGAGGCCGGCTCTTTATGGCCTCGTCAGCGGGGAAGTCCGTCGTGACGCTGCTTGTAGGCGCCGCCTCAGCGGCCGGACGCGTCGTTGCCGTCGACCCAGCCATCGCAGGCAGCCGTGCCGCTGCCGCAGATGGCGGGGGGGATGCAGGTAGCACGGCCGCAGGCAGTGGAGGCGTGGCTGCGTTTTTGTCGGACGTCTTGGCTCGTGATGCCACCGAAGCCAGTCTTGGAGGAACACTTCGTGCCGGCGCAAAAGGCAGGGGCGTAGAAGGTGCCGTCAAAGATCGCGGGGGCAGCGCAGGTTCCGCGTCCACAGACGGAAAACGTGGAGCTGTCGCTCGCAAAGTCGAAGCCGTCTGCTGCTCCTCAGACGCCATTGGCGGAGTTGGAGGAACCGCAGCCGCCACCGCCGGCGGGGGAGGCAGTAACGTTGCCACAGCGGCGGCCACCGTCGCCGATCTCGATGCAGCTACCGCCGCCGCTGACGCCGCCGCCGCCGACGCCGCCAACGCCGGCGCCGCCGCCGCCGCCGGTGACGCCGCGGTAGACGGGCGAGCCGCACCCGCTGCCCGCAGTCGCTTGCGCGGAGGTGCCTCTGCCGGCCGTGTGTCAGACGACACATTCGACGGCGGAGGTGTACCTGCTGTCTTTGAAGACGGTGCTGGGGGTAGCGCCGCCGCCGCCAACGGCGGAGGTGGAGATGCTGTCGTCGCTGCCGCAGGCGGGAGAGGCGGTGGCGCCGCCGCTGCCGCGGCGGCCACCGCCGCGGCTCTTGTTGCAGTTGCCGTCGCCGCCGACGCCGCCGACGCCCCCGCCTCCGCAGACGCCCCCGCCTCTTCCGCCGCCAGTGACGCCACTGTAGATGGGCGCGCCGCACCCGCTGCCCGCGGTCGCTTGCGCGGAGGTGCGTTGTCTGTCTGTGCGACAGGCCCTGACGTAGGCGGCGGAGGCGCACCTGCTGTCCTCGAAGACGATGCTGGAGGTAGCGCCGCCGCCGCCATCAGCGGAAGAGGAGGTGCCGCCGTCGCTGATGCAGGCGGGAGAGGTAGTGGCGCCGCCACCGCCGCGGCACCCGCCGCCGCGGCTCCTGTTGCAGCTCCCGTCTCCGCGGACGCCGCCGCTCTCGCCGCCGCCGCCGCCGCCGCCGCCGCCGCCGCCGGTGACGCCGCCGCCGCCGCCGGTGACGCCGCAGAAGACGGACGTGCCGCGCCCGCTGTCCGCGGTCGCTTTCGCGGAGGGGCCTTGGCCGGCTTTGCGCCAGACGCAGACGCCGATGGCGGACACAGCACCGTTGCGGTCGCAGATTCCGAAGGCACAAGCGGAGGCGCCGCTGCAGTAGAGCGCCGGTGCGGTCCAGGCGGCGCCAATGCCGCTGCCGTTGCCGCTGCCCGTGCCGATGTGGAAGACGGCGCAGGTGCAGCCGCCCGCGGTGATGCCACCGGGGGGTTGCGAACACGTGCTTGATTTTGACGATTGGCAGCAGGTGTAGCAACCGGAGGCGGTAAAGGCGCAAGAAGCGGGGGTGGCGGCATGCCTGTGAGGTGAGTGGGTGGGTTGGATCCCTCGTACACGTGGTTGGCTGGTCGCAGCGGGGCATTTGAGAAGGTCCTGCCCTGAGGAAGCGGCACAACTTGCAGAGAAGCGTGCTCCGCCGTGCTTGGCGGCGGTCGTGGCGCGACTCGAAGACCCGCCAAAGACGAGAGCGAGGGAGGCTGCACTTGACGCCCGGTGCCGAGCTCCTTGGGTGTGTTTTTAGACAGGTAGTTGTTGAACGCCGTCCGCGCCGACTGCTCCATTTGCAAGTAGATGACGAGGTGGGCGAGGCGCTGGTCCGTCGTCACCTTGTTCCGTTGGCAGAAGAAGTGGTCGAGCGACACCTTGGTTGGCCGCGCATAGGCGTCGATTCGCGTGCGCTTGTCCGCCCGGATGCGCACGTTGTACGGCAGCTCGATGACCAGCGGCCATACCTGCTTGGCATTCATACGCGGCCACCACTCGAGCATGAACTTGACCGATGTGACGCCCGTTCCAACGTCAGCGGCAATCGCGTGGCCGAGGACGGGCATCAACGCCCGCAGGTGGCTCCGCACGTTGCTCAGCTTGAGCACCTTCTCCACGAGTTGGAGCGTCTGTCGTGTCGGCGCGATTGCCGATGGCGCGCGGTCGACGATCGGCGTCTTCTCCCGCTTTGGCCGCCAGTTGCGTGGCCCGGCAGAGCGCTTCGAGTCCAACGCGGCTCCGTCCTCCTCGCCCATCTCGCTCTCATCCTCCAACCCAATATCAAAGGAGATGGTGCTTGTGGTGGGATGGGTCGCCCCGTTGGCCTTGGGGTCGGCGTCGGTGGCCGCCCTGTCGCCGGCAGGGGCGGCAGCGGCGGCAGTGGCGGCAGCGGCGGCAGTGGCGGCAGCCGCGCGCGTGGCCGCGACCGTGGCGGCCGACGGGTCGCCAAGGAGGGACGAGCGGATGAGCTCTTCCACCGCAGCGTCGCCGTCGGCGTCTTGGTCCTCCTCAGTAGCGTTCTGGACGACTGCGGCGGCAGCGGCGGTGGCCCGGGTCTCGGCATCCGACTCCGATCCCGTGTCCGCTTTCAAGTCCAAGTCCTTCGAGGGGCTTGTCACCCGCGCAGGCGGCAGGCCCCTCCACGTACTGGCAGGCGGCAGGCTCCTCCCCGTATTGGCCGAGGAAGCCAAGCTCCCGCTCTGTCCCGCCGGTGTCGTGCCACTCCCTCGTCGCCTCTCGCCCGCCGTGCTCAACGAGCGCCCCGGACCCCCAGCGCTTGTTGCGTTCCCTGGCAGCGACCTGCCCCGCACGCCCTTGAGGTGGGTGGTCCCTCCGTGCGACATGGCGCCCGCCGCCTCGACGAAGCGGTAGACCGAGTCGAGCACGGCCTTGGCCGAGCTCTTGAGCACGAAGGGGTCCTCGTACACCGGGATCCAGTACACGTCGCCCTTGTCGTCGTGCCCCGACACGTGGACGTGCCAGCTCATGTTGCTAAAGTCCGTAGACCACCCGTCGAGCGTCGTCAAAAGCTCGACGAGGCGCCGGACGAAGGCGGGCGTGATGGGCCGGCGGCGGGTGGACCTTGCGTGCAGCTTTGACGCGAGGCGCTCCGCCAAGCGGGGAATGGCAGGGTTGGGCATCGTCGGGGTTGTTGGTGCCGGCAGCGTCAGGAAATCGAAGGTGTTCTTGGCGGCGTGGGTCGGGTGGTCGCGGCCGCGGAGGTGGGGAGGGCGTAGGGCGGGGAAGCGAAGCAAAGGCAGGAGAATTTGACAGTCGAAGAGGAAAGGGTAATAGCGGCTGCGTCGAGGGCATACAGAGTCGTAGGGGAACGAAGATAGGAGCGGTGTCGGGATGCGATCAAATTGGCGGATGGCGGGGGAAGCGGTGAAAAAAGGAGGGAGCTCAACGGATCTGGAGAGGAAAAGAGAAAGGGGGAGCATGCACGAATGGGCGTGTGCTGCACAAGGCCGTGCAACAGCGACGGCGGTGCGTAGTCCACGCGGCCGTCGCCGTGGAGACGAGCCCGCGTGAGGTGCGGTGGTGGTGGAGGCGAGGACGGTTACAACAGGCGCACGCATGCGTGCGCGTGGCGGAGATGGCCTCGGTTGGCAACAGTCTGGCCAAGCGGCAGGAGCGGGGGAGGGGCAGCAGGGAAATCTGCCGGTTGGTTTCGAGCAGCGAGGTGATTGGTCAACCTATGCGCTCGATTGCGGCCTCGTGCTCGCATGCTGAGCCAATGAAGAGGCGGCAGAAAGAGTATCTCTTGGTTGTCAGGGTCGTCCCTGGCCATCCGATTCTTCGGCATATTTTGTGCATCACTCTTTTATCAACGTCACAATTAAAGGGGCGTCCGGAGAAGACCCCCGGAGGGCCGCACAAATCGGGGGCCTGCTCGATCGGTCCACCAACAGCGCCTGTGCTGGAGAAATACAGGCTCCCTATTGGTGGAGGCAATTGGCACCTGCCGGATTGGCACGAATGAGGGCGTGCCAAAAGGCCATTCCAGCTCGTACAGGCGTCCACTGGAGCGCGTTGAGGCCACTGCACCGGCCGTGCCAGCAAAACCCAGCACTTCCTGGGCCGTCGGGACGCGTTGTGCGCGACGGACAAGATACGCCCAGACAAATACAATTAGTTACCCGGTTATGTCTGCAATTTGGTGACGTGATGGCGTTATCCCGTACCGGATTCTCAATTTGCTTAAGCGATTGGAAAGGCAATGTATTTCTCTCCCTCGATAATCACGACA
>ENA-ORXR01001479-ORXR01001479.1-marine-metagenome-genome-assembly--contig:-NODE-1479-length-24839-cov-46.341451_pt1 | contig 24839 bp, 19 predicted proteins | sample MGYA00237866_ERZ511479 | MGnify/ENA metagenome assembly ERZ511479 | reverse complement strand
GTCAAATTTAGCCAAACATATAAAAAAAATAACGGCTTCATTTGGGGTAGATTATTTTCTTCCTCTTCCCTAAAGTTATTTATTTCGCGTTCCATTGTGTTGATTTGAAAAACAAGGGGTTAAAACCAACTGCGATAATGTTCCAGTTCACCAGTTCTCGGATTCCAAATTTTAGTTCAAGTTTAATCCTAAAAAGAGTGTTGTTTATGGATAGATTGGCTTTGCTTGTCGAACATTGTTGAGGATTTATTAACATTTTAGATTTTGGCATTTCTATTGCATTACATTTGATGTACCTGAAAAAAGTTTTTAGACTAATCTAAATTTAACCAAAACCTAAGATTGAAAGATGAACACTATACTTGTGACTTGCGCAACCAGTACTATAGGTCAGCGCGTGGTCAAGAATCTGAGAAATGCCCATATAAAAGTGCGAGCCGGTGTGAGAAGCCTGCGAAAATCGTCGAAAATTTTGGGAGATAATGTAGAAGTTGTCACACTTGATTTTGAGAAACCTGACACTTATTTAGCTGCGCTCGAAGGGGTTGAAAAGGTATTTTTTATTCTTCCGGTTATTCTCAACCAAGTCGAAATTACGCGTGCATTTACAAAAGCTGCAAAAAACAAAGGCGTGAAAAAAATTGTGATGCTTTCGGGATTAGGGGCAGACACGAAAAGTAGTTCTGATATTTTGCGTTGGCATGGCGAAAAAGAAAAAATCATTCGAAAATCGGGCGTTCATTATACTATATTACGTCCCGGTAATTTTATGCAAAATTACATTGTAGGTTGTTATAGTAAAATGTATGCTAATGGTAAATTGACTTTGCCACAAGGCGACGCCAAAATCAATCAGGTAGATGCCAACGATATTGCTGCGGCTGCTACGAGTGTATTGATGAATTTTGGTCATAAGGATAGAATTTACAGCCTCACGGGTTATTCTTATACCAATATGGAAATTGTTGATTTGATTTCAAATATTATCGGGAAAAAGATTGAATACGTAGACATAACGGAAGAGATGGCAAGAGCAAAAATGAAAAAATGTAATGTCGAAGATTGGAGAATAGACACTACAATAGGCTTGCATCGCGCTTGTAAAGAGGGACTTATGGAAGCCTATTCTTTAGACCTCAAAAATCTAACAGGAAAAGGTCCGACGACATTTGCAGAGTTCGCTATAAGGCATAAGACGATTTTTAGTTCATAGGAATGCGAAAAACAAAAAACAAATTTTATTACTTGCTACTTGATGTTTGGAATTTATTGTTCGATGTTTAGAGTTCGTTCCTAAGTGAAAGAAAATAAACGTACATCTTCACGCCGTTATTTTTTCTTTATACAAGCCAAATTTGACGCGAATAACGAGTTAGGGAAGAGAAAGAACAAGTCAAGATGTGACGTTTATTGTTTTTTCATCCTTAAGAACGCCGAATGGGGAATGCCTTCGGTTTTCCTCTGTTATTTTTCTCGTCTCTTTTATCGCGTAGCCATTCATCAAATCGAATGACTTCGTAGCCCATCGGGTCCCAAAACAATTTTCCTTCTCCATCCTCCAGTGCTTGTATGTCATTTTTAGCCACGTCGAAAGTTTCATTAAAATCCCCCCTATGTTTGATAAATAGACGAATGACCTTGGATATTAGGCGAGCGCGTTCGATATTTTCAGTTTCGGTGTTTTTGGGACTCAGTAGGCGATTAAAACTCTTGATTTTGTAATCAACCAAAAATAAATCATTTGCTTCCATATCTATCATCATCTCCAACAGGCGACAACCTAAATTCCAACCCGATTTGTCGGACATAATATGCTCATTGGTACGTAGCGACTGGGCGGCTTCTTTGTGCTTACCCTTGAGGTATTCGAGATTGGCATGAAAGAACAACCACCGGGCTTTGATGAGCTTATTACCGGCATTGATTTGTTTGTGTTCGAGGGCATTTTTTATAGTAATTTCGGCATTGTCATAGTCTTGGTTTCGTAGGTGGGCGAAAAAGAGGTAATCCATAGTCCGTAGTTCGTTTGCCCTCCCTTTTTTGAAATTTTCAATGGCGTCATTTGCATATTTCACTGCCTCTTCGTAATTACCTAAGTTAAGGTTGATGTAGACCACGTCTTTGAGAATCCCACCTTGATTAGACTTTGTTTTCATAATAGAATCTTCTGAAAATAAGTCTATCAATTTTTTCGCATAAACCCCTGCTTCCTTAAAATTTTTGTTCAGATTAAAATAATGCATTTTTGACATATAGTGCCAAAAAGTAAAACGCTCGCTAGATTGCCCAGTATCAATTTTTTCGAGATTAGCAATGATTGTGGCACCAACATCTTTTAATTCTATCTTATTATTCGTCTGAAATTCATTTGGCAAAGATATCTGATAATAATATTGCCGGGCTTTGAGCCACTTGCCCAGCTCCTTATAATTATAGTCTACACTTTCGCTGTATTTCTCAAACATATCAGGTCCTTTACGAAAACCTATACTCGACCTAAGGGAATTCCTAATCATAAGTGCTTCTGCAAACATTTCATATTTTTCTGCTATATCTAATGCTGCATTCATTACTTTTTCATACTCACCGTATACTCCTCTGCGAAGTAAAAGCTGCCCCTGAAGAAACATGCGCCGACAATCAACCTCAGCTTTACCCCTTTTAGAAACATCACTTGTATCTGAATCCTGAAGTAAGATGAAGTTAAGCAGGTCTTTCTTTAATCGCCTTTTGACATGCGAAAAAGCCGAATTTGGAGGAGAATTATATAGTAACATTGCTGCCTCCTTATCTGTTTTGGCTTTGCCGTCTAAAATAACACTAAACAATTCAAGCTTTTTCTTCTCCATTCCATTCGTTTGGATACTAAAAAATTTTTTCATTAAGCGTTTTTCTTTACCATTTAATGAGTTAATAATAGGTAGCAAACTTTTCATACAAATTTAGTTTAGATGAAATTGTGACATACTTAATTTAAATAAGTTTTTCATGGAAAATTATGAAACCTTATAGGGCATCGATAATCACAATGTAACTGGTGTTTCAAATGTTTGATTTCTAAGTGTTTACACCATGCACTTCAATTGATGTACGGCTAAAAGAAAATTAAAGGTAGAAAATTAAGGTAAAAATCACTACATTTTCTTTTAAAAATAAGGTAAAACTGTATCAAAAAAAAATAGCTTAAAATGCCTTAATCCGCTAATTATCAGTGAGATAAGTTAAAAACACGGCATAAAGTTACATTTTTTTTTCCAAATCTCTCCTTGGTTAATTCAAATAAAAGTACCATTTTTGAACTGTAATTGTAATTGTAATTGATTTTTTAACCGTTAAATTTTGTATTATGTATAATTGGATTGAAAGTTTACTCATCTGGGCTGGTGTATGGGAAGAGGAAGAGGGATAGTCTCTCCCAACCAAATTCTTTACAAAAAGGCAAAAGAAATTTCATTCACCAAATGAAATAATATCAGATACCCAAAAGGGATACGACCCACGGCAAATGGTAAGTATCTGTCCCACAAAAAAATTCACAGTGAGAAATACAAACTTTGTTCCCAGCGAGTGACCCCTATTAAATAAGAAAAATAGTTTGAGTGTCCTATTACTGACTTTTTAGTCTGCTCGTCCCAGAGCAATTGACGCTCCCTTTTTTACATAAAATCCAACATATTCCCTCTTTGTGTCCATACACAAAGAGGTTTCTGAGTATGAATATACCATTAAAAGTAGTAATTATTCTTAACAAATACTTATGTCTGCATCAAAATTTTATGAATTTTAATTCGTTAGAATCTTGATTATTAGGTGATTGTGATAAAATTAACTAAAAAAAGACGTTAAAGTGTCCCCCATTACGACTTGTTACACAGCACCATAAGCCTGATATTTGTGTCATACAATGTTTCTCTGCTGAGTTTCTCACTTGTATAAAGATGATGTTTCCTCCAGAGTTTGGTGATTCTTTTTTAGCCTTTTAGAGTCACTAAGCTCTTTTTTTATGTCCCTACCCTACTAACTGACGTTACGCAGCAACGTGCTCGCACTCACCTATACAACTTCATTTATAGCTACAGATTTTGCGATAGACTCAATTAAAATAGGATTAATCTTTCAATAAAATTTTTGTTCTGTATCAATTTTTGACCATTTATTGTAAGTTAATGCGCTGTTTAGTAGTCTTTTATGATTTATCGAATGAATTTATTTACTCAAACAGATGCGCTTAGTTGCGTTGCATGCCATTCAGAAAACCTGCACTTTTGTGTCATACAATGTTTCTCTGCTGAGTTTCTTACTTGTATAAAGATGATGTTTCCTTCAGAGTTTAGTGATTCTTTTTTAGCCTTTTAGAATCATTAAACTCTTTTTTTATGCCTAAACGTAGCACGGTACTTCCAGTCCGTGTCTAAAAAACAATAAAAAAGGGCTTCGCTTTCGCAAAACCCTTCAAAATATCTTTTTGTATCCTTCCTATAATTGAACTTGTATTTCACTCCCTCTACATTCCAAATTTAAATTTATCATTCATCCACACGTCTGACCTTGCACGTATTTGCTTAAAATTTTCCGCATACAAGCTCAATACACCTATCCCGTAATCAATCCGCTCTCGTGTGATAGCGTCGCTCTCATCCACTGCAACGGCTTCATTGAGGCGTTCTGTCACAAATCGAATAATCAGGTGTTCAGGAATATAGCAAATATGGTTATTTTTATAACTGCTCGTGCGAAGTTCATTGACCGGATATGCACCACCACGACCCGAAGATACGCTGACTATCATGCCTGGCTTATGTCCTACTTCATTCGTAGAAGCCAATAGAAAGAAATTTTTAAGCATCGGCGTAACCATACCAGCCCATTCTGGCGTGATAGGGATAATGGCATCGCAAGTCTGCAATTCGGCAGCGATGGGCGACCATACGGTCTTCCATTTTTCTTCGCCTTTCCAAATGCCCTCGTCCCACATTGGAAGATTGGCGGTTTGAAGGTCTAAAAAATAAGTCTCTGCATCGGGGTGGAGGGCTTTAATTCGGTTTTCGATGTATTTTCCAACTTTTAAGGATTGAGAATTTTCTCTGTGGCTGCCTGTGATGATGGCGTACTTCATTATGTGTGTGTTCGTTTTTACTTTTTAGTATTATACTCGGTTTTGGGTTCTGCTAAGACATTTTCAATTGTTTTTGCTTTATCGGCGGTTACAATGATTTCCTCGCCTAGAGCATCTTGTATTTTAGCAAGTGTGCGGAGTGTCAGGTTATGTCCACCTGAAAGATACTTACTGATTTCAGATTCAGATTTCTCCATTTTATCCGCTAGGTCGCGCTGAGTCATATTTTTAGACGCCAATAATTCATGTATATATTCAATAATGTCCAATGAATTTTTTACAAAAATTCTCGTATGATTCGGTATAGATTTTCTGACTCTTTCAAAAATTTCATTAGCCATTTTTAATGTATTTAAAGGTAAAAACCGATTTCTTCGTTATTCTCATCCAGATTTTTACCGTCTATATTAAAGTCTCGTCTCAATTCTTCTATTTTTTTTGCGATTAAATTGGCAAATCTGAAATGTGGTAAGACATTAGGGCAATCCTGTACCTTTTGTGCTGTTTTCATATCTCCATTACACAAAATCACAATATTTTCAGTAACAAGAACGCAGTAAAGGCGTAGTTGGGAATTTAATTTAACATTGGTATCAAGTATTTTGATATTGGGATTGCTTGGTAACGCGAAAGCCATTTGCTCATCTCTGAAAAAATAAGATTTGGCACCACGATTTCCAATACCTTCTAAAAGTGCTATTATGGTGTCAAATTCTTCTTTTATTTCTTCTTCTGAATTTTCAAATTTCAAAAAGAATTTTTCAGCCTCACTATTTGCATCAGTTATCTCTTCAATTTCTTTTCGTACAGTGTAATATTTTACAATATCAAACTCCTGTAATTCCTCAATGAGTACAAATAGTTTCACTTTTAAGTTAAGTTATTGAATAATAATTAGAAATGCAAATAATTACCTGTAATTGTAGCGTTTTTCGTAATTAATCCAATTTCAAAACATCCAAAAATGCTTTCTGCGGCACTTCTACCGAACCAATTTGGCGCATTTTTTTCTTTCCTGCTTTTTGTTTTTCCAACAACTTACGCTTACGGGTGATGTCACCACCATAGCATTTGGCGGTTACATCTTTGCGAAGTGCGGAGATGGTTTCGCGAGCAATAACTTTCGCGCCGATGGCTGCCTGAATCGCAATTTGAAACTGCTGACGCGGAAGCAAGTCTTTGAGTTTCACACAGATACGTCGCCCAAATTGTTGGGCTTTATCCTTGTGAATCAGCGAAGAGAAAGCATCTACGGGGTCGCCATTTAGCTTAATTTCCATCTTTACGAGACTCGAAGGACGGTATCCTATTATCTCATAATCAAACGAAGCATAACCGCGTGTAATGGATTTTAATTTGTCATAAAAATCAAAAACAATTTCTGCCAAAGGCAAGTCAAAACTCAATTCTACGCGAGTTTCCGTCAGATAAACTTGATTTTTAATTTCGCCCCGTTTATCAATACAAAGGCTCATAATAGAGCCTACATATTCGGGTTTGCAGATGATTTGTGCATTGATATAAGGTTCCTCTACTCGGTCAAGAATGGTCGGTTCGGGGAGGTCTTGGGGGTTATTGACTGTGATAATATCATTCGGGGTTCTCTTTAGGTAGGCGCAGTATGATACGTTTGGAACTGTCGTGATGACGTTCATATCAAATTCGCGCCATAGGCGTTCCTGTATGATTTCTAAGTGCAACATACCCAAAAATCCGCAACGGAAACCAAAACCCAATGCAGCCGAAGTTTCGGGTTCATAGACGAGTGAAGCGTCATTGAGTTGCAATTTATCCAGACTATCCCTCAAATCCTCATAATCATCATTATCAATCGGGAAAATACCTGCAAAAACCATTGGTTTTACATCCTCAAAACCTTGAATTGCCTCTTCGCAAGGGTCATTATTGAGCGTGATGGTATCCCCAACTTTTATTTCTTTCGACTCCTTAATACCTGTGATAATGTAGCCTACATTGCCGGCACTCAGTACTTTTTGCGGCACATTCTCCATTTTCAGGATACCAATTTCGTCCGCACTATATACATTGCCTGTATTCATAAAACGGACTTGACTGCCTTTGCGCATTGTGCCGTTCTTGATACGAAAATAGGCGATCACGCCACGATAAGCATTGAAAGTCGAGTCAAAAATCAGGGCTTGAAGCGGTGCTTTTGGGTCGCCTTGGGGCGGCGGTACGCGTGTCACAACGGCTTCCATGATGTCCTCAATGCCTTGTCCGGTCTTGCCACTGGCGAGTACGATATCCTCACGTTTGCCACCGATAAGGTCGATGATTTGGTCTTTCACTTCCTCAATCATCGCGCTGTCCATATCAATTTTATTGATAATAGGGATGATTTCGAGGTCGTGTTCGATAGCGAGGTACAGGTTGCTAATTGTCTGTGCCTGAATGCCTTGGGTGGCATCAACTATTAGTAAAGCACCTTCGCAGGCTGCAATAGACCGCGATACTTCGTAAGAAAAATCGACGTGACCGGGCGTATCAATGAGGTTAAATGTATAATCTTTACCATCCGTATGTGTATAGTCCATTTGGATGGCATGACTTTTAATCGTAATGCCTCGTTCGCGTTCCAAATCCATATTGTCCAATGCTTGTGATTGCATATCGCGCTCGGAAATGGTCTTGGTATGTTCTAATAGCCTGTCTGCCAACGTGCTTTTGCCGTGGTCGATGTGGGCTATGATGCAAAAATTTCTAAATTGATTCATTTCAGTACAAAGATACCGTTTTTAAATTCAAGTTCAAGTATCAAATACAAGTTCAGGTGAGTTGTTATGATATTTAAGTGAATTAGAATGGTTCTAAATAAAAAAAACGTGCAAAAAGATTGAAAAAACTTCGGCTTTACTTTCACTTTTGTCGTATCATTTGAAGAAATACAAGGTATTAATTATCAGCGTTCTTGATTAGGGAATACGAAAAAAATAATCTACCCGTCTGAATTGTTCTTTTTCTTATATGTTTCACTAAATTCTCCTTGCGTAGCTCGGCTATGCGCGTCAAATTTAGCCAAACATATAAAAAAAATAACGGCTTCATTTGGGGTAGATTATTTTCTTCCTCTTCCCTAATTTAAAATTTTCGTAGCTTCTGCTACTCACTCATCTTCACCACTCCCTTCGTGACCTGCCCAAAATCTCCGTAGCCAATCGTCAGAAAATAATAGCCGCCTGGCAAGTCAGAAATATCCAGTTGACTCATATTATCAGATTGATTTAGAGTCCGTAAAATCTGTCCCTGCGCATTGCACAGCACCAAGTTTTTGGGTGCTTCCGGATGCGTGAGCGTAAGCAATCCGTTTGATGGATTAGGATGAATTTTCAGGAGTAAGGTGTTGACATCTTTGATATTTACCAAGTTTTCACTCAGGGTAAGATTATCAAATAAACTAACATCGTAGTCCAAAAAATCCTCCGCATCGAAGTTTCCGGTATTGTGAAAAAAGTCAAATTGAACTTTCCCTACAAATCCGGAGGGAAGCGGAAGGTCATAGTGTTGCGAAACTCCTTCGGGTTGTCCCACTATAATTTGTGAATACTCTTCCGATGCATCTTTCCAAGAAGCCTTAAAAATAGCTCCGTACTCTTCTAATTCCGAAAAAGCAATGGCATCTGGGTTTCGAAACTGCGTTAAATCGAATCCGAGAATTGGATTATCCATGTCGGTCAAATCAGCACAAAAGGAAAGATTTTGTGTTACATTAAAAAAGGAACTTATAAAATTGTCCTCAACCTCCGGACACAAATACTGTGCTCCCGGAGAATCGCTTGAAATTGCCAAGACATTATTACCATCAATATTCAAATAATCATAAGGATAATTACCGGATGACAACACCAAAGAAGGATCTTCCACATCCATATTGTTATCGTAGGCTCCGACAATCGGACTAACCATACTACTACCAAAGAATTGTTTGTTATTTTCAAGATTGACATCTCCCGAAAGATTGAGTGTTAAGATATAATCGCCACTTGGCTCTAAATCAAGTGTCTCCTGTGTTATTTGAAATTGGGCGCGACCTAAATTAGAGTCAAGGGTGTAAATTTTACTCCATGTATAACCCGTTGTCGGATTATCTATTTGAATCGTATAAGTAGTTCCTGCCAACAGGGGATTACACGCATCGTTATAAACGTAAAAAAATACATCTTGGAGGTTACTGACACAGTTGAGTTCGGGAAATTGAGGTACCAGTATTCCCAAGTCATTATCCGTATATAAAGCGTTAATTACAAACTGACTCGTAGAATTATTCTGCGCATTTCCATCCGCAATCATTAAATCAGCCGTGATATTTTCTTGGTCACCCGTATCGAAAAAAAGATAGTCTTCGAATTGATACACCACAGATTCGCCCGGTGCAATAGACTCCTCGATAATAATTTCCTCTGACGTAGCTCCTCCGTCAATCATTATAGACGCATTAAGGTTTGGCGTATAAGGTAGTTGTCCGACATTTGCTACCGTCACTTCAGCATCATAAAATTCACTATTGAGACATGTTCCAACAAAAATTCCTGAAAAGCTAACCGACAAATCTAATATATCCTCTCCGGTATCAAGTGAATAGGGTAGTCCGACCACTTTCCAAGCCTCAACAACCGACTGAATTTCCGGAGCATCGGGACCATATAACTCCTCGGCAGCCAACAATGAACTTTCATAATAAAAATCGTAGGTCGAAGTACTGGTTAAGTAAGCTTTTTGAGTAAGAAAAACAATTTGAATGGCTTTATCCATTCCCAGAGCTTCGATGTCGTACGGTTCCCCCAGTTCGTTGACGCCGCTTCCTCCGTTGACCATTTGATAAAACCAATGATTCCCGACACTACTGTTGATATGAACGTCACCATCATCCTCCCAGAATGTTCCTTTATAAAATTTAGGATGTTCCAGGCTATTGGGATCAGAAAAAGAGCGAACAGGTTCTGCGTAAGGGGTTTCAATATATGAAGCACCCAGGTCCCAGTTGAAATCGTCAGGTGTGGTATAAAATTGGAGCGCCTTGCCAAAAATATCACTCATACTTTCGTTGATTGCTCCGGACTCACCGCTATATACCAGCTCAGAAGTATTTTCGGTAATTCCGTGCGTAAACTCATGTCCCACAACTTCCAGAGTGGTGAGCGGTCCGTGATTACAATCACCGTCTCCGAAGGCAGCGTATTGCCCGTTCCAGAAAGCCCCGAAACCATTTCCGGCGTGTACGAGGATATTCATCGGTAATCCGTCATTATCAAGTCCGTTCCAATTTAGTTCTTCCAACATAAAATCGTAAAATTCCTGAGTGCAATAATGCGCGTCAATAGCGACCTCATCCTGTGCTTCATTGGTAAAATCCCAGTCATTACTTGAGTTAGACCAGACCAGTTGACTGCCATCAAAAGTAGTATTCCCGTTCCTGCTCGGGTCTCGTAGTAAAAATTCGTTAGGACTGATAGAATCCACCGTAATGGTTTGGGTTCCGTAGTATTTGGTCACGCCTTGTGCCGGCACCGCATTATGCAGGTGCAGAGGCAGATTTAGTAACGCAATTCCACTATGGGCATCGATAAAATATTCGCGCTTATCAAATGGTTCACTGCTCGTTAATACTACGCGATAAGCCAGTGCGTAATGTTCGGAAAATTGAGGGAAGGCCCGATCAATGATGACCAATTCGGGAACGGGTCGACTTTCCGGAAATGCAGCTGACTCGTTTTGGGTATCTTCAAAAGCATAACGCTTTGCCCCCATTTTCTGCATGGCGTTTTGTAGCGCATGTTCGGGAGTTATCTGAGGCCGTACCTCCAAATCAACCAAGGGCAAATAATAACCACCGGCGTGCGTAACGATTCCGTTTTTTTCGTGCAGTGTATAAGCCGTTCCAAAAACCGGAACGGATTGGTAGATTTGTTGATATCTAACGTGTTGGTAGCCGTTTTCGCCCGTCAAGGTTTTTGTCCGCTTCATCTCCGAGGGAGACGTCAACCCCATTTTAGTCGCCTGCTGAGCAAAGAAATTATTTGCGTTTAGGGAAGAATTTTGAAAAGCTACCTTCCTCATTTGTTTTTGTAAGTAAACTTTTGAGGGACTTTTTGTTACGGACGAAAAGTCTTCTTCGGCAATGTCTAAAGCTGTTTCCTTTTGCGCAAAACCAACTTGAGTGGTAAAGAGTAAGGTAAAAAGAAGTAGTGTTAAATTAATTTTTTTCATTATTTAGTCAATTTTTTGTGATAAGTGGGTGAAATTATTTTTGTAGAGAGATTTGACAGAGAGATTTTTTTGATAGTTTTCTTTTAAAAATCGTTGCATAGTCTGCATCACGGAACTATTTTTAAAAGGAAAACAGCGGAAAAACATCCTGTCAAGATATCCAAATAAATAGGATCATCTACTTAGTAGTAAGTCAAACTAATTATGATAAGTGCATTTGGCGAAATTTGTCCGATTACTTTGTTGGAGAACATCCAGCGTAGCTACGGCTATGCTGAATAAACTCCGCCTCGTACTCGAAAAAATTTCACTCAAAGCAACATATCATAATTAGATTGACTTACTACTTAGCTGACGTTACGCAGTAACGTGTCCGCAGTTTATCAGTCCGCAGTCCGCAGTTAGAATGCGAGCGTGTTTCACGTCTAACTGCGGTCTGCGCACTGATAAACTGCGGACTATATTTGTGGAAAAATATTTTTGAATACCAAATCAAGTGTTCTGCGTAACATCAGATATTAAGTGATATTTAAATACTAGACAAAAGTAAACAATTGTTTTATAAAAACAAACGCATAAGATTTTTAAAAAATCTTATGCGTTGATAATCAAATATTTATGTATTTTTATTTAAAAAATAAAATACATTTTTTTGCTCTAAAAGTCTGTTAATACCTACATCCTGTACGTTTCTTTTTTCTACCGTAATTATATCCACCTGCTCCGATGATGTTGTACGAAATACTGAAGCCACCTATCAAGTAGGCATCATCATTGTCTGGATTACCTCTTACGGATCCTTCTTCAAATTGGATAGGTTCTCCACCAAGTAACTCGCCTGTACGATTAGATAAAGCAAGGATTAAATCACCTTGACTACTGGAATTGAGTAGTGTCTGCGGGTCAACATAAGTTGTACTGACATCATCAAGATAATCCGTGAAAGTCTTGCGGACTCCCAGCTCAAACCCGACAGTAAAATGCTCACTCAAAGCGTATTTGATACCGCCTCCGTAAGGTATGGCAACTATAACACGGTCGTATTTGGGTATATAGCCTATGATGCCTTGTCCTTCTGTACCAAGTGGCTGTAGCTCGTACCATTCGCCTTGATATTCTGCTTTTGGATTGTGATGCGTAGCAGCCAGTCCTACAAAAAAGTAGGGCGAAAATGGTGTGTACATATCCGCAGGTTGGAAACCGAGAATGTTGAATTCGCCTCGCAAACCTACTTCGGTAATATTAGAGCGAAAGCTCAGGTTGCGTTCACGCAATTTAGCATTTTTTTGGTCGGCATCGTCTGCAGCGATTCTACCGCGATAAAAACTGCCTTTTATTGTAAATCTATCTATCGGAGTGTAAGCTCCAAATAATCCATAAGCAATATTCGGACTCTGGATGCTGACTATTCCGGGAGTCAGATCGCCTTGATATAGGGATGCACCCGCAAATATACCGATTTCACCATGTTGAGCATTGGAAATAAAGGCAATTGTAGATGTAATAAGTAAAACAAATATTTTTTTCATAAATTTTTGGTATGCTTGAAGTTCATTTTTTTTGAAATAAAAACCTTTGTTGTCAAAAATTATTCCAACAGTATAGAAAAACCTATTTTTGAGGGTGTCTTTCCTGCAAGACACAAGAAATGAAGTAATTACCCCGTTTAATGTAGCACAGGCTGCCAGCCTATCTCGCGTTTTGAACGATACTAAGCGCTGTATTATTTTTTGATTAAATACAAAATTATATGAAAAAATACATTTTAATAATTATACCCGTTTTATTTTTTATACAATGTAATAAGGATAAAAGCGATTTTGAAATTATTTACAACACGAATTTCAATATAATGCCGGGTATTTCTTTCCTTACAACGGAAAATATTGCAGTAGAAATTCCGAATTTTAATATCCAACAAAGGCTTGCTGTGGAAGGCTATACGCCGGATGAAATTGCAAGAATAGATGCGCGTTCGCTCCGATTTGATATTATTTCGGGAGGAGATTTTGCTTTTCTGGATCGTGCGCGTATGATGATTCGCACAGATGATTTGCCAGAGATAGAGATAGGTTATCTCGAACCCGTACCCGATAATATCGGGAGTTCACTCGACCTGATTCCTTCTATTACAGATGTGACGGAGTATGTAAAATCGGATATATTTACGGTCGTTTTTAAAATGGATGCGAAATACAGTACCTCACAAATTTTGAATGTACGGGTATATTTGAGTTTTAATGCCTTTGCAGAAGGTGAGTAAGGAACGCTTAATAAATAAGTTATAACAGTTTGGCAATTATTTTGAGTCAAATCAAGGCATGGGGGTGCAGGACAAATTTTTAATTTTATTTTGAAATGCCACTGTACTGACGACTTTAGCCGTCAAATGGCTCGGTACTTTCCGCGACGGATAGAGTCGTCGGTACGAGGCAGATTAAAAATTTGTCCTGCACCCAGGCATGGAAACAGGCGTTTATCTGGATAAATAACTGTATTCATAACGCAGAGTTGGCTCAAAAGAAGCCGTCAAAGTGTTATAAGTTATTTTTTAAGCGTTCCTAAAAGGTGTTCTATGTACTTTGTTCGTCACATTACAATAATAAAGAACAATGTAAAGCAGGTAGAATAAGGTTAATTTCAAATTATTTCCTTACTTTGTGATTCTAATTTTGTGGGCAATCCATTGTGTATTGTCCTTAATTATTTTTCAATAAATTACATATAGTAAAAAGTAAGTAATATGAAATCGTCAAAGCTACTTTTATATTGTACTTTCTTTGTTTTAGCATTATTTTTACAATCCTGTAAGAGTGACAGCAAAGATCCCGGTACAACAAACAATCTAAATACTCCAATAAAAAAGGGTCAAAAAATTCAAAATAATCAAAATAATCAACGAGTTATTAATCCGAAGGTTGATGCTCAAATAGGAAAAGTCATCAAAAAGATGAACGAAAAAATCGACCAAACAGACAAAGAAGTTAATGAGCTTTTAAAAGGTATTTGATTTGGGAAATATTTTAAATATAAAAAATAAAAAATCATGAAGAGTCTTAAAAATTCTATATTCATTTTATTGGGTGTTTTTGTAATGTGTTTGTTTTCACAGGATGTGTTAGCACAAGAGAATAGGGTACGTAAGAAGGGAGACAAAATAAGAACAGAAGCAGGTAAACAACGTGTTATTAAGGGAAAAACAAGCGATGTCAAGCGTCCGGCAGTGAAACCTGCGGCGGGTCGTGCGGCTGCCAAAAAAAATCCAGTCAAAAGTCAAGAACGTCCGACATCCAATGCGAACAAATCAATCAAGAAGCCAAGGAAAATAGAAAATAAGAATAAATTACGCCCAGCGAACCGCCCTGCTGCTAAAAACAATTCAGCAGCTACTCAAGGGAGATTGAGTGGTATCAGAAAAGGTCAGGCAACTGCTCCGAGAATGTCCGCGAAAAACTCGCAAGCGATGCGCTCCGGTCATGCCAAACTCAAAGGTATGAGAACCAAACTCAATGCAGCGAAAGCAAAAGTAGCCAAAGAAAAAGCGGCGAATCCGAACTCCGCAGATGTCAAGGCAAAAGAAGCCCGTATTCGTCAAGCCGAAGCCAAAATCAAAGCTATGGAGCAGGAGCTTCGCAACCAGCGTGCGACCATCACTAAACTGCATGGACAGTAAAAAACAAAACTCAAACACCAAATTTCAGACACTCTATCCCTTGGAATTTGGTGTTTGAGTTTTATTTTTTACTTCAGTCTTTGCATCACTTCACGAATAGAAATCTGCTCTAATCGACTGATACACCACAACATTACCTCGGTCAACCCAATGTACGAAAAAAGTCAAGTACCGTTTTTTCAAACAAAAACAACTGGTCATTTCTGCGCAAATTGCGTTGACCGGAATTGATACGATTTTCGAGGCTGTCCCAATCTTCAAGCTCATAAAAGAAAATAAGTTGAAGGATACGAGCTGCACCTTGTATATCCTTTCGCTTTTGCGTAACTCCAAAATGTAGGATACTCTCCAACCATACCAAAGCCTTTTTCCACTCTTCCAGCAGCAAAAAAAGAATCGTTATATTATAAAAAATAATCAACTTTCTTCCTGTACGAATATAAGGCGAGTACATTGCCCAATGCTTATGAATATACTTGACCATATCGGCGACAGGTTCATATTTAGGGATGAAAAGATAATAAACGCTACATCTCTTTCGAGTCATCCCGTTTTTTTATGCCAATAATTGATATGTTTTTGTTCAAAATAATATCTTTGTGAAGTAGATTTTCTCCAAATTTTAAATTTCACAGATGAAGAACGCCGTATTCACTATTTTGCTCATTCTCCTAATGGCAGCTTGCAAACAAGATACCCGAACGAAAACACCAGAAGGGGCATCCCAAAAAACATCGCAAGAATCTCCACTCATTTATGAAAAAGAGAAACATCTCGCCAATATGAAGCAACTCACTTTTGGCGGTGATAATGCAGAAGCATATTTTAGTTTTGATAATAAAAATCTCGTTTTTCAAGCCTCCAATAAAGCATGGAGTGCGGATTGTGACCAAATTTTTATGATGCCAATAGATGGTTACAAAGGCGAAAAACCACCGATGTTAAGCACCGGAAAGGGGCGAACAACCTGCTCGTATTTCATGCCCGGCAATAAAGGGGTTTTGTACGCTTCTACGCATCTACGGGATGAAAAATGCCCAGAATCACCACGTACTGTTGATGGCAAATATGTGTGGCCCATCTATGAAAGTTTTGATATCTTTATAGCAGATATTGAAGGTAATACACGCGGACAACTCACGCACGCACCCGGCTACGACGCAGAGGCAACCGTCGCACCCGATGGCAGCAGAATCGTTTTTACATCCAATCGTTCTGGCGACCTCGAACTCTATACGATGAATCCCGACGGTTCGGATATCAAGCAAATCACCAGTGAACTCGGCTACGATGGTGGTGCTTTCTTTTCGCCTGATAGTAAGCAACTTGTGTTCCGTGCTTCGCGTCCCAAAACCGACGAGGAAGTAAAAACCTATAAAGAGTTCTTGGCAAAAGGCTTGGTACAACCAAGCAATATGGAGATTTTTGTCTGTAACGCGGACGGTAGCAGTATGACGCAAGTAACCAAACTCGGCAAAGCCAACTGGGCACCGTATTTTCATCCTTCTGGTAAGAAGATTTTATTTGCCTCTAATCATCACAGTGAAAGTGGACGACAGTTTAATATTTTCTGTATTAATGTGGACGGGTCGGGTCTAAAACAAATAACATTTGATGATGCCTTTGATGCCTTTCCCATGTTTTCTTTTGATGGTAAAAAAATCGCCTTCTCTTCTAATCGTAATAATGGCGGTACGCGCGATACAAATGTTTTTATTGCCGATTGGATAGAGTAAGGTTACATTTATCATTGAACATTTATCAGTTATCAGTTTACAAATGTTCAATGATAAATGCTAAATGAAAGATTATGAAAAAATTTGATAATACATTTTATACATGGGAAAAACAATCGGCAAATAAGCCGTTCTTACGCCAACCTTTTGGCAATAAATGGGAAGAATATACTTGGCAGGAAGCCGGACATAAGGCACGTAAACTTGCTACTGCGCTCAGGTCGATGGGTTTGCGTGAAAAGGCGCACATCGGCTTAGTTTCTAAAAACTGCCGGGAGTGGATTATTGCTGACTTGGCAATTATGATGGCGGGCTATATTTCGGTTCCCTTTTTTGCGAATCTAAATGCCGACCAACTCAGTGAAGTCTTGAAATTGGGCGATGTAGATGCGCTTTTCGTTGGCAAATTAGAGGATTGGGGAAATGTGAAAAAAGGAATTCCGGCAGATATGCCGATGATTGCTTTTCCGCATTATGAGGGCAATTCTAAAGTAGAAGAAGGACATCAATGGCATGACTTCATCGAACCGCATGAACCGATGCAGGATGTACACGAACCTGTTTTGGATGATATTTGGACAATAATTTTTACTTCCGGTACAACGGGTACGCCTAAAGGTGTGGTCTTGACTTATAGTACTTTGAAAAATACTCGCGCCGCTACGGAAGAGGGTGGAAATCCGCTTAATGTCTCGCTGACAGGAGACAATCGTTTCTTTTCTTATTTACCATTGAATCATATCGCAGAGCGCGTGGTAGTCGAAATGGGTTGTCTGCTCTATGGTGGCACAATTTCTTTTGTGGAATCAATGGATACTTTTGTGTCGAACTTACAGTCGGTCAAGCCAACCGTGTTCTTTTCTGTGCCAAGATTATACACTAAATTCAAGTTGGGTATTTTGGAGAAAATGCCACAAGAAAAATTAGACAGGTTATTGAAGATTCCGATTTTGAGGGGTATTGTCAAAAAGAAAATCATTGCAGGACTGGGCTTGGATAAAGCACGCGCAGTGGTGTCAGGTGCGGCAGTATTGCCCGATTCACTGGCTGATTTTTATAAAAAAATCGGAATCAATATTACCAATGGTTATGGAATGACGGAGAACTGTGCGATTTGTTCTCTGCGATTGCCAGAAGATTATCGTCCCGGCTCAGTCGGTAAAGCGCAGTATGGTGCAGAGATTAAGATTGACCCCGACACGAATGAGATTTTGATGAGAGGACCTTACGTGATGAAAGGCTACTACAAAGATAATGAAAAGACGGCAGAAACCATCGTAGATGGCTGGCTACGCACAGGTGATGAAGGACGACTTGATGCAGATGGGCATCTTTTTATCACAGGCAGATTGAAGGATGCTTTTAAAACGACGAAAGGGGAATTTGTGACACCTGTGCCACTCGAAGTCGCTTTTGAAGCCAGCGAAGATGTGGAGCAAATTTGCGTGACGGGACATGGTTTGCCACAGCCGATAGCTTTGGCGGTATTGTCGGATATTGGAAAGGCTAAATCGAAAGAAGTTATTGAAAATGAACTGATTAATATTTTAGAAAACACGAATAAAGATATTGCATCCTATAAAAAAATCTCTACGGCAGTAGTCGTCAAAGATGCTTGGACACCCGAAAACGGCTTGCTTACACCGACTTTGAAAGTGAAACGCAATAAGGTGTATGAGCGATATAAAGACCAACTTCTGACATTGCACGAAGATGCGAAAGCGGTGCTTTGGGAATAATGAAAAAGCCTTCACACAATTTAATGTGTGAAGGCTTTTTTAATAAATTACCAATATATTTTCAGGTAATTTTCAATAATCAGGATATTATTGTGGGAAGTCAAGCGACTCTTCTGCAAGTCCATCGTTTACAACGAATCTGATGGTATAAGGGTCGTCCACTTGGCAGTAGATGCCATCTGAGTCAGAGAATATATCATGGGCGATGGATGATTTTTTGGTATTATTATCAATTTCATCTTCTTGGACATAATCCGGCACACCACCACAAGCACAACCATTACCTGGAGGATATACATTACCTTCAATATATATCTCGTGATCCATCTTTTCTTTTCTCCACCTATCATTACCATTTTTCTTATAGGTCTTCATTTTTGCCTTGATTTTATTGCCATCAAAGGGCCACCAACCTTCTTTGGTTCTGTGCTTTCCTACTATGCAGGCTTTATACTCGTCGCTGCCACTTGTAAATTCAAAATCATCTTCGCGTGTAATATCGCTATGTCCTTGACAATTGGCATCGGTGTTGTGGTCGTAAGTTTTAGTATATACTCCACAGACCGTTCCGTCACTTTTCAAAAGTTCCAAAGTAACTACATAATCTCCATCACACGGTGTAGTAAAACAAGGGCTGACATCGGAAGACATTTGCCCTTGAAAATTCCATCGCCAAGTAAGGTCTAATATACTACTTGCAAGATTGACAAGCCCCGTAGTATTGAGGCAAACCTCTTGAGGATTACCGGGAGTCACGGTTGCTTTAACATAAGGGTTAAGGTCACCTAATTGGAGTGGCTGAATAACTGCGAAAACACCGCTCACAACGTCACATTCCTCAACTGTAGTGGCAGTTGACTCTAAAGCGATGTTTATTTCTACAGGATGTGTTTCGTTACACGTCGTTCCATCCGCATCAGTATAAGTTGCTGTGAGATTGACTATAAAAGTATTTGTTGCCGGATAAGGCTGTAAATTGGTGTAAGTATGAGATGTTCCTGCGTCAATACTCGCTTCCGTATTACCATCTCCAAAATCCCACTGCAACAAAAGGTTAGTTACCCCACTGGCGTTGCCATTGTTCCACAAAAAGGAGTAAGTTGCCTCATTGTTTTGATTGTCAAGGTTACCTGGTGTAGCAGCAAATTCTGCTGTACAAGCAGCTACATCGCCAACATTAATGATTTCCACGTCAGCACTATTTGCCGGAAGGTAAGCAGCTTTTGTACCACTGGTGATGATTTGTTGTACGATATCCGCTCTTCTGCCATTGATTTTTACGAGGGTACTTTTGCTGTATGCAATGTAAATATCGCTTCCGAGTTGTACAACACCCTCTTCATTTATCAAAGACATTTCTACATCAGTCACAAAACCTCTGCTGTCCAAATCACTCTGAAAACGAGCTGGGTCTTCACCTGCTAACAGGCGTTGATCTTCCTCAAGCTCTACTTTTTTTCTCAGTGATTTGTGTCCATAATGATTTTCAAAATTGTCTAATGGATCAGAGGAAAGTTGAGTGCCTTTTCCTCCGGTGGAAAGTACACCGCCACCTACACCAATAACCTGATTGCTATTTGCATAAGCTGTCAATTGGTCGATTGCTAAGTTATAGCTCCTCTTGTCGGAGAACTGAAACCACTGACCATTGTGATTGAATTGTGGATAACCGGTATCTAATGTCGGGCCGGATATGACACCTAAGTCTCTGTCTCTATCTTCTATTGATACATCGCTGCTTTGACCGGGGATTAAACTATCTTGTTGACAAGAAGTGATAAAGATAGATAGGGTTAAAATGCTTGCTAAACCAAAAAGAATGGTTTTTCTTAAATTGTACATGATTTTGTTAATTTTAAATTTCTAAATAAAGTTAATGCAGTCCTATCAAGCCGACTGCGAAATGCTTTGCCGTGTAGTCCTCCCAACGAGGACGACGCGGCGTTTTTTTGTGTGGTTTTATTTACTGGATTATTAATGTTTATATACTTTGGGTTTGGTGGACATCTTGTTTTATTCTCATAGGCACAATATTCTTAATGTTTAAAAATAGACATAAAAAGTCCCTTAGCGCGGAAGGCTTTTCTTCCTCACTTTCATTAATAAAATATATAAGAGACTTAATTTTAGATGCCGATGAGTCGAGGCGATTTGAATGTTTAAAATAAGCCTCGACTCAGTCAGTATGTTTTCTTAGAGTTAGGATTTGTTATTCATCGTTCTTTCAAATCATTTATTAAGTTGTTGTGTTTTCATTTCGTTTGCAAGGTCGGTACATTTTGTATCTGGTCAAAGGAACAGTTTGTACCGTTTTTACAAATTAGGGATTTAACAATTCTCAATCACCTAAAAATCAGATTAAAATCGTAGTTAATTACGTTTTACTATCAGGCGTATAAAGATTTTATATTTCCAAATTACTGAACCAATGATAGGTACACATAAAAAAGCCTTCACACATTAAATTGTGTGAAGGCTTTTTTTAAGCGTTATGTTTTCAGGTACTTATGGTGTGTACAAACGGTGTCGGTACTAACGTACCTTAATCGGTTGGGGAGCTTTATTGCTACAAACGGGAACGGTGCTCTGCACCTTTACATATAATTGCCCCTAATTATTGTTCAACTCTTTTACCCTTCGCTCACTTGGAATACTGATTTTCTTTTTTTGCTTGCAGCGAACGTCCTTATACTTAGGTCATAATGCCTATCACTCACAATATTCATCAGCTACGTCCAATACTTTTGAAATAATATCAATACCTTCATCTATCTGCTCTTTGTTAATACAAAGCGGCGGAGCCGTAAACAGATAATTCCACTTGACGAAAGTAAACATGCCCAGTTCGCGAAGTTTGGCAGCAAGGTGTGCGGTTGGTTTTGCAGCATCGCCTTTGGCGTTCCACGGGGCAATCGGTTCTTTGGTCTCGCGATTTTTCACCAGTTCGAGACAGCCCAACAAACCTGTATTACGAATATCACCGATAGAAGGGTGAATGGCTTGTAGTTCCTCCAATTTTTGTTCGAGATATACGCCCATTGTAGCGGCATTTTCGACCATATTTTCTTCTTGAATGATCTTAATATTTTCCAATGCCGCCGCGCAGCAAGTTGGATGCGCAGAATAGGTCAAGCCTATCGTCATGTGATTATCATTGAAATGATGCGCAATTTTGTCCGTAACAATTGTACCACCAAGTGGTAAGTAACCCGAAGTCAAACCCTTCGCCAAACACATAATATCAGGTGTGACATCGTGATGGTCGATACCAAACCATTTTCCGGTACGTCCAAAGCCACTCATCACTTCATCGCATATCAGCAAAATACCGTATTTATCTGCAATCTTACGAACGCCCTGCCAGTAAAAAGGTGGATATTTGATACATCCCGACGAACCTGATTCGCCTTCCATTAGAATGGCAGCAACGCTATCGGGATTTTGGTAAAGAATGACTTGTTCGAGGTTGCGAAGAGCCATTTCACCACATTTTTCTATACTGTCTGTTCCCCAAGGGCAACGGTAAAAATACGGATTTTCGACTTGCACAAAATTGGGCGCACATTGTGCATCAACAGCGTGCTTGCGTGGGTCGCCACCTGCGGACATTGCGCCGTAAGTCGCGCCGTGATACGCGCGATATTGTGCAATAATTTTGTGTCTGCCGGAATATATACGAGCGAGTTTGATGGCATTTTCTATTGCCTCTGCCCCGCCGAGTGTAAAAAAGGTTTTGGTTAGATTTCCGGGTGTCACTTCAGCGATTTTTTTGCCGAGTTCGCCACGTATTTCGGTTGCCATTCCCGGGTACGCATAGCTAATTTCTCGCATCTGACGCGCTACGGCTTCTGTGATTCGTTGATTGCCGTGTCCGATATTGACATTCATCAATTGAGAGTTAAAATCAAGGTATCGTTTCCCCTCACGATCGTACATATATATGCCTTCTCCGCGTTCGATATTAATCGGATTCAAACCGCCTTGCTTGCTCCATGAAAACAATGTATAATCGCGATTCTCTTTTACTATTCTATGCTCTTGTGCTACCATTTTTTTAACTTAAAGTTGATTATTAGACTTTATTCTGAAAGTAAAAATAACTATCAAAGTTAATCATTTATCTCAAATCAACAAGAAAAAAAACGTGTTCAGGCATTTTGAAAATACCTGAACACGTTTATTGTCAGATTTTATTTGTAAATATAGATAAAATAAATTCAAATGCGACGATTTCAAGTTAATCCACTTTCATGAATTTTCTTGATTCGGGCAGCCATGTAGCCTTTATTCTACAAAAATCAATTCTTTCCTATTGAAGGAAATGATTGTTTTTTGTTGGGAGAGAAAAGGATACCCAACCAAACCATCAAGATTGATTTGATGCCCTGTATTTAAGTGCGAAATATCGCTGTAAACGGTGGGCGTTTTCTTGAAAATTTTATTTCCTATCGTCATTTTTTTAATGTTACCTTTTTTGACTTCTATTTTATTATTATCTGCTCCTACGAGTTCGTCAGTTTCTATTTTACATGTAGATTTTTCAAGTGCTTGAAACATACTTTCATCAATCAGATTTACCTCTCCACCGCAATCAATACCGAAGGTTAAAATTTTATTATCTATCTCTGCCTTGATTATCGGTATGTGTCCATGTAATTCAAAAGGTATTGTTTCTGTTTGGTTGTTTGGGAAGTTTTCATTCTTGTATGTTTCATAAGTATTTGGCGTGATTAGAGTTAGTATTTGTTTTTCATAATCAAAAATTACGTCGTAATCCTTAATCATTTCAAACCCTATGAGTCCGTAGAATTCATGTCCCAATTCTTCTTTTAAATGAGATAAATCCAGCGTAATCACTTCCTGCTTATTCAGTTGAATACCACTAAAATCAAGAGACTCTACTTTGTCGATATTCATACCTGAGATGCTTCCACCTACGCCTTCTGAACTGGAAATTGTCTTGTGTTCAGCATCGTTTTTTGAAATATGCGCTGAATTAAGGATGACTCTGGGCGAACCGCTATCCAAGATGAACTTTCTTTTTTTACCGTTCAACAGGACATCTACCATAATTAGATTACCTGCCATTTCAAATGGAATTTCTATAATATCTTTGGTGTTTTTGATTACTTGACTTTCGCCTTCCAAAGTCTTGACTTCCATTGTAAAAAGGTCGAGTTCTTTCAATAAATTATCTTCATCGAATACAAAAGTAGCCTCTCTGCTCCCCATTGTCTCGTATTCAATATCGTACTTCAATTCAAGTGTTTTTTTGGATTTGTTTTGATGGGTTTCCTTGTGAGACTTCACAGATTCTCCCAATTGGGCTAAAAGCTGATTCAAAACCATTTTGGCTATTTCACCTTTTTGTCCTGCTATCACAAAGTCATCAGAAAGGGATGCACTTAACTGTGCTGCCGAGCTATTATTTATTGACTCTATGGTCAAATCAACGATTTTTCTGCATTGATCTGTGCTCTGTGCAAACGAGAGTTGGGCAATAAGTAAGAGTAGTGTTAAAAGTCTTAGATTCTTCATTATCTATTTTTATGTTTAAAATATGTTGCAAAATAGATTGAAGAATCTCGAAAAATTAATTTTTTAGGGGTTGATTTTGGTACTAGACCTCTGTTATTTAACTAAATTTAACATTTCAGTCCTTGAATGAACATTGAATTTTTTATAAATATTATTTGTATGGGTCTTCACCGTACTTACACTGATAGATAATTCGCTGGCGATTTCTTTATTGGTCATCCCTTCTTCAATAAGCGAGATGATAGTTTTTTCTTGGAAAGTCAACTGATATTGCAGTTTGGGCTTTGATGTTCTGCTCGACATGTAGGTATCTATGGCTAATACTAATCCAATAGAAAGTAAAAAAATACCAGACACCAGTTCTAAAGTGCGATTCTTTTGTTTTTTCGATAAATCAATTTCAATGACAGCTATCTGACTATCCTTAGATTCGAAACTGGTTACATTATTTGTTTTTTCGAAACTCATATATAATAAACAAGCACCTATCAGTATGCAAAATATGGAGATAAACAGCCTTATATGTATTGATTTCAATTTTATCATTTCTATTTCTTACCTTTCAAACACTAAACGTGTAATTTTTTCTGCAAGATACAGATTTTTTGAGGATAAAAGCATAACATATCCTTATGTTGGAACTCCACGATTGACATCAAAATTACATCAAAAAAAATAGCAGATATTTTAAAAATATCTGCTATTATCTACAAGGGATGAAAAGATAATAAACGTTACATCTTCTCCCGATAGCTATACGGCTTTTGCACTGAAAAAAAATCATAAATAATTGATTATAAATAATTTAAAAA